>FWWL01001338.1_pt1 | contig 59569 bp, 54 predicted proteins | sample 2228331 | NCBI WGS metagenome assembly FWWL01 (sample SAMEA103939775, study PRJEB20133) | metagenome
CCTTGCCACAGCCTCGCCAGCGGCTTCGTAGACTGCGATGGGGTCGTTGTCCGGAATGTAAACTCCTGGGATCCCATAGGCCACGGCGCGCTCGCTGTTGCGCTCCACGGCCGTTGACTTGCTCTTGGGCACGGAGATGGCCCAGGAGTTGTCCTCTACCACGAAGATGACGGGCAGCTTCCACAGGGCCGCCAGATTGAGGGATTCATGCCAGGCCCCCTGGTTTGCCGCACCGTCTCCCGCAAAGTTTACCGCCACCCAGTCCTTCCCCATCTTTTTTGCAGCCAAGGCGGCCCCCACGGCAGGTGGCCCACCCGCCGCGATAATGCCGCTGCAGGCAAACTTCACGCTGGTGTCGAACAGATGCATGTGGCCGCCCTTCCCCTTCCCTAACCCTGTACGCTTACCGAAAATCTCGGCGGTCATTCGCTTCAGGTCGACGCCTTTCGCAATGGCTATGTGGTGTGCCCTGTGAGGACCTGTGACGGTGTCTTCGGGCCTAAGGTGAAGGCACACGCCCACAGCGGGAGGTTCCTGGCCGGCGGCTAGGTGCATCTCTCCAGGCACCGGGCCAGCGGATATGTCGAAGAGGGGCGTCTTGCCTTCTTTGTAGATCTCCGCCATGCGTTCCTCGAAGTAGCGTATTTTCAGCATGGTGGAGTACATCTTTATGAAGGTGTCCCTGTCGATGGCCATAACTTACCTCCTGAGCGCACTCAAACCGACGGACGGACACGGGAAAGAACGGGGGTGCAAAGCCTGCGGGAGGGACTGCAGCGGGTGACCATGGTATCGATCACTCCCAGGGGCTTTTGTATACAGTATAGATGGCGCGTCAAGGGTCTAGGCTCCAGGCTTTTGGCCTGGGCGAAGTAGCCTGGGCACCTCCCGTTAACGGCCCGCCGCTCTGAGGATCCTGTGTCGCCTAGCACGATGCCGCCGTCTGAACCCTTTAGGACCCTCAGTCCTCGCCCAGGAGGTGCAGAAGGGTTGAGCCGCAGTTATGACATGCTGGTGGACATTCTTCGGCAAGGGTAATATATCCGCAGGAAGCGCACTCCCACTTGAGCTGGATCTGTTGTTCCTGGGACATGTGCATGCCTCTGGCTACCGGGTTCTCCAACATTATATAGGGGGTCTGAACCATGCCTCGAGCTGAAGCGTTGGACCTGCTGAAGTTGTGCTTCAACTTCGATTCGCGCGAGAAGCTTGCCATATTGGCGGTTGCAGCCAGGAGCGCGGAGGGCAAGGCAGTCCTAGATGCTGCCGTCGACCTGGGAGCTCCGGCCCTTCTAACAGTTTCGGCAACTCCGTTGGTGCAGGCCGAGGTTCCAGAGCCGATCGCCTCGGCCATGCGCTGGGCCGACGTGGTGCTCTTCGTGGTAGGCAGTTACGAGACCCAGGTGATGGGCCACCATGTACTCCGCAGGGAGGCCACAGGGCGCGGCGCTCGGGTAGGCTTCCTCACGGGGAAACTGGAGGACGTGCACGCTGAAAGGCTGGAAGAGGTGTGGCGAAGGGCTCGGGAGCTGGCCGCCAGGCTTGAGGAAGCAGAGGAGGCGCATCTGCTCTCGCGGGGAGGTACAGACCTTAGGCTCTCCCTTAAAGGCAGGAGACCTATGGCCGTGGTAGGGGAGCTGAAGACTCCCGGGGCCTGGGGCGCTGTGCCAGACTATTCGGAAGCCACCATCTCGCCTGTGGAGGGTTCGGCCGAGGGCACCATCGTGGCCGATGGCATGGTGACAGGCTATGGGAAGCTCGGGGAGCCGCTGAAACTCTCGGTGAGGGCCGGGCGTGTAGTTGGGCTCGAGGGCGGAGCGGCAAGCTGGCTAGCCCATCAGCTTCAGGTGGACGAGGGCGCTTCCCTTGTGGCTGAGATGGGCCTCGGCGCCAACCCCTTTGTGACGGAGATCTCTGGGGATTTCGAGGACAAGAAGATCTTCGGGACAGCCCATATCGGCATAGGGGACAACAGGAGCTTCGGTGGAAGCAACAGGAGCGCCATCCACCTGGATGTCCTCATAACGGGCGTGTCCCTGTTCCTCGACGGTGTACGGGTGATTCCCTAGGTCCTAGTAGATGACCACCGCTTTGAACACTGTGACGTCGCCCAAGACCCGGGCCTGACACGCCAGCCTCAGACAGAGCTCCGGCTGCCGGCCGGCCAGGGGCGCCAGCTGGCTGTGCTCCTTCGCCGTGGCCGGCGAGAGGTTCGCGTGCCCACATATGACCCGCATGGCGCAGGTGGTGCACCTGCCCTGACCGCCGCAGGTGCTTGGCCAGAACAGGCCGTGGGCCCGGGCTGCATCCAGCACGGTCGTGCCCTCGGGGGCTTCGACGGTGATGCCGTGGGGCTCTATGCGTATCTGCGGCATGTGTCCTTCTTTGAGACGGTATCCAATCCACTGGTATTATAGGCCTGCGATGCACCCTTGGAGACTTATCCTGGATGGCGCCCTGCCGGCTGCCGAGAACATGGCCCGTGACGAGGCCCTTCTGGAGGCCCTGGCCGACGAGCCAAGCTGTCCTGCCGTGATGAGGCTCTATGGCTGGATCCGGCCGAGCCTGTCCCTCGGATTCGAGCAGCCCTATGCTTCCCACGTGAACTCGGAGTTCTGCCTGACGCACCTCGTAGACATCGTCCGCAGGCCCACCGGCGGACGTGCTGTACTCCACCATCTTGAGCTGACCTACGCCCTCGTTTTCAGGGAGGACCATCCTGTCCTGGGAGGCACAGTGCTCGAAAGCTTCCGAAAGGTGGCCACAGGCATGGTCAGGGGCCTCAGGGGGTTAGGCGTTCCAGCCGATGTGGTGCCTGTCCACCGGGCTCGGAAGTTGCCAAGGGCTGCAAACTGCTTCATGACGCCTTCTGCCTACGAGATAGCCGTTGACGGAAGGAAACTGGTGGGCAGCGCTCAGGTGAGGCGGAGGGGCGCAGTGCTGCAGCACGGCTCCATTCTGATGGACGTGGACGCCGCCCTGTGGGAGGGCGTCTTTGCGGACGGGAGCGGAGCCGATCTTTCTTCCCTGGCAACCCTGCGCGGCCTGGGCTTCGAGGGCCCTGAGGCTCAGGTGCAGGCGGCGCTGGTCGACGGTTTCTCGTCCTTGCTGGGGTGTAGCCCCAGACTAGACGCTCTCACCGAAGTTGAGCTACACCTGGCCTCGCAGCTGCTGACGAAGCACCTCAGCGAGGCGTGGATCAGGCGGCGGTAGACCGAGGCGCGGTGTCCCTCGAATTGGGAAAGGCGACACGGATCTCCTTTGGGCAGAAGAGGGCGACCCGTAAGGTGCCTGAGGCTCGTTGGGACGCTTTCTTCTGCTCACGCGGTGGCTAGTAGAAGAGGGGCTAGCCAAGGCTGCCGTGGGTGTGTAACCATGGGGCCGTAGCGAGCGTGGAGCTCGCTACGGCCCCACTACTGCTTACAGGCTTGGGTTGCTAGTGCTCTGGCATTCAGCCGCCAGGACCTGCGCTCGATATGCGGGCCCTGGCGGCCTTGCCTCCAGGGGCATGTCCATCGCAAAGCTGGCGATGTAGCCGCTACTGCCTAGCTGGCTCGAGTGACTCAAGCACTCCCTGGCCGCTCCGGGTTGGGTCGGCCAGTCTGGGTCGGTACGATCCTTGCTGGAATCACTGTTGCGTAGCCTACGTTGGGTTCACTTTGCCTTCGCCCGTGTTTGGGGCCTTCGCGCTCCAGCTCAGCCCCTTCAAGGCCCGGGTCAGCCTGGTTGGGTTGGGTGGTGGTGTGGTGGAGGAGCTAGCTTTCGGGGGTTCATGGTGAGACAACTGGAGGGGGCTGGGTTGGGTCCTGCGGCCAGGTCGGCGTGTCGGTGGTGCTCTTCGGGCTTATCCACGGTGGGTACATCCGTTTGCTGGGCCGGCTTTATCCTCTGCCCGACATAGTTATCACTACCGTGCTGGGGCTTGCTCCAGGATGCATCTAGGTGGCTGGAGGCCGCAACCTGGTGGGGCCAGCGGTCTGTCATGGACTTAGAGTTTGTTGATCGAGCCCTAGCTGGTGCTGGGTACTCTGACACTGGCGTCGCGGGGTCTTTGATGGAGCCCTTGAAAGATGTAATGAAGTGTGGGTTTGACACTCCTGCGCTGGCAACATATAATGAAACCTGTTGAGCTAGCATTCTGGCCCCGCAGGGAGAGCTATGCCCAAGAGAACATGGCAGCCCAAGAGGCTGCATAGACTGAGGGTACACGGGTTTCGTGCCCGCATGAGGACCAAAAGCGGGAGGAAGGTACTGGCAGCCCGGAGGCTCAAGGGCCGCTGGAGGCTCACTGTGAGCGATGAGCGCAGGCTCCGAGCCAAGAGGTAGGTTTGCCTGGAGGCGCAGGTTCCGTCTTGCAGAGGAGTACCAGTTTGAGAGGATCAGGCGTCAGGGGCGCTGCATTTCCAATGCCTATTTTCTCCTCTGCTATTCTCCTAACGGCCTGGGTCATCCGCGGTTCGGCTTCGTAGTTGGCAGGAGATTGGGCAAGGCCGCGTTGCGGAACAAGGTCAGGAGGTGGCTCCGAGAAGCGACGAGACAGCTTCTTCCCAGCATATCCGGTGGGTGGGACATTGTCTTCATTGCCAGAAAACCTATCGTTGAAGCGGGTTTCGGCGGGGTTTCGAGGGCTGTCAGAGAAGCCTTGGGCTCAGGAGGCCTTTTCGGTCCCGTCGAGGGTGCTTCAGGGGGCACTGTTGGGGCTGATTAGGGGGTACCAGGTACTGGTGTCGCCGCTATTCCCGGGGGTCTGCAGGTTCCAACCAACCTGCTCCCACTATGCCTATGAGGCCATTGCCAAACATGGACCGTTCAGGGGCGGCTGGCTTGGGCTGAAGCGGCTCGTGCGCTGTCACCCCTTCAGCCCTGGCGGGTACGACCCCGTGCCCTAGCAGTCCTGGGAGATTGGTGAGCTTTGCCAGACTTTGCAAGACCGATAGTTGAGCCCCTTATCTATATCCTCCTTCTGCTCGACGGCCTGGTTCACAGCGGAGGGTGGGCCATAATCCTCTTTACCCTGCTGCTGCGCCTGCTGATGCTGCCCCTTACCCTTCAGAGCCTGAAGTCGTCAAAGGCGATGCAGGAGCTACAGCCGCAGCTGCGGGATCTCCAGAAGAAGTATGCCAAGGACAAGGAGAAGCTCACCCAGGAGACCATGCGTCTGTACAGGGAGGCCGGCATCAACCCGGCTATGGGGTGTCTGCCCCTGCTGATCCAGATACCTATCTTCTTTGCAATCTACTGGGCGATTCTGGAGGTGTCCCACCGAGGGGGATCCTTCGCGGCGCCCTTCCTCTGGCTGCCAAGCCTGGCTTCCGAGGACCCTTATAAGATACTTCCCATCCTTGCCGGAGTGACCCAGTTCGTACAGCAGAGGATGATGATGCCTCCAGGCGGCGGCTCCGACCCTCAGCAGAGGGCCATGAACAATGCTATGCAGCTAATGCCCCTGATGATCGTGGTCTTTGCGTGGAATTTCGCGTCGGGCCCTGTGCTGTACTGGGTAGCGTCCAGCGTGTTCAGCGCAGTTCAGCAGTACTTTATCACTGGCTGGGGATCCCTGCCCGAGCTCTTCGCCTTCCTCAAGCCCAAGTCGGCAAACAACCAGGCACTGTCGCCTAGGCAGGGGTCTCCGGCGGGAGACGGCAAGATGGAGGATCGGTCGAAGCAGAGGGAAGGAGGGAATCGAGATCGCTCGGGCAAGAAAAAGGCACGCTCCTAAGGGCGCGTGGTTTGGTCCTGCGAGTACTGGTGCAGGCCCCACAAGTGTGGAGATACAGGCAACCTCGGTGGAGGAGGCGGTGCGCCTGGCCCTGGAGAGCCTTGGGGTGTCGCGGGAGCGGGTGCACGTGGAAGTGCTGGCGGGCTCCGAGCCGGACGAAAATGGAGATTCGGAGGTCTTGGTCAGAGTAAGCGTCATAGGGGCTGCGGGCCCCTCGTCAGTATCTCTGCCCGAGGCGTCCGATCCTGTGGAGTGGGCCGAGGAGGCCCTCGGCTACGTGGTTAGGCAGCTGGGCTTTCGTGCCACCGTAGTCCGGCGCCCGGTGCCTAAGGAGCCCGATGCCCCTTCGGCGGTCCTGGAGATCAAGGGGCAGGACCTGGGACTGTTGATAGGCCGGGGAGGCGAAACGTTGGCAGCCCTCCAGTATGTGCTGAACCTCATGCTTTCCAGGCGGTTCAAGCTGAGCGCCCCGATCGAGATCGATGTGGAGGGCTATCGCCAGCGTAGACGGGCCCAGTTGGAGGCGTTGGCCAGGCGGATGGCCGAAACCGTGAAGCGCACAGGCCAGCCGGTGGAGCTTCAGCCCATGCCCGCGCGCGATCGGCGCATAATCCACATTGTCCTGTCGGGTGATCCCCAGGTGCGGACCGAGAGCGTGGGCGAAGGTGACGAGCGGAGGGTCACTATCTTCCCTCGATAGGTCGTATCTCCTCGTAGGCCACTGGGCTCTGGACCTTCAACCCGAGGGCACCTTTATTGCTGGCGGTAGCGTCCTGTACTCTGGGCTGATGGCCCACAGGCTTGGCTGGACGGTCCGGGTGGTCACCTGCGGGCACAGCCGGTGGGCCGTCGATGGTTACCTTGGGGACATTGCTCTGGCAGTCAAGCCTGCACCTGTAGACACCGTATTCGAGAACCGATATGTACGGGGCCGTAGGCACCAGAGGGTGCTCTCCGTTGCGCCTCAGCTTGCCTTGGAGGACATACCGTCCGAATGGCTTCCCTCCCAGGTCATCCATCTCGCTCCCATCATACAGGAGGTGCCCGTGGAGCTGGCGCTGACCCTTTCGGCGCCTGTCCTGGCGGTCACACCCCAGGGCTGGATGCGCCGCGTCGGGCCCGATGGCCGCGTGTCACTTGCCCCCTTCCCAAGCGCACATGAGGTGCTCTCCAGGGCAGTAGCGGTCCTGAGCCTGGACGACCTGGGCGATGACTGGGGTTTAGCGCGTGAGTACGGAAAAGTGGCCCGGACGCTGGTGGTGACCATTGGCGCCCGTGGCGCTGTCCTGTTCGAAAGGGGTGCAGAGATACACATCCCGCCCGTGACGGCCAGGGAGGTGGATCCCACTGGGGCGGGGGATGTGTTTGCTGCAGCCTTCTTCTGCAAGTTGGCGGAAGGGATGTCGGCTCAGGAGGCCGGCCTTTTTGCCTCGTGTGCGGCCGCCCTCTCGGTAGCTGGCCGCGGCCCCGGTGCCGTGCCCTACGGCGAACAGGTGCATGAGCTATTTGAGGCAGTGAAAGCGCGAGGGGTATAGCGGTGGTTGAAGGTTTGGAAGAGGCTGTACGGGAGGCCAGCTCCGGCGTCCTGATCAAAGTGTGGGTCGTTCCGGGCTCCAGGGTAGGCGATGCAACGGGCCTGGTAGGTGGCCACATCCGCCTGCGGGTGCGATCGAGGCCTGAAGGGGGCAAGGGCAACCGCGAAGTCCTAAAGGTGCTCGGAGAGCTGCTGGGCGTAGCGCCCCAGGATTTTGAGATAGTCAGAGGCCATACGTCTCGCCGGAAGTGGGTGCTGGCATGGGGGCTTCGCAGGGGGGAGGTCCTTCAGGGCGTCCGAACGCTGTTGGGCGGCTGAGGCTGCCAGCTACATGGCTTCGGGGGCCGTCATGCCGAGCAGTTTGAGGGTCTTGCCAAGTACCAGCTTCACAGCCTTGGCCAGCTGCAACCTTGCCTTGGTGAGGGCCGGCTGAGCCTCGTCGACGATCCGGTTGGCATTGTAGTAGGAGTGGAAGTGGCCCGCCAGGTCCAGGGCGTAGTGGGCTAGCCTGTGCGGGCTGAGCTGGGCGGCGGCGTCCTCCACGGCCTCTGGGAAACGCAGGAGCAATTTCGCCAGGGGGAGGTCTGGCGGGTTGGCCAAGAGCGACAGATCCGCGCCCGTGGGGTCGACGCCGCGCTCGTCAGCATGCCTCAAGACCGAAGCCAGCCTGGCGTGCGCATACTGGATATAGTACACAGGGTTCTCGTTGGACTGTAGTTTGGCCAGTTCGAGGTCGAACTCCATCTGAGCGTCTGCTGAGCGGCTAACGAAGTTGTAGCGGCACGCGTCGGGGCCCACCTCATCTATCACCTCGCGGAGGGTAATAATGTCCCCGGTCCTCTTGGACATTCGGATGATCTCCCCGCCGCGTTTGAGGGTCACCAGCTGACAGATTACAACGGTGAGCCTTTCCGGGTCGATGCCGAGGGCGCGGAGGGCGGCCTTTATGAAGGGCACATGGCCCAAGTGGTCGGCTCCCCACACGTCGATGACCCTATCGAAGCTCCTAAGCGCGAACTTGTCGTAGTGGTAGGCTATGTCCGAGGCGAAGTAGGTGGGTGCGCCGTTGCTGCGGATCAGCACCTTGTCTCTATCGTCGCCCAGTTTCGTGGACTGGAACCATACGGCGCCCTCCCGCTCCTCGATAAGCCCCTTGCTTCTCAGTAGGTCTAGCGTCTTGGCAACCAGGCTCCGTTGGTGGAGGTCTTCTTCTGAAAACCACATGTCGAAGCGGATATTGACAGCTTCCAGATCTCGGCGAGCGGCCTCCACCATGCGGGCCACACCGAGGCGGCCAATGGCCTGTACTGCTTCTTCCGGGTCCATCTTTAGGAAGCGGTCGCCAAACTCCAGGGCCAGTTCCCTACCAAGGTCAGCGAGGTACTGCCCGAAGTAGCCTTCCTCGGGCAGGGGGCAGTCGTGTCCCAGGGCCTGGAGGTATCGTGCGTACAGGCTTTGGTAGAAAGCGAGCATGCGGCTGCCCGCGTCGTTGATATAGTACTCGCGGGTCACATGGAAGCCCACGGCCTCCAGAATGTTGGCGATGGCATCGCCCAGGGCTCCTCCTCTGCCGTGTCCCACGTGGAGGGGCCCTGTTGGGTTGGCAGACACAAATTCCACCTGCACTTTTTGGCCCCGGCCCAGATCCAGCTCTCCATAGCTCTCGCCACACTGTAGGATGTAGGCCACATGTTCGGCAACCCATCGGGGCTCCAGCACGAAGTTGATGAAACCAGGAGGAGCAACCCGTACTTCTGAGACGAACTCGGGCTTTTTCAAAGCCTGCACTACGGCGTTGGCTATCTGCAAGGGTGGCCTGCGGGCCGTGGGCGCTAGCTGCAGGGCGATGTTGGTGGCGAAGTCGCCGTGTTCCTCTCGGGCAGGTCGGTCCACGAAGACCTGAGGTAGGGGCCCCCCTGGAAGGAAGCCCCCCGCCTGAGCATTCCGGAGGGAGGCTGCAATAGTTTCGACCAGTTGAGCGCGCAGCAGGACCGTCATGGAAGCCTCGAGCGGATGGTCATGCCTGCTCGGTCAGGCGAACCCACGAAGGCCGATATCGACGAAGCCGCACCCAGAGCCTAGCTATCTCCCAGAAGGCCCGAAGTATCACTCTTAGGCTGGCGCCGGACTGTTCGCCCACTATCCGAGGATAGTGGTTTACGCCAACCTCGATCAGGGTGGCCCTTTGGCGGTTCGCTTTAGCGTGGATCTCGGTGTTTATGAGGGCCCCGGGAGATTCAAGCGTCATGCCCCGTAAAACGTCTGCCCGGAATATCTTGAACCCGCAGTCAATATCCTTCAGATTCACACCGAAGAGCAACTTCACAATAGTGTTGAAGGTGTAGCCGATCAGGAACCGATAGAAGGGGTCACGCCGCTTGATCCTGAACCCTGCGACAATGTCGTACTTGCCCACGTAGGGCAGGAGCCTGTGGATATCGTTGATATCGAACTGGCGGTCGGAATCCATGAACATCCAGTAGTCGCCCGTAGCCACCGAGAACCCGGAGGTAAGGGCGGCACCGTAGCCCCTGTTCCGGGGGTGGTGCACCACGCGCACTCGAGGGTCCTCGGCTGCGAGCTGATCGGCTATCTGGGGCGTACGGTCCCTGCTTCCGTCGTCTACGACAATAATCTCGAAATCACGAAAGGCGGTGGGGAGAACCTTGAGGGCCTCCCGCACCACGGGCTCTATGTTCGCTTCTTCATTGTGGGCAGGAAGTATCAAGGAGAGCTTGGCGTCGATCAAGGCTTCCCTTCCGGTTTCTATTCGGCGGCAGGATCTCTAGCGTAGGATATCACAGGCTGGGACCCTGAGCAAGGTAGCATATCTTCTTGGCTTTCCGATTCGGTTGGCGGCCTTGGTAGGCCCAAGGCGTCGGACCCTCGCATGTCCAGCGGCGCTAGGGTACCTTGTCCCCTAAGCAGGTGCATCCGTGAGTGTGCCTGGCCCACGGCCGTCCGTTCTGCGTGCTGGGAAAGCCTAGGCTTGCTCCAGCACGGCTGTCAGCGGGTAGGCGTGGCGGTTTGTGTCGGGCTTGCCTGCTGTGCGGGCGTGGGCTCCGTGGTGGGTGTTGGGGTGGCCTGCGCCGAGGGCGCCATGTCGGGGCTGACCCTAAACATGTTTGGCCAGGGGCTGTAGCGACTGAAGAAAGTGTCCTTCCGGACCAGTTGTCCGTCCTGATATATCACCCGGTAGATAGTCACATCCATACCCTCTTTGGCCCACTCCACTTGGCGCTTGGTTCCCTCGGGCAGGCTCGGATCTATCTCGTAGACGTCTTCCGGGGCCGGTTGCCTGTTAGAGATGTAAGGGCCCTCCATTTTGACGGTGCGTTGAGGCTTAGTCCCATAGAAGTAGACTGTCAGAATGCCATTGTCGGTAGATGTCTGCACCAGTATGTAGTGGCCCGTGTCGTTGATGAACTTCAGGTCCGCTCCAGGTTGATAGATGGCCGCATCCAATCCCACGGGATCGCCTCCCTCTTCATACCAGCCTACCCTGTAGATGTGTGGGTTCCTTTCGATGATGGGCAGGCCTGCCCAGAAGGCCGCGCGGAACACCGTGGTGGATAACTGACAGACGCCACCTCCGATGCCCCGCACCGTCCGGTCCGCAACTATGGTGTAACCCTCCTGGTAGCCCCTAGCGGGGCTTATCTCGCCCACGGCACTGTTGAAAGAGAAGGTCTCGCCGGGGGCGATGAGAATACCGTTCAGGTAGCTGGCAGCCACGCGGATGTTGTGGGCCCGCTCTGGCGCGGAGCCCCGGAAGTGCGAACGTCCCACGGCTATCAGCTCCTGTATCCCAAGGGATGGCACGTCCTCGGGCGATACCCTTGGCCTCACTTCGTTGACGGGAAGCTCCACTTCGTGGATGCCGGAGTTGATGGCAGCCGATATCCGTTCCAGGGCGCCCGCAGTATCCAGGGCTTGGCCAGGTTTGCCAGGATCCTTGACCACCACATGCCCGCCCTCCCAGGCGATGATCGGTTCCCTAGTAGGGGATGAAAGCTCCTTTGCAATCTCCGCTAGGAGCTGATCCAGCCAATCCCGCTGCAGCGCCAGGGCAGGGATCGGATCGGCAGTAAACACCATGTGCTGGCCAAGGTCTTCGACAGGTATGGTCCACTGTAGCCCTTTGGCTTTGAGGATCAGAGGCCCTGAAGTAGCCTCTGCGGCCCTTGCGGCTAGCTGTTGGGCCACAGAGGTGGTGATAGCAGGTTCCAGCGTATCTACAGGGAGGGTTACGGGACCTGAACCGAGCCGCGACATCATCTCTCGGATGGCCATCACCGCTTCGTCTATCCTGAGCCTTCTCCCCGAGGCCGATGGCGTTACCTCCCAGGAACCGCCCTGGTAGCGAACCTGAGCGGGAACCGCATCGGCATTTACTTTGGTAGCCAGGTCCTCTAGGTAGCGCCTCAGGACGTCTTCGTCCATCACCAGCACTAGCGGCACTTCCGTCCCGACTATCCACCCACGAAGGTTGAACAAGGCGCGCTCGAAGAAGCTCCCGCTTGGAACCTGAGACATGGCCTGGGCAAGGGATGCCTCAGCATCAAGCTGGATTCCCAGCTCCGAAGCCGTGGCCGTGAAGGCCTGACCGTCGACCGTGAGCACCACCTCGCCGTAGTTGGCCCCAAAGATCTCTGCAAGCTTTGCCGCCGCCTCCTTCTTAGACAGGCCTCCTATGGCGGCTCCCGCGGCCCGATATCCGGCCGGCACTTTGCCATCGTACGCCCGATCGATCAGCAAGGCTCCTACCAGCAGAACCAGCGCGAGTGCCAGCACAGTGCCAACCAGCACCATACCCAGCCTAGAGGCCGGCCCCCTGGAAGCGGTCCTGTGACTCTTTGCAAGGCGGGTAACCACTGTGCTAACCTGCACCTTTCTTAGTCCCCTGCACCAAAGGCACCAGTTTCAGCTTTACCCCGCTGATCCCGATGGTGTCCCCAAATTCTACCCTCACAGGCCCTGTTACCGGCCGTCCGTTGAGGGCAGTGCCGGCAAGGCTCCCCCGATCGGTTAGCCACCACCCGTCCTTGTCCCATATGAGCAGGGCATGCTCAGCCGATACGGTAGGGTCGTCTATCACTACGGTGTTCGAAGGGCTCCGCCCCATCGAGGTTACGGGCGCCACAGGGATCTCTTGGCCCGGCCTTAGAGGGGTGCTCCCTGGGTCCACCACCACGAGGGTTGCCATCGGCATCTCTTGCCGTTGGGGGCTCTGCAGTGATCGAGACAGCAGTCGGGCTACCTTGTAGACGAAATAGTAGAGAATGGCGAGGAACAGAAGCCTGAGGGCCAGGGCAGCCGTGTCCAGCGCGAGGTCCAGAGGCATCAATCCTTTTCCACGCGGATCTCCAGCTGGCCCAGGTGCAGGATATCTCCGCCTTTGAGCCTGGAGCGATAGATTCGTCTCCCGTTAAGGTACGTGCCATTTGTGGACTTTAGGTCTGTCACGGCCAAGGCGTCTGCCTCCAGTTCGAGGACGGCGTGGTAGCGCGAAACGGTGCTGTCGTCAAGCACAAGGTCGTTATCGGGGGCCCGGCCGAGCCTGAAGGGCGAGCAGTGTACGGGAACTAAGCCCCGCCCCTCAACCCCGAGCACGTACCGGGCTTCCTGGCGAGAGGGGCGTGCCAAGCTAGGTTGGGCCTGGGTGATATCTGGCCGCCACCGCCTGAGTTCGAAACTCCCCGGGGAAACCCCTACGTCGGCGACAAAGCGCACCACGGCGTTGCCGTGTCCTGTTGCCTCCAGGCTCTGGGCTAGCTCTGCCTCTATCTGGGGTATGAGATCTGCCAACAGCTCCAGGTCCGTGGGGTTTACAGCTACCAAAAGGGCTTCGGCGCGGGGGTGCCGTGTGACCTGGTGAAGGAGGTTACGCACATCCAGGGTGGGCCTTCCCCGGGCCCTCTGAGCGAAGGGCCTCTCGACAAGTCTAGAGAGCGCTGCTTCGATATCTTCCAGCGGACGCATGGGTGCCCTCGGCAGGGACCTGCTGCATTATACCAGCAGGGTATTTCTAGAGGGGCGAAGAATGTGGTATATTCCCTGTGAAAAAGCAGGGAAGCAGAAGGAGGAGAATGCCAGAGGGGCACGGGAGGCGGCATCCCAGGCCGCCGTTTGTCCACCCCAGCGAGGAGGCCTTTGCCGACCTTCTGGACTTCTACGGAATAGCCTGGGAATATGAACCACGGTCTTTCCCCCTTAGGTGGGAGGACAGCCGCGTGGTCGAGATGTTCACCCCTGACTTCTATCTACCCGAATTCGACCTCTACATAGAGCTGACTACGCTGAAGCAGAGCCTTGTCAGGAGAAAGAACCGGAAGTTGCGGAGGCTGCGGGAGCTGTATCCCGACGTGAAGATCAAGCTACTATATCGAAAGGATTTCCATCGGCTCTTGGCGAAATACGGCCTGTTGGGCCGCGGTACCCAGACTCCGTCGCCCTTGGGCGGTGAGACCGGCAAGAGGTGAGCGCGCCAGCTTCTAAGGACTACAGCTTCCACGAAGATATCCTCTCGGTGCTCTGCTCCGAGGAGCAGATCCAGGCGAGGGTAGCCGAGCTGGGACGGCAGCTGACGGAGGACTACGCGGAGAGACAGCCCGTTGTTGTGGGGGTCCTCAGGGGCGTGGTCTTCTTCATGGCCGATCTGGTCAGGAGCATGCCCATTCCCTTGGAGATGGATTTCATGGCTATCACCAGCTATGGCCGTGTCACGCGGCCCACGGGGACGGTCATGATCCTGAAGGACCTGGACGAGAGCATAGAGGGCCGACACGTCCTGCTTGTAGAGGATATAGTAGACACAGGCCTGACCCTGAACTATATACTGAAGGTGTTAAGAACACGGAACCCGGCTTCTCTGGAGGTGTGCGCGCTTCTTAACCGTTCGGCTCGACGGCTGATAGATATCCCCATTAAATACGTTGGCTTCGATATCCCGGACGTCTTTGTAGTAGGTTACGGCCTAGACTATCAGCAGAGGTACCGTAACCTGCCGTACATAGGCATCCTGAAGCCTGAGATCACAGGCTGGGAGGCCTAAGCTATTTCCTCCAGTGTGACCTGTCGGTCGTTCCGCGTGAGCAGGATGGGCGGCGTCTTGCGGCGGACCACGTCGGCAGTGATCACACACTTACGCAGGTTGTCGTAGGACGGAATGACGAACATGACGTCCGTGAGGATCTCCTCGACGATGGTCCTCAGGCCGCGGGCGCCTGTCTTGTGCTTGAGGGCCTCCTCTGCGGCGGCCTCAAGAGCGTCCGGAGTAAACACCAGCTCCACGCGGTCGAGGGCCAGCAGCTTCTGATACTGCTTCACGATGGCGTTCTTGGGCTCCGTAAGCACCCGGATCAGGTCCTCCTTGGTCAGCGGGTCCAGGGTGGCGACCACCGGAAGCCTGCCGATGAATTCGGGTATGAGCCCGAACTTCAAGAGGTCGTCGGGCGTCACCTGGGCGAGCAGCCTGGCCGTCTCCTGCTCTGGGCTGTCCTCATCCTGGTTGTACCTGAAACCTATAGACCTTTTGGCTCCCACCCGCTGGGCTATTATCTTGTCCAACCCCTCGAAGGCTCCCCCGCATATGAACAGTATGTTCCTCGTGTCTATCTGTATGAAGTCCTGGTGCGGGTGCTTGCGCCCTGCCTGAGGAGGCACGTTGGCGATGCAGCCCTCGATTATCTTTAGCAAGGCCTGTTGCACACCTTCTCCGGAAACGTCGCGAGTTATGGAGGGGTTGTCGCCCTTGCGGGCGATCTTGTCTATCTCGTCTATGTAGACGATGCCCTTTTCGGCCCGGGGCAGATCGAAGTCGGCGGCTTGGATCAGTCGGAGGAGTATGTTCTCGACGTCTTCACCGACGTAGCCGGCCTCGGTGAGGGCGGTAGCATCGGCGATGGCGAAGGGTACGTCGAGGAACCTGGCCAGGGTCTGAGCCAGGAGGGTCTTGCCGCTCCCGGTGGGGCCGATGAGGAGTATATTGCTCTTCTGGAGTTCTACGTCGTCGACGTATCCGCCCAGGCTGACCCTTTTGTAGTGGTTGTAGACGGCCACTGACAGGATCTTCTTGGCCTTGGTCTGGCCGATCACGTACTGGTTCAGGTACTCGAAGATCTGCTTGGGTGTTGGCACACTGCCGAGGTTGGCGGCCGGTCTTGGCTTTCCGGCCTCATCCTCGAGGATCTCGCGGCACAGGTCCACGCAGGCATCGCAGATATATACCGAGCCGGGGCCGGCTATCAGCCTGCCAACGCCCTCCTGATCGCGGCCGCAGAAGGAGCAGCGATAGCTGCTACTGCCCGAGCCGACCGATGGCATCTCAGCCCACCTGTACCGGCTGGCGAACCATGATCTCGTCGACTATTCCGTACTCCTTCGCCTGTTCGGCAGTCATGAAGAAGTCGCGGTCGAAGTCCTTGTTGATCCGCTCTATGGGCTGGCCCGTGTGGTCCGCCATGATCTGCCTGACGCGCCGCTGCATGTCCAGCAGGTAGCGAGCATGGATCTCGATATCAGGCGCATAGCCCTGTATGCCGGCGGCAGCCGGGTGGAAGTGTACGGTGGAATTGGGCAGGGCATAGCGCTTCCCTTTGGCTCCGCCGCAGAGAAGGATGGTGGCCATGCTTCCCGCCAGCCCAAGGCAAAGGGTGCTCACGTCTGGCTTTATGAACTGCATGGTGTCGTAGATGGCCAGGCCGGCCGTGATGGAGCCCCCCGGGCTATTTATATAGAGGTATATGTCCCGCTCGGGGTCCTCATGCTGAAGGAAGAGGAGCTGTGCCACCACCAGGTTGGCCACTTGGTCGTCTATGGGCGTTCCCAGGAATATGATTCGCTCCTTCAGGAGCCGTGAATATATGTCGAAGGCGCGCTCGCCCCGGTTGGTGGCCTCGATAACCATCGGTATCAGGTTGTAGATCTCCATGGCCTTTCCTCCTGTTGTGCATCCACTGGCGCACGGCCCCGTCAGCTTCCTTCGAGGCCTGCACCTGCTTCTATACGGTTCTCCGTTGCTCCGGCATCCTCCGCCCCGGATGCCTGCCGCCTATGGTTGGCTAGCCATCTGCCTATAAAGGCGGCCAGGGGCTCATCTTCGGGCGGCTGGAGGCCCTCTGCCTTCGCAATGGCCTCGGCGACCAGGAAACGCCGCAGGTCCCGTTCGGCCGCCGGGCGCATCCTCTCAAGCAGGCCTCTCACGTCCGTGCCCGACTGGGCGGCCAACCAATCTAGGCTAACGCCCTGCCTCTTGAATTCGCCCTCGAGGGTTGCCAGTCTGATCAGGGCTTCCTGGTCCACCAGGGCCTCTGGTATTTCGACCTGAGAGGCCTCCACCACAGCATCCAGGAGCTCCTTCTGGTACTGTTTGTCGGCCTCCTGCTGCAGACGCTGTCTCAGCGCCTCCCGAAGCTCGTCCAGGTTGGCATATCCTTCCGCCAGGGCCAGCTGGTCATCCAGCTCGGGGAGCACCTTAGCCCTCACGTCCTTAACTGTGGCCCGGTACGCGGCGGAGGCTTGGTCCTGCCCTTCTATCCGGAACTCCACCGTCTCGCCCCGGCGATGGCCGAGGACCGCGGCCTCGAGCTCATCTATAAGTTGGTCCTTGCCCAGTACCCCCTGCACCTCGGTGGGTTCGGCGTTTTCACCCTCTTGAACCACCTCGAGGACAACTAGGTCGCCATGGCCGGCAGGCCTGTCCTCACCGAGGTCCTGCCATTGGCCCCTTCGGTCGCGGATGCTCTGGAGTTCCGCTTCGACCTCCGGGCCGTCGAGCTCGATATGGGGCGGCTCGGGGTTCAGGCTACGGTAGTCGGCAAGCTGGACCTCGGGATAGACTGCCACGGTAGCCTTGAACTTGAGAGGCGCCTGCTGGACAATTTCCACCGAGGCGCGCCCCACCGTTCGCAGTCCATACTCTTTCACGGCCTGACTGACGAGTTCGGGGGCCAGGTCTTCTATGGCCCTCGACCTGAGCTCGCCCGGACCCAGGTACCTCTCTACAATGAAGCGGGGAGCCTTACCAGGTCTGAACCCTGGTATGCGCAGTTCCCTGGCCAGGCGCCTGTAGGTCTTGTGGATGGCCTGCTCTACCTCCTGGTCTTCGAGGGAGAATTCGAGCACGACCTTGGATCCGGGTATCTTCTGAACGGTGACTTGCACGTCGAGATCCTCCGGCAGATGGCGGCCTTGGCTGTGGGTGCCTCAGACCCATTATAGCAGAGCGGGAGTTCAGCGCGGGAAGGTCACATACCTAGTGCGCGCTGACCGTCCTGCAGGATCGCCCGCACTCGGTCCGGCGAGTCGGCCTCCGAATAGATACGCACCAACGGTTCGGTGCCGGAGAGGCGGATAAGCAACCAGTTGCCAGCGGCATCGAAGTACTTGAACCCGTCCTGGGCGTCTACGCTCACCACGGGGTTTCCTGCCAGCTCCTTAGGGGGGGTGGCCCGTAGCCTAGCCACGATCTCCTCTCTCCTCCCCTCAGGAAACTGCAGGTCTATCCTGTCGTAAAAGTGGGGCCCGACCTTCTCGAAGAGGTGCTGGACGAGCTCCGAGGGTCGGCGGCGCATCTTCACCATCATGTCCAACAGGTACAGCCCTGCTAGGATGCCGTCCCGCTCGGGTATGTGGCCCCTGAAGCCGAAGCCGCCGCTCTCCTCACCCCCTATAATGGCCCCTGTCTCCATCATCTTCGGCCCTATGTACTTGAACCCAACTGGAGTCGTGTAGACGGGCACGCCGTAGAGCTGTCCCAGCTTATCGACCATAGATGTGGTTGAGATCGATTTCACGATGGGGCCCCTCCAGCCCTTTATCTCGAGGAGGTAGAGGGCCAGAAGCCCAAAGACCTGGAGCTGGTTCACGAACTCGCCCTTCTCGGTCACCAGCCCCACCCGGTCAGCATCTCCGTCGAGCGCTATTCCTGCATCGGCGCCTTCAACCACGACTCGAGCCATGAGCTGGCCCAGGTTGGCCGCTATGGGTTCAGGACCGTGGATGCCAGGGAAGATGGGGTTCCTGTAAGCGTTTATGGGGATGACGCGGGTGCTGCCTCCCTCTAAGATGCGCTCCAAATAGCCCGCTCCGGCTCCAAACATGGGGTCCACCACTACCTTGAGTCCCGCGTTCCGGAGGGGCTTGAGGTCCAGCAGATCTTCTATGCGCTCGAAGTACTTCTCAGATGCATCGAAGGTCTCTAGATTGCCTGGCTGGGTGGCCCTTGGCGGCGCCTGTCCTGCCTCCAGGGCCCTGAGGGCCTCCTCGATCCGGGCCACTACTTCCGGCGAAGCGGACCCTGCATACTCCGGCTTGTACTTGTAGCCGTTGTAGCGGCCTGGGTTATGGCTGGCCGTGATTACGGCCGCGCCGTCGGAACCTGTCCAGAGTATCGCGTATGACACCACTGGGGTTGGCGTGGCCGAGGCCGTGAGCAGTGTCCTGAGCCCCGCTTGAGCGAAGGTCTCTGCGGCCGTGCGCGCGAACTCCTCGCTGAGGAACCTGGTGTCGTAGCCGACGACGACCTGCTTGCCTCCGCGCTGCAACAGCATCCGGGCCACAGCGTGGGACACGAGCCGAACGTTGGCGAAGGTGTACTCATCGGCAATGACGGCCCGCCAGCCGTCGGTTCCGAACTTTATGGGCATGCTCAGTCCCTCCGAAGGCGTTGTCTCCAGTAGTCGAGCAGATCCCTCATGGTCTGTTCGAAGGGGATCTGCGGCTTCCAGCCAGTTACCGACGTGAATTTAGTGCAGTCGGCCCTGAGCAGCTTCACGTCCGAAGGCCGCATACGGGCTGGGTCCTGTTCTATCCTCACTTTGACAGGGCTGAAGGACAGGAGCACGTCCAGCATTTCCCTTGCCGAGCGCGAAACTCCCGACCCTATGTTGTACACCTCGCCGGGCGTGCAACGATCCAGCAGGAGCCAGTAGGCCCTGACCATGTCGCGGACGTCGGTCCAATCCCGCTGGCTGGAGAGATCGCCCACGTAAAGCACTGGCGGCCTGCGGCCGAGCTCGATCTCGGCTATCTGCTTTGCGAAGTTGGAGGTGACAAAGACCTCCCCTCTCCGGGGTCCCTCGTGGTTGAAGCCGCGGGAGACGATGCACTTGATGCCGAAGCTGTGGAAGTACTGGAGGGCGAGTTTTTCCTGTGCCACCTTGCTTACAGCGTAGGGGCTCAGAGGGCGGAGGGGGTTTTCTTCCTTTATGGGAAGCTCTTCGGGGTACACGAGGCCGTACTCTTCGGAGGTGCCGGCTATGTGGATCTTTGGGTCGATGCCGTTGTTTCGCACCGCCTCGAGCAGGTGCAGCTGGCCCAAGATGTTGGTGTAGAGGGTCTGGGCGGGGGCGTCCCAGGAGCTTGGCACGTAGCTCTGGGCGGCCAGGTGGAAGATCCAGTCCGGCTCGACGGCCCTGATGACCTTCTGAACGGATACGGGGTCCGTGATGTCGCAGGCTACAAGGTTTACCTTGCCCTTCTTGAAGGCGCTCTGGAGCACCTTGGGGTCGGAGGCGCCCGGCTCTATGACGTTGAGGTGGTCTCGGATCCCCTCCAGGTTGTCCATAGGGCTCCGCCAACGGTAGATGCCGTAGACGTCGACGTTGTGGTTGCTGAGAATGTACTCAGCGAGATGGCTGCCTGCAAAGCCGGTTATGCCCGTTATCAGGACCCTCAACCTCTAACCTCCCTCCTCACGCGGTCGCGCCAGTAATCGAGTGTATCACGTAGGGTTTGCTCCAGGCTAATGAAAGGCTGCCAGCCGGTCGCTGCCCGAAACTTGGTGGTGTCAGCCACTACGATGGGCACGTCTACAGGGCGCAGTCGGGACGGATCTGCGCGTACCTCCACGCGAAGCCCCGAAAGGTCTATCAGAGCGTCGAGGACCTGACCTATGGAGTGGGCTTGGCCACTACCCACGTTGTAGACCTCGCCGGCCTGGCAGTAAAGCAGTGCCAGCTGATAGGCCCTCACCATGTCGCGCACATCGGTGAAGTCGCGCCGCGCCTCAAGGTTTCCCACCAGGATGACAGGCTCCCGAACCCCTGCCTCTATCTCGGCCAGCTGACGGGCGAAGGACGCTACCACGAAGGAGTCCTCCTGCCCCGGGCCTATGTGGTTGAAGGGCCTGAGGCGTACGATCCAGAGGCCGTAAGCCAGGTGGTACTGGAGCGCCAGGAAGTCCTGTGCCACTTTGCTGACCGAGTACGGGCTGGTGGGCCTGAGGGGTGCATCCTCGCGCAAGGGCATCTCCTCCGGCCTGGCGAGGCCGTACTCGTCTCCGGATCCTACCACCAGGACCCTGGCGGAAGGGCAGTGGCGGCGCAGGGCCTCCAGTAGGTTCACCTGCGATGCCAGGTTGTTGTTTATAACCGTGAGCGGCTGGCTGTAGGAGAGGTGGGGCGAGGAAAGAGCAGCCAGGTGGAAGACCAGATCCGGCATGGCCTGGGCCACTGCGGCTTCCGCCTGTTCCGTCACGGTCAGATCGGCCACAACGGGGTGTACGCGGTCAAGTTTGGCAACATCCGCTGGGGTTCTGTAACAGCCGAAGAGCTGCCAATCGGTGTTGTCGGCCAGAAAGCGGAGCAGGTGGCTTCCAGCGAAGCCACCTGCTCCAGTGATCAAAGCGCGCAGATCAGGACCTCCCCCTAGCCTGGGATCCGACGCTGACCCCGAGGCCGGCCTCCTTCCGCAGGAGCTCTGCCTTGTCGGTTATCTCCCAGGGCGCATCGATGTCGTTCCGGCCAAAGTGCCCGTAGGCCGCGGTGCTACGGTAGATCGGGCGTCTGAGGTCGAGGTCCCGGATAATGGCGCCGGGCCGAAGGTCGAAGTGGCGCCTGATCAGCTCCAGTATAAGGTCGTGCGGGACCTTCTCCGTGCCGAAGGTCTCGATGGCCAACGATACGGGCTCAGCAACCCCAATGGCGTAGGACACCTGGAGCTCGAACCTGTCGGCCAGCCCAGCGGCCACCACGTTCTTGGCTACATAGCGGGCCGCGTAGGCTCCGGACCTATCGACCTTCGTAGGGTCCTTGCCCGAGAAACAGCCGCCGCCGTGGCGGGCGACGCCGCCGTAGGTGTCCACCATGATCTTCCGTCCCGTGAGCCCGGCATCGGCCTTGGGGCCTCCGATGACGAACCGGCCCGTTGGGTTGATGAAGTACCTGGTGCGGTCGTCCAAGAGGTTGGATGGTATCACCGTCTGGATCACGTGCTGCTTTAGGTCTTTTTCGAGCTGGTGCATGTCCACATGCGGTTCGTGCTGGGCCGAGAGGACTACTGTATCGACGCGCTTGGGCCTGCCAAACTCGTATTCTACCGTGACCTGAGATTTGCCGTCAGGACGCAGATAGTTCAGGAGGCCCTGCTTGCGCACCTCCGCCAGTCGCTTGACCAGGCGATGGGCGAGGGATATGGTCAGGGGCATGAGTTCGGGCGTTTCGTTGCAGGCGAAGCCTATCATCATGCCCTGGTCGCCCGCGCCGATCTCGGTCTCCCGGAGGACCCCCCTAGCTATGTCGGGTGATTGCTCCTTGAGCGCAACTATAACCCCACAGCTTTCACAGTGGATGCCGAAGTCGGGGTGGGTATAGCCCACGTCTCTGAGCACGCCGCGGGCAAGGCCCTCTACGTCGATGCGGGCCTTGGTGCTTATCTCGCCGATGACCACGACGAGCCCTCCAGAGGCAGCGACCTCGCAGGCGACGCGGCCCTCTGGATCCTGTTCCAGCACGGCGTCAAGCACCGCATCGGATATCTGGTCGCAGATCTTGTCCGGGTGGCCCTCCGTGACCGACTCCGATGTGAAGAAGAACTGCGGACTGCGCGTAAAGGTGTTAGCCATTCCTTCCCCCCTTAAGTTTGGCTCGATCTATCTGGTGCCGGATTCCCACGATGCCAGGTATTTCTCCTGCTCCTCGGTCAGCCTGTCGATGGTAATGCCCATGGAGGCCAACTTCAGGCGAGCTATCTCCCGGTCGATCTCCTTGGGCACCCCGTAAACGCCGGGCTGGAGCTTGCCTGCCTGCTTCACAAGGTGCTCCACGGACAGGGCCTGATTGGAAAAGCTCATGTCCATAACGGCCGCGGGATGACCCTCGGCTGCAGCCAGGTTGAGCAAGCGGCCCTCTGCCAGCAGGTAGAGCTTTCTCCCGTCACGGAGGGTGAACTCATCCACATAGTCGCGGATGCGCCGCCGTGACACGCTTATAGCCTCCAGCTCGGGAAGGTTGATCTCGTCGTTGAAGTGGCCACTGTTGGCCAGTATGGCCCCGTCCTTCATCAGCTCGAAGTGGGGTCGGTCTATAACGTTCAGGTTCCCAGTTACGGTGATGAAGATATCGCCCTCGCTGGCAGCCCGTTCGAGGGACATGACCCGAAAGCCGTCCATTACTGCCTCCAGGGCCCTGATGGGGTCCACCTCGGTGACGATCACGTGGGCTCCCATGCCGGCCGCCCGGGCTGCCAGGCCCCGTCCGCACCATCCGTAGCCGCAGACCACGAGGGTCTTGCCGGCCAGCAAAATGTTGGTGGCGCGAAGAAGGCCGTCGATGGTGCTTTGGCCCGTGCCGTAACGGTTGTCGAACATGTGCTTTGTGTCCGCCTCGTTGACAGCGATGATGGGATACTTCAGCTTGCCGTCCGCAGCCATGGCCCTCAGCCTGATGACCCCCGTGGTGGTCTCCTCGGTGCCGCCCAGCAGGTTGTGCAGGAGCTCCGGCCTCTCCCTGTGCAGGGTGCTCACCAGGTCTGCACCGTCGTCCATGGTTATCTGGGGCGCTGTGGCCAGTACCTGAGCAATGTGCCGGTAGTAGGTCTCCGTGTCCTCGCCCTTGATGGCAAAGGTGGGTATGCCGGCTTCGACCAGGGCTGCAGCTACGTCGTCCTGGGTAGAGAGGGGGTTGCTGGCGCAGAGGGCAACCTCGGCACCGCCAGCCTTGAGGGTCAGGACGAGGTTCCCCGTTTCGGAGGTTACATGGAGGCAGGCGGCGATGCGTATGCCTGCTAAAGGCCTTTCCTTGGAGAAGCGACGGCGTATGGCGGCCAGAACCGACATTTCGAGCCCGGCCCATTCGAGCTTTTGTCGGCCCCTTTCCGCCAAACTGGGATCCTTGATGTGGTACTGGAAGGTCTGTGTCACAGCTCTAGCTCCTTGGGGATGTAGCCAAAGTTTTCGTGGAACCGTTCGGCAATTTCTTCTAGGGTAAACCTGTGGTTCATGGTACCCTCGTGTTCGACCGCCCATACGGCGACCACGGAGGCCAACCGTCCCATGTCGGGGATGGACATGCCTAGGAGCAGGCCCTTTATGAGGCCTGCCCGGTAGGCGTCGCCTGCCCCCGTGGGGTCCACGACCTGCCGGGCCCTGGCCGGCGGAATCGCATGACGTTCGCCACGGCTATAGATGACCGAGCCGAGCTCCCCCTTGGTGACGGCCACGATTTCGGCCAGCTCCGTCCATTCGGAGGGCGAGCGTCCCGTCCTCTGGCGGAGCACCTCGAACTCGTAGTCGTTCCCTGCCATCACCTTGGCTCCCTGGGCCGCGCGCTCTATCTCCGCTGGCCCCAGAGCGATGCTCTGCTGCCCTGGGTCGAAGAGGAACGGGATACCTAGTTCCTGGCATTCCAGGGCGTGCTTCACCATGGCCTTTGGATCGTTTGGAGATATGACCGACAGAGAAATGCCGTCCCTAGGGAAGGCACCCAGTGAGATCTGCCAGGCGTAGGCCATGGCGCCGGGGTAGAACCCCGTCAGCTGGTTATCGGACAGATCGGTCGTGATGAAGCACGTGGCCGTGCGTTCGCCGTCGATGATGGCGATGCCGCTCGTGTCTATCCCATGTGCTTCCAGCCAACGGCGATACTCCTCGAAGTCGTGCCCGGCCGTGGCGGCTATCACGGTGGGTACCTTGAGCAGGGCGAGGCTGTAGGCTATGTTGGCCGCACAGCCGCCTCGAAGGAAACGCATGCTCGAGACCAGAAAGCTGAGGTTGATGATGTGCGCCTTGTCGGGGATGATGTGGTCCTTGAAGTAGCCGGGAAAAGTCATTATGTAGTCGAAGGCCAGGGAGCCCGTTACCAGGACCTTCATGCTCTGTCTCGCTTTCCTCCCGAGTCGAAATCTTAGCGTTGGCTCTCCGACGCCGGCCCTGGCGGACCAGCTCCCCTGTTGGGCACCCTCAGGCCACAAAAAAGCCTCTCTCACCGAGAGAAGCTTGCTCGAACCGGCGCATCACTCATCTCCCAGAGGCACATGCCTCTGGCGGAGTTGGCACCGTGGCTAGCGTCAGCTAGCTCGGTTGCCGGGTTTCACAGGGCCGGGTCCCTCCACCTCTCTGGATGAGCACAACGCCCTATTCGGTTGTTTAGAGGAATGATAGCACGGGGCGCTCAGTTGCGCAAGTGCTTTCATGAGAAGATTCTGCCCTTGACACCCGTGTATGTGTCTCCTATACTGTCAACGAACGTCCACTAAGGGGTTGGGACGGCTTTTGGGTTTGCCTTGGATATCGCGGCGCTCTTAAGACCCCTAAATTCCCACCTCCAGCAGGTCGAGGCAATCCTTGAGGAGGCCTCGCGGCTCGAATTTCAGCCTGTGGGCGAGGCTGTCATCAACCTGCTGAGGGCGGGTGGCAAGCGCCTCAGGCCCGCAGTTCTCATCACCTCTGCCATGTTCGGCCGGTTCGACCCCGACAAGGTCTATCCGAGCGCCGCGGCCATCGAACTGCTCCATACTGCAACTTTGGTACACGATGACACTCTGGACGGATCGTCCATGCGCCGAGGCGTGCCAACCTTGAACTCCTTGGCCTCGGACGGCGTAGCGATTTTGATCGGCGATTACCTGTTTGCCCGGGCCGCGATCCTGAGCACGAGGGCCCGGGACGTGCGCGCTGTGGAGATCTTTGCCGAGACCCTGGCCACCATCTGCCATGGCGAGCTCGACCAGCTCTTCGATATCCATGGCTGGGATCGGGGCATCGAAGGATACCATCGGCGGATCTACAGTAAGACGGCTTCCCTGTTCGCTGCAGCCGCCGAGATAGGTGCAGTCATCGCGTCCCTGGACGAGGCATTGGTGGGCCCCCTAAGGCGTTATGGGACGAACCTGGGCATGGCTTTCCAGATAGTTGACGACCTGCTCGATCTGTCCCCCAGCCATGTGACGGGCAAGCCAGCCGGCAACGACCTGCGGCAGGGCACTGTGACGTTGCCTACGATGCTTTTCCTCAGGTCAGAACAGGTGCCCGAAGACGAGAAGGAGTTCGTGAAGGATGTTCTGGCCGGCAGGCGCCGATCCGACGACGACGTGCACCAGGCCGTTCAACTGGTGGCAATGTCTTCGGCGGTTCAGGAGACACGCCGGGAGGCTTTTGGCTTTGTAGAGAAGGCTAGGGCGGACCTGCTGAACCTGCCCCGTGGGGAGGCCCGGACCATACTGGACGGGCTTTTGGACTACGCTGTCAGCCGCAGCCGCTGAAGGTGCTTCAACCGGCTCGCTAGTTTCCTCAATTGCTACGTATTTCGTGCTAAGCCCGTGAAGGAGCCCGCTGCTCCAACGCAACGCACCCCTCTGGCGCACCGGGGGAAGCTCTGCCGGGCAGCGGCCCGGGTTGGCTATGCCGCCAGGGACCCTCAGCAAAGGAAAGGCCCTTTGGACAGGCCAGTGGCCCCTCCGCAGCCGGAGTCGCAAGATGTCCCCCAGTGATCCGGAACGACAAGGAGGTCTCCAATCCCTCGGCCGGCCAAGGCAGGTTCAAAGCCATGGCATCAGTGCTACCGGGATATGGGACACCCTGAGGGTTCAGACGTGCCCTTGGGCTACCGCCCTAGACATGGCGGGCAGGGAGCCCAGTCTGCAGGAGTGAGGGCGTGCCGCAGCGTGGCTGCCATCGGGGACCGGACCGGCCCCGTAGGGGTCCTTCCAACAGGGGGATCTACCGGACCTGCCCAGGGTCAAAGGGCCGTCCCGAGGGGCGTAAGCGCCGTGGCCGGCAGGGTATCACAGGCCGGGTGGCGAAGGGGCTAGCTTCTTACCCGCAGTCCGCGGCAGGACCAGCCGTAAAAGACCTGGGGTCCAGTAGGTAGCTCTTGGCTGTCGCGGCCGAGGGGAGCAGGGGAAGTGCACCACTGGGAAGGTCTCCATCGACGGCTGGCACTGGATGGTAGCGCCTGGAAGCTGGGGTCCGAAGATCTGGGAAATAGAGGACAAGCCATGCAAGAGGGCTTCGCAAGGACCCTTTCGCATTTGGCTGCCCAGGCCCCTCAGCCATGGGAAACCCATAGGGCAGCTGGCAGGTGAAGGAGGGCCACGGCCGGCTCCCTCAGCTGTGGGGGGCCGTCTCGAATCGATGGTGGGTCTGCAGCCCTCTACCGCTGGCCAGACTAAAACCATCTGAAGCGACCCTCGCGATGGCCGTGATGGGCGGCGCTTGAGGACGGGATTCCCGCGGCCGTGGCCCAAGCTCTGTGCGTGGCGGTCCCCTTGGTGGAACTGACATCGTCTGGTCTTTAACCTGCCTTGGTGTGCTGTGTGCCACGGCAACGGAGAATAGCCATGGGCATGGAGTGCCGTGGTATGAGCTTGTTGGCAGCGGAGAGCGCACGACGTTGTGGCTGCCGCAGGATAGGGTGTGGGTGGCCCCAGCATTCTGTGGAGTTTAGGCACGGGCTAGAGCGCTATGCCTGCTCCTGAAGGTGGCCTCGTGCTGGCTAGGACTACTGTTCCCATCTGAGCTGGACTGGGACCAGCGCCAAAGGCCTGTACAGGGCGCTGGATTGGGCCCTTCCATGGCCTCAGTTGACACTTGGTGCGCCACGGTACAGGGCCGCCTCTCTCGGAACCGAGCCAAGGGAAGGTCAGGCCGGCTTAGGGAGGGTCGGGCCCGTGGGTACAAGATTACTGGAAGGATATTGGAGGGTAAGTGCTTGGCCCAACGCCTCCACGCTGCTGCCTGGGGATAGGTTCGGGTTCGAGTAAACGTGGGACTCCAGGGGAGCGGGAGCAAGGCGTGTGCTCTTGCTGGTGACAACCTGTCACCCACGGTGGCTGGGTGTGCAGGCCTCTCGCGTACTGCATTTTCTGTAGATGGTTGGGTGCGGTGCGTGCCGGCCCAGGGACGCCAGGGGAGATGGTCCATGTTCCGCGGCAGGCGGCACCGGAGCAGCCCAGTAAGCGGACCTCGTCGGCCTTGCCAGCGTGGCCCTGTGCGGATGGGGCGATGAGCCCCCTAAGGCGGATTACGGCCCTCGGGTCCTTGTGCCTCTATGCCAGCAAGCAGGCTCCTGCTTGGGGGCTGCGGAAATCGCCGGAAGGATCCCCAGCCGGGTCGAGGATGAGGGCCACTTTTCCCTGCCGAAGCTTCCCCGGGCTCATGAAGTTTCAAAAACCGAAGGCTCGAGTGGCCACAGGTATTGACAGCTGTTGTTGAAGGTGCTACATTAGGAGCCACAGATCGTTCGTTTTTGAGAAATGGCGTTCGTTTATGACGAACAAATTTCCCAAAGGCCGGTCCTTCGGTCGCTGACCAACTCCCTGCGGGTAGTGGAGGCGTTGTCCTCTGCCAACCCGGGGATGGGGGTGAGCGACATCAGCAGGCAGGTTGGCCTGTCCAAGAGCACTGTCCACGCTATCCTCTCCACGCTAATGGCCGAAGGCTATGTGGAGCAGGTTTCTGTGGGCGGCAAATACAGGTTGACCCTCAAGCTCTACGAGCTCGGCTGCCGGGTCCTTGCAAGGTCTCCAATGGATCACAGGGTCTTGCCCCTTATGGAAGCCCTGGGCCGCGTCACGAACGAGACCGTAAGCTTGGCGGTGATTTCGGGGCGCGAGGCGCTGTTGGTGCAGCGGGTGGAGAGCACTGAGCTCTTGAGGGCGGACCTGCAGGTTGGCACCAGGGTACCCCTCCACGCCACCGCCACGGGGAAGGTCCTTTTGGCCTTTCTGGCCGAGCAGGAGTTGGATAGGTACCTGAGGGATCGCTTGGAGCCGTTCACCGATGCCACCAGGGTGGATCCATCGGCGCTGCGAGCGGAGCTCGAGGTAGTTAGAGCGTCTGGGCTGGCGACAGCCGTGGACGAGCTGGCCGCTGGCATCGCCGCTATGGCTGTGCCGGTCTTCGATTGGAACATGAAGGCTGTGTGCGCCCTCTCGGTGGCGGGCCCCACAGGGCGCTACAGGCCCGAGCTGTGGGAGCACTCTTTGAGGGAAACCGGGGCGAAGATCTCGGCGTTGTTCGGATGCAAGGTCTATCCGTTTCTACCGCCCGATGAGTGAGGTGAAGAGCTATGAGCACAGGGCTTGCGATCGGCCAGAGCGCATGGGGCGAGTGTTCGGTGGTGGGCCAGCCCGTGCCCAGGGTGGATGGCGCCGTGAAGGTGAGCGGCACTGCCCTTTCGGCGGGCGATATAAAGATGCCGGGCATGCTGCTGGCCGCTCTAGTCAGAAGCCCGCATCCCCACGCTCGCATCGCAAGGCTGGACGTTGAGGAGGCTCGAAGGGTGCCCGGGGTGCGTGCGGTCCTTACCGCTCGGGATATCCCTGGCACGAACCGCTACGGCATCCTCGTGAAGGACCAGCTCGTCTTCGCAGAGGAGAAGGTGCGATACGTGGGCGAACCGATAGCGGCTGTGGCAGCCGAGGATGAAGAAGCCCTCGAACGCGGCCTTCTGGCGGTGCGTGTTGACTACGAGCCGCTTCCCGCCGTCTTCTCCGTCGAGGAGGCTATGGCGCCCGACGCCCCGAAGGTCCACGAAGGGGGCAACCTTCTCACCGAGGCTAGGATAGCGAGGGGAGATACGGAGAAGGGCCTGGCCGAGGCCGACGTAGTAGTCGAGAGTACTTACCGCACGTCCTACATAGAACACGCCTACCTGGAAACCGAGGCCGGCATCGCCCGCTGGGAACCGGACGGGTCAGTGACCCTGTGGGTCTCCACCCAAAACCCCCATTACGACAGAGCTGAGGTGGCAGCAGTGGTGGGCATGCCCGTAAACAGAGTACGGGTGGTTGCCACTGTGACCGGAGGAGGCTTCGGAGGCAAGCTCGACCTCTCTGTTCAGCCCTACATAGCCCTCTTGGCGATGGCGACGAGGCGTCCCGTAAAGATGGTCTTCAGCAGGGAAGAGTCTGTCTGCTACACCACCAAGCGCCATCCCTACACAATGCGCTACAGGCTGGGGGCCAGGTGCGACGGCCGCTTTACCGCCCTGGAGGCCGAGCTTTTAGCTGACGGTGGCGCCTACGCCTCCTACAGCCCTGGCGTGATTAAGAGGGCAGCCATCCACGCCGGTGGACCTTATTACTATCCCAACGTGAAGGTTGTGGCCCGCGTCTTTTACACAAACAATCCCATAGCCGGTGCCATGCGGGGCTTCTCTGTGCCGCAGATAGCCTTCGGCATCGAGTCTCAGATAGACAAGCTGGCCAGGGCGCTGTCCATGGACCCGCTCCAACTCCGCTTCATCAATGCTTTGGACAGAAACCTGCCGACCTTGACGGGGCAGATCCTCACGGCCAGCGTGGGCATAAAGCAGACCATCCTGGAGGCGGCTCGGGTGGCGGGCTGGCCTCTGGAAGTTCCAGGAAGGGGAGGGAGGCCATGAAGGTACGTGGCCGCGGTGTAGCATGCATGTACTACGGGATCGGTAATACGGGTCAGGCCAACCCTTCCAGCGCCTTCGTGGAGGTGCTGAACGATGGAACCGCCATCGTCTTCGTTGGGGCTGTGGACATAGGCCAGGGTTCCAGTACCGTGCTGGCCCAGATCGCGGCTGAAACCCTGGGCCTGCGTCTAGAGGACGTCACGCTGGTCACGGGCGACACGGGGGTGTCCCCGGAGGCGGGAGCCACGTCTGCCAGCCGTCAGACCTACATCTCGGGACAGGCCGTAAAGATGGCGGCGGAGGAGGCTAGGCGTGTCCTTCTCGAGGAGGCCGCGGAGGCCCTGGAGGTATCGGCGGAGGACATCGCCGCGGCCGACGGCTTTTACTACTGCATTGAACTGCCCGATCGGCGCGTTCCTGTCTCCCAACTTGCGGCCCGTTGCAGGAGCAAGGGAAAACTGGCGGTTGGCAGCGGGCACTTCAACCCGCCCACGACCCCCCTCGACCCTGAGACCGGCCAGGGTTCGCCCTATGCCACCTATGCCTTTGGTACCCAGATCGCCGAGGTGGAGGTAGACACCGAGACGGGCGAGGTCATGGTGCTGAAGGTGTATGCGGCCAACGACGTAGGGAGGGCCATCAACCCTCAGGCCATAGAAGGGCAGATCGAGGGGGGAATCGCCCAGGGGGTTGGGCAGGCCATCATGGAATACGTATCCGTGGACGGAGGACGGGTGGTGACGCCGTCGCTCAGCGAGTACGTGCTCCCAACCGCGGTCGATGTCCCGGAGGTTGTGCCCATCATCGTTGAGGACCCTGAACCCACAGGCCCCTTTGGGGCGAAGGGTGTTGGAGAACCCGCCATGATCCCAACACCTGCGGCCATTCTAAACGCCATCGCCGATGCCATCGGCGCACACATCGACGAGCTGCCCGCCACGCCGGAGCGAGTTCTGAGGGCCATCCGGAAGTCACCTAAGTTTGCCAAGACTTGAGGAGGTGCCGAAATGGATGTATCGACAAGGCTCGATAAACTTCCCCTCTCGCGCTTTCACTGGGTCCTGTTGTTTACGGCAGGCATGGGCTGGGCTTTCGACGCCATGGACGTGGGCCTTCTCTCCTTCGTACTGCCGTCGCTTAGGAATGAATGGAAGCTAGACCCTCAGACCTCGGGACTGATCATCAGCGTGACGCTCCTCGGCCTCTTCTTCGGTGCGAGCTTCGCCGGTTGGCTGGCAGACAGGTACGGCCGAAAGTTGGTGTTTCAGATCACCCTGTTGTTGTATGCGATCGGCACAGGCCTTTCGGGGTTGGCCTGGAACCTCGCCTCCCTCTTCGTGTTTCGCTTTGTCACGGGGCTTGGGCTGGGGGGCGAGCTGCCGGTGGCGTCTACGCTGGTGAGTGAATATTCGCCCTCCAGGGTGCGCGGCCGCATGATAGTCATTCTCGAGAGTTTCTGGGCCTACGGCTGGATCCTGGCCGCCGTGATAGGCTACTTCGTATCTCCCTACGTGTGGGCGGGCATATCTGGGTGGCGGGTGGCTTTCCTTATAGGCGCTATTCCCGCTCTGTGGGTCATCGTGATCCGCAGAGTGGTGCCAGAATCGGCGCGATGGCTGGCGTCGGTGGGCAGACAGGCCGAGGCTGAGGGGATCGTCGCTCGCCTCGAGGGCGCTACTGGGCAGGCGGCTCCGCGCCCCGTCAGCGGAGGCTCGGCCGAGGCAGTTCCGGCTGGCAGGGCTCGGTTCGCGGAGCTCTGGAAAGGTGTGTACCTCAAGCGTACCGTCATGCTGTGGATACTGTGGTTCGGCATCGTGTTCTCTTACTACGGCGTATTCACGTGGCTGCCAACGCTCCTGGTGGACCGAGGGCTAACCATCGTCAGGGCCTTCGAGTACGTGCTCTACATAACTTTGGCCCAGGTGCCTGGCTATTTCAGCGCCGCGTACCTGGTGGACGTGATAGGGCGGAGATGGACGCTGGTGATCTATCTTGCCGGCTCTGCCGTTTCGGCCTTCTTCCTCGGCTCGGTCAACACTGCCGGCGAGATCATACTCTGGGGCTGTCTGCTTTCCTTCTTTAACCTGGGGGCATGGGGTGTTGTTTACACCTACACGCCGGAGCTTTACCCCACTTGGATGAGGGCCTCCGGCTCGGGTTGGGCAGCCGCCTTTGGCCGAATAGCCGGCATCATCGCCCCCTACACCGTTGGCGTGCTCCTGCCCCTTTTCGGCGGTCCGAAGGCCGGCCAGCCCGCCGTGTTTGCCATCTTCATGATCTTCTTCGCCATCATTGCCCTGGATGTCCTCATACTGGGGGAGGAGACCAAGGGGAAGCGCCTCGAGGAGATCGCGGGTTGATGGCACAGGCCATGCTCTGGAGGTGACAGGATGGCGGATCTGGCAATTGTGAATGTGGGCACCATTGTATCCGGCGACGTACAGGCTCCTATCCTGGCGGGCGACTGCATCGTCGTGCGCGAGGGCAAGATCCATCAGGTGGGCCCGCGGGACAGCGTTGACCTGAACGGCATCGATAGGGTGATCGACGCGGCAGGAGCCGTGGCGTGCCCCGGGCTGGTCGATTCCCACGTGCATCCGGTGGTGGGCGACTTCACCCCTAGGCAGAATACCTTGAACTGGATCGACAGTTACCTACACGGCGGAGTGACGGCTATGGTGTCGGCCGGGGAGGTCCACACCCCCGGCCGACCCAAGGACGCGGCAGGCACGAAGGCACTGGCTATCCTTGCCAACAAGGCTTTCGCAAGCCTGCGTCCAGCTGGGGTCAAGGTGCTCGCGGGGTCGGTGCTGCTGGAGCCCGGCCTTACCGAGGAAGACTTTGCCGACATGGCCAGGGCCGGCGTGAGGACGGTAGGTGAGATAGGCATCTCTGGAGTTTACCGTCCGGAGGATGCCGAGCCCATGACCAGATGGGCCCAGAAACACGGTCTCAAGGTCATGATCCATACGGGAGGCACCTCGGTGCCGGGCAGTTCGACCATAGACGCCGATACGGTCTTTGCCATCCGTCCGGATGTGGTATCCCACATAAACGGTGGGCCCACAGCTATGGCCCTCGAGGATATCGAACGGATTGTGGCGGACAGTTCCTTCGTGTTCGAAGTGGTTCAGGCTGGTAACGTGCGGGCCCTGGCTGAGACGGCCCGGATGGCTGCTAAATATGGGGCTCTGGCCCGAATGCTTGTGGGCACCGACACTCCCTCGGGGACTGGGGTGATACCCCTGGGCGTCCTCAGAACCATCAGCCATGTCTCTGCTCTAGGAGGGATCGCCCCTGAGGTGGCCCTGTGTTTGGCCACCGGCAACACCGCCAGGGTCTACGGCTTCAACTTCGGTTTCATCCGCCCGGGAGCCGATGCGGACTTGGTCATCTTGGATGCCCCGCGGGGCAGTCAGGCCGGAGATGCACTCCGCGCCCTGGAAATAGGGGATACCCCTGCTGTGGCCGTCGTGGTTGTGGACGGGCAAGTCAGGGTAAACCGAAGCCGCAACACCCCACCTCCGTCCAGGGACGTAAAGGTGCCCTGGCTGGCCGCTGGAGGTCACTAAACGACAGACCTTCTACCAAGGAGACCTGGAACGATGCAGTTTGGCATCCGAATACCTAGCTACGCATGGCCGGACTTAACCTATGAACGCACTCGACGCCTTTTGGACTATGCCCGGAAGGTCGAGGAGCTGGGCTTCGACTCTATCTGGGTCATCGAACACCTTCTGGTGGCGCCGGCCATCTACGCCGTTAGCTGGCTTGAGCCCCTGACCACGTTGGCCTACGTGGCTGCGGTTACCGAAAGGGTCAAGATCGGCACCGGCATCCTTGTCCTGCCGTTGCGTCACCCCGTGATGCTGGCCAAGGAAGTGGCCACCATGGACTACCTTACGGGGGGCAGGTTTATCCTGGGCATCGGCCCTGGGTGGGACCCAAAGGAGTTTGAGGCCCTGGGCCTAAGGCTGAGCGAACGCGGCAAGCGCACCGATGAGATCTTGGCTGCACTGAGGCTCTTGCTCACCCAAGACAACGTGAGCTTCACGGGCCAGTACTACAGCTTCGAGGACATAACCATAGAGCCCAGGCCCCCGAAGATGCCTCCCATCTGGGTGGCGGGAGGATCCCTGACGCACGCGCCAGATGCTCCCGACAAACCGTACATAGCACCCAGCGTGCTGAGGCGGGTGGTGCAGGCAGATGCCTGGCTTTCCCGGTCCAGCGGAAGCGACCAAGAGGACGTCAAGCGGGATTGGCGCGAGATCCAAAACTACGCTCGATCGGTCGGGAGGGATCCCTCCACAATACTCTTCGCGCACACCCAGTTCATCCACATCGTGGATACCGACGATCGGGAGGAGGCCATCCGGATCCAAGGGCCGCACTTCACCAAGGTCATGGGGACCCGCCGGAGTTTCGAAGATCTAGCCGCCTCGTACCTGATGGGCACTGTGGACGATATGGTGGCCAGGCTGGCCGACCTAAAGGCGGCCGGGCTTCAGTACGTGCTGCTGACCCCTGTGACCGAGGACATAGAGCAGCTGTACCTGATAAGGGACAAGCTTGTCCCAAGGCTTCAATGAAGCTGGATGGAGGTTCCGCAGATGGAGATCCGGAAGGTGGTCATCATCATAGAGGAGATCCGCGAGGAGATGGGCAGGCCGGTAGAGCCGCCCGTGCGGAAGGTGGCCGTGTGCGCGGTCATCAAGAACCCCTTCGCGGGGCGGTACGTAGAGGATCTCAGCGAGCTGATCGAATACGGGGCCCAGCTGGGCGATATGCTTTCTGCCCGAGCCGTTGACATCTTGGGTCAGAGCCGCATAGAGAGCTTCGGGAAGGGTGCCATCGTGGGTACCCTGGGTGAGCTCGAACATGCGGCGGCCATCCTGCATCCGAAGCTCGGAACGCCCATGAGGGAGAGGATAGGCGGCGGCAAGGCGATAGTGCCATCGGCAAAGAAGGTGGCAGGCCCCGGCGCCACCCTCGATGTGCCGCTTCACTATAAGGATGCGGCCTTCGTGCGTTCTCACTTCGATGCCATGGAGGTGAGGGTGCACGATGCCCCGAGGGAGGACGAGATCCTGGTGGCCCTTGCCTTCACCGACGGCGGCCGGCCGCTTGCCCGCGTGGGCGGACTCCAGAAGCACGAGGTAAAGGGCGAGGACGGCCTGCGCTAGCAGCAGCCTACTTGGCCCTGGAGGTCACAACGGCGCCGGCCAGGATGGCCAAGGCGCCAAGGAGCTGAGGTGGTGTCAGGGCTTCGCCCAGTGCCAGGGCCGAGACGGATATGGCGGTTACCGGCTCAAGCGTGGCCAGCAGGCTGGCCGTGGAGGCTTCCACCCTCCTCAGGCCAGCGGTGTACAGAAGCCATCCACCCAAGGTCTGCACCACCCCCAGAAATATCAGCCAGGGCCACAGTCGATCGATCTGGGCTAGGAGGGCAGGCAGGCCGTTGATGGACAGAGCCGCCAGTCCAACTGAGGCGAAAGCCAAACCGAAAGTTATCAGCCTGTCGGAGCCGTAGCGTGGCCCTAACCCCTTGGCAGACAGGGTGAAACCGGCGTAGGCCGCTCCCGACGTTATCCCTAACAGCACTCCCAGCAAGGGCAAGGCAGTGCGGTCGCTCTGCCATGGCTGACCGATAAGGGCCACGCCGGCAATGCAGGCCGCCAGCGCAGCCAGTTTCGCAGGTCCGATGGGTTCTCCAAAGAGTATGCGCGCGGCCACTACCACGAAGGCCGGAGCCGTGTAGTTCATGAGGGTAGCTACTGAGACGCCCACCAAGTATATCGACAGGGCAAAGGTGCCGTGGGACACTCCCAGGGTCAGCAGGCCGATGAGGCTTATGACTGCCAAGTCCCTCCAGGACACAGCCCATGCGGATCGTTTGCGCAGCTGGAGCAGGCCTACCATGGTAGCCGAGGCTATGGCTGTCCTCACGGCGGTGAGGGCTAGAGGGTCTAGACCGTAGGTCAAGAAGAGATACCTGACCACAACGCTGGAGATGCCCCAATCTATGGCAGCGGCCGCTACCAAGGCCAGGCCTAGCAGACGGCTATAGCTCGATGAGGGAGCCTGCACCAGCTTCCATGGCCCGCTTGAGCACCAGATGGGCCACGGCAACGTCCTGAACGGCGTTGCCGACAGACTTGAAGAAGGTTATCTGATGGGCGTCGGTTCGCCCGGGCTTGAGCCCCGCTGCCACCTCCCCAATTTCGCCCACTATATCGGCCGTCTGGATTATGCCCCGTTCCAGCGGCTGAATGATGTCGCCCGCTTCTTCCAGGCACGCCTCCAGGGCGTCGACGTAGATCCGCGCACGGCGGATGAAATCGTCGTCCACCTCCCGCATCTCCCTGGTAAAAGAACCCACGCCGTTCACATGGGTTCCGGGCCTGACGGCGTTGCCCCTGAAGACGGGCTGGGAAGATGTGGTAGCGGTGCATACTATGTCTGCCTGGGATACGGCTTCATCGGCCGAGTCGGCCACGACTATTTCCTTGGGTACCACGCCGCCGTGTCCGGCCATCTCTTGGGCCATGGCATCGGCGTTGGCCCTGGTTCGGCTGTAGATGTACACCTTGCTGATGGACCGGACCTCACACACTGCCCAGAGCTGGGTGCGGGCCTGGACGCCGGCGCCAATAATGGCCGCGGTGCTGCTGTCCCGCCTGGCAAGCAGGTCGGTAGCCACTCCGGAGCCTGCCCCAGTCCTAAGAGCTGTAATGTAGGTGCCGTCCATGAGCGCCGTTGGTTGGCCGGTCTCCGCATCGAAGGTCATAATGGCCGCGTTGATGGTAGGCAGGCCCCGCTGAGGATTCTTGGGGAAAACCGCCACCACCTTGGCGGCCACCTGTCTGGTCTGCGCCAGGTAGCCCGGCATGAAGAGGAGTACGCCCGATACCTCCTGGATGGGCAAGGGCAGCCGAACGGGCACGGTGGCCCTGCCCGTGGACAGCTGGACAAAGGCATTGCGCACCGCCTGGATGGCCTCCTTCATGCCTACGAGGCCCTCGACCGTGCGCCGATCGATGGCCAGAAGCTTCATGCCGCCTCGCCCAGGTAGAGGCGCCGAATGCGGTCGTCCTGCATCAGCTGGGCCGAGGGGCCTTCCAGCCTGATCTGTCCAGTCTCCATGACATAGGTGTAATGGGATAGGCGCAGGGCAGCTCGGGCGTTCTGTTCTACGAGCAGTACGGTAACGCCTTGCTCGTTGATCTGCCGAAGGGTCCGGAAGATGTCGCGTACCAACAGGGGCGCCAGCCCCAGCGATGGCTCATCGAGCATCAGGAGCTTTGGATTGGACATGAGGGCACGTGCTATTGCCAGCATCTGTTGTTCTCCGCCGGAGAGGGTGCCGGCCAGCTGGTGGCGTCGCTCCTCCAGCCTTGGGAAGAGCTTGAAGACGAACCTTCGCGCCTCTTCAATGCCCTCCCTGTCGTTCCTGATGAACGCCCCCATGTCGAGGTTTTCGTCGACGGTGAGGGTCGAGAAGATCTTGCGGCCCTCGGGCGCGTGGGTGATGCCCAGCTCCACGATCTGATGGGCGGGAAGGTTTGTTATTTCTTTCCCGTCGAAGAATATCCTTCCAGCCCTGGGCCTAAGGATGCCCGAGATGGTGTTGAGGGTTGTGGTCTTGCCGGCGCCGTTGGCCCCTATGAGGCTGACGATCTGGCCCTTCTCCACCTTCATGCTCACGCCCTTGAGGGCGTGAATGTGTCCGTAGTAGGTGTGTACATCCTGGAGTTCCAGGTAGGCCATCAGTAGTCCTCCTCACGGCCCAGGTAGGCCTCTATAACCTGCGGGTCGCGTTGGACTTCCGCCGGAGTGCCCTCGGCGATCTTCACGCCGTAGTTTAGGACAACCACTCTGTCAGATATCCCCATAACGACCTTCATGTCGTGTTCGATGAGCACTACCGTTATCCCAAGGTCGCGGATGCGGCGCACAGTGGCCATCAGCTCCGCGGTCTCTGCCTCGTTCATTCCTGCCGCTGGCTCATCCAGCAGGATCAACTTGGGCTCGGTCGCCAGCGCTCTGGCGACCTCCAGCCGGCGCTGGTCGCCGTAGGGCAGGTTCTTGGCCAGCTCATCGCGGTGCGATAGCAGCCCCATGAACTTGAGCCAGTCCTGTGCCCGTTCACTGATGTGGGCCTCCTCGCGCCTTTGTTCAGGAGTTCGCAGCACTGCTGCCAGCGCGCCGGCCTTGGTGCGGACGTGGAGCCCTGCCATCACGTTCTCCAGCGCCGTTAGGTTGCGAAAAAGGCGGATGTTCTGGAAGGTACGCGCTATCCCCAACTTTGCAACATGATGGGGCTTGAGCCCGACAAGGCTATGGCCATCAAAGAGAATATCCCCCTTGGTAGGCCTGTAGATTCCCGAGATGAGGTTGAATATGGTTGTCTTGCCTGCCCCATTGGGGCCGATGATCGAGACTATTTCGCCCTCGTTGACAGCGATGTCCACGTCCTGGGCCGCAACCACGCCGCCAAAGGTCTTGGTCACTTTTCGCAGCTCGAGCAGCGCCATGTGCGCCTACTATACGACCTCCTTCTGGGCAGGACTTGAAGCTTCGGAACTGGTCACACCGACCACTTCTTCCAGGGCCATCGCTTCTTCTGTCTCTCGGATCTCCCTCCGCCTAAGCTGGCTTGGCCACAGGCCCTCAGGACGGAAGATCATGATGATAACTATCGCCACGCCGAATATGAGCATTCGTGCCGTGGGCAACAGTCTGACAATATCCGGCGGCATGGACAGCACCAGGGCTGCTGCAACTGCAACAGCGCCGGCAGCTGCAAGCCATTGCAGCCACTTCCTGGGTCTGAGGAGCAGGACGATCCCGGCAACCATGGCCACGAGGATTATCCGCCCTAGGGTGGGATCCCGGAGGAGCTCTGGCAATACGATCAGGGAGACGGCTCCCAGGATAACTCCTGGTATGCTTCCCATTCCGCCCAGCACCACTATGCACACCACTAGGAAGCTTTCCATGAATGTGAAGCTTTCAGGGGCCACGTGGGTCTGTTTGACAGCGAACACGGCCCCAGCAAAGCCCGACCACATGGCTCCGAGGCCGAAGGCCAGCAGCTTGGTCCTCACTATGTCGACGCCCATTACCTCGGCTGCCAGCTCGTCCTCGCGGATGTAGCTCCAAGCTCGGCCAATCCGGGAATCCTGCAGCCGTCTCACCACGAAGACAGTTAGAACTACCAGCGCCAAGACCAAGTAGTAGAAGTGGATGGGCTGATAAAGCTTTATACCCAGCAAAGGTACTATTGCACGAGGTATGGGCCCCAGGCCGTTGGGGCCGCCAGTGAAGTCGAAGTTGTTAAGGGCAATGCGCACGATCTCACCAAAGCCCATGGTAACCAGGGCTAGGTAATCCGGTCGCATCCGGAGGACGGGCAGGCCCAGTAGCACTCCAAAGATGCCCGCCGCTATGGCTGAAATCGGAAGCACGAACCAGAAAACGTAGCCGCCAAAGGCCATCACGATGAAGGTAGCCACGTAGGCGCCAATGGCGTAGAAGGCTATATAGCCGAGGTCCAGCAGGCCGGCGAAGCCCACCACCACGTTGAGCCCAAGGCCCAACATGGCGTAGAGACCTATGACCACCATCACGTCGATGTAGTAGGGGTTGGTGATCACAAAGGGTAGCAGTGCCAACACTACCACCAAGGCGCCGAGCTTCCAGCGCTCCCCTACGCTGTTCCAAACGTCAGTTGCTCTGTAGGTGATCTCTCTCACGGCCATGGCTCAGACCTTCTCTACGACGCGCTCTCCGAGGAGCCCTGTCGGTTTGAACACAAGGAGAATTATAAGGACAACGAAAGCTACCACGTCCTTCCACTCTGGCTTGATGTAACCAGCGGCCATGGTCTCCAGAAGCCCGAGAATGAAACCTCCCAGCATGGCCCCAGGGATATTGCCCACACCTCCGATGACACAAGCTATGAAGGCCTTCAGACCGTAGATGAAGCCCTGGTTGAAGGTTATCTGGGTGTAATGGAGGCCGGTCATCACGCCGGCCACGGCCGCAAGTGCCGAACCAATGAGGAAGGTCATTGCTATGATACGGTCCACATTAACGCCCATAAGGCGTGCCACGTCGTGGCTGAGGGCCACAGCCCTCATGGCCTTGCCCATCTTGGTCCTCTGGACGAAAACTTGCAGGGTTATCATGAGGGCGATCGAGATGACGAAGGTTGAGAGTTGAACTAGGCTTACCCGGGCTGAGCCCAAGTATACGGTCACAATAGGAAGGAAGTTGGGATAGGCCTGAGGCTGAGCGCCGGTCGCCAGCATTACTGCATTCTGAAGCACCAGCGACGCCCCCAGTGCCGATATAAGGAGCGTAAGTATCCCGGCTCTGGCCAAACGCAGGGGCCGGTAGGCCAGGCGCTCGAGTCCGATTCCCACCACCCCTACCAGGAAGGCAGGCACCAGGAACAGGGCTAGGAGTATGGCCGCAGCGTTGCCTGAAGCGGTGCCCGCAGTGATGAGGGCCAGGACCAACGCCCATCCCACGTAGGCTCCCAACATGAATATATCGCCGTGGGCGAAGTTAATGAGCCTGAGGATGCCATAGACCATGGTGTAGCCCAGGGCGATAAGGGCATAGAAGGCCCCAATGGTGAGCCCGTTGACAACCTGTTGCAAGAAAAGGGTTCCAAAGATGGAAGTAAAGATCTGGTTAATGTCCATGGTTATCACGCTGCACAAAGGTTCGGTCAGGGCAGCTGGGGAGCAACGGCCTCCCCAGCTGCCCCAGAGCCGGCACTACTTCGCGTATTGAGCCAGGTCCTCCACGATCTGGTCCAGGATCAGCTTGCCGCCCTTCACCTGGATCAGCACGTAGCTTCGGCCGGGTATGTCGCCCTTCTCGTCGAACTTGATGGTGCCCGAAGCGCCCTTCCACTCGATCTTGTGCAGTGTGTCCACAAGTCCGTCGTAGTCGGTGCACTTGCACTGGTCCACGGCGGCGAAGAGGACGTTGGCGGCGTCGTAGGCGAAGTGGATGAAGGGACCAGTGGCCTCAGGCCCGTACCGCTTCTTGTATTCGGCCAGGAACGCCTTGGCCTCGGGCAGCATCTCCGGCAAAGGCGTGGTGCTCATGAGGACGCCTTCCGCAGCGGGTCCGGCTACCTGGACGAAGGTGGGATCCTGGTTGGCGTCGCCGTACATGTGGACACCGCCCACACCTATCTCCTTCACCTGCTTCTGGAAGATGGCGCCCTCGGCGTAGTAGCCGGTGAAGTAGAAGACGTCGGGGTTGAATTCCTTCAGCCTGGTGATGATGGGCGTGAAGTCCTTCTCACCGCGGGTGATGGCCTCGAAGAATTCCACCTTTCCACCGAGAGCCTCGATGGCCGCCTTGGTCTCCTCAGCCAACCCCTGGCCGTAGGCCGTCTTGTCGTGGATGATGGCTATCCTCTTGGCCTGGAGCTTCTTCACGATGTATCCGCCCACCTGCTTGCCCTGGTTGTCATCGCGGCCGATGACGCGGAACACACCCTTGAAGCCCTGCTCCGTTAGCTTCCGGTTGGAGGAAGTCGGGGTTATCTGAACGATCTTGTTCTCGTTGTAGACCGCCGAAGCAGGTATAGAGGCACCGCTGTTGTAGTGGCCGATAACAGCCGCGACCTTCTGCTGCACTGCGTTGTTAGCGCAGGTCACCGCCTCTTTAGGGTCTGCCTTGTCGTCGCAGGTGATGTACTCGATCTTCATGCCAGCCGGGCCGCCCTTGGCCATCCACTCGTCTATGGCGATCTTGGCGGACCGCTCGAAGTCCTGGCCCATCTTGGCATCGCCGCCGGTGAAGGGACCGTTGATAGCGATCTTCAGCACTTTCGCAGGAGCTGGCGTGGGCGTTGCCGGCGCGGTCGGAGGTTGGGTGGCGGCCGGCGGCGTTGTGGGCGCGGGTGTGGGCGTTGCAGCTGGAGCGCATGCCGACACGATGAGCGCAAGCACCGAAATCAAGCTGAAGAGCCACAGAGCCTTCTTCATGTTGACCTCCTTACTAGAGATCTTATCAGGTCACCTTGATGCTCAGCCAAACTCTCACGTGTGCTCGGCATCACCTCCTCCCAGGCAGGTCTTATAGGCTGTGTACTGTAAGCTATTGGTCTGTCTTGGCGAGGGACCAGCCGGGGGCTTGCCGGCCCAAGCTTCCGTGTCTAGGAATTCATCAGCGCACAATGGCCTTGTATGCAGTATACCATAGCGCCAAGCACTCCTGTCAAGGGGTCAGGACCCCTGAGCGGACCACGGCGTGTCGGTCGCGGGCCAGGTAGTAGGTCATGCTCTGCAGGGCTGCCACGGGGTCGATATCCCTGACCCGAATGTGTTCCGGCACCTGGAGCACTGTAGGAGCATAGTTAAGGATAGCGCGCACCCCTGCCTGTACTAGAAGATCTGCTACCTCCTGCGCCGCCGAAGCCGGTACCGCTATGATGGCGATCTGTATGTCCAACCGGCGGATCTCCGCCTTCAGCGTCTCCATGGGCAGGATGGTCAGCCCATCCACGGCCTTCCCGATCTTAGCAGGGTCTGCATCGAAGAGGGCCGCTATCTCGAAGCCGTTGCGGGCGAACCCGCCGTACCTGGCGATGGCCTCGCCCAGGTGTCCGACGCCCACCAAGGCCACCTTCCAGGTGATGTCGACCGCCAGGATCTCTCGGATTCGCTCGATCAGGTACTCGACGCCGTAGCCCTTGCCCTGTTTGCCGAACTCGCCAAAGTAGGAAAGGTCCCTCCGGATCTGGGCTGCCGTCACGCCCAGTTGACTGCCCAGCTCGTTGGAGCTTATGGTTTTGACACCCTTTGAATGTAGGTAGGTGAGCGCCCTGAGGTAGACAGGCAGCCTCCTGATGACCACATCGGGTATCGGTTGCTGGGCCATTCATCCTTCCCTTGAACGCTTTGGCAATACCATTGTATCACGCAGGGCAACCCGCTGTCCGTTAGCGAATCCCCGCCAGATGTAGGACCACCACGCCCAACCCCACGGCCAAACGGTAAATGGCGAAGGGCAGGAAGGTGCCCTTCGCCAGCCATTTCAGCAGGAAGGCGATGGCCAGAGCTCCCACCACCAGTGACGCCGCGGCGCCGGCACCCACCGCGACCCACGGGACCGGACCGGGTGCCCTCAGTAGGTCAAAGCCCTCCTTGAGCCCGGCACCCGCGATGATGGGTGCGGCCATCAGGAAGGAGAACCTTGCCGCGGCCTCCCGCTTCAGCCCGAGGAACAGGCCCATGGTCATGGTGGCCCCGCTTCGAGAGATGCCCGGTATCACGGCCAGAGCCTGAGCTACACCGATGAGCAGGGCGTGCAACGGACCCAGGTCTGCAAGGCTCCTGACCTTCCTTCCCACCAGGTCCGACAGCCAAAGGACGAGCCCCATGCAGGCCATCACGCTCCCTACGATCCACTGCCCCCCTCCCGAGTGAAAGGCCTGGGAAACCCATGTGTCGCCGAAGTAGCCGGCCATGGCACCCGGAACGGTGCCTAGGACCAGGCAGATCAGGAGCCGCCGCTCGTGGGCTCTCTCCGGCTTTGCGAGCGCAAGGGCAAGGGCCCACCATTCCCGCCAGAAGTAGATGACGATAGCGAGCAGGGTGCCGGTGTGCAGGGCTACGTCGAAGGCGAGCCCAGGGTCGTTCCACTCCAGAAGCCAGCGGACTAGGATAAGGTGGGCTGAACTGCTGATAGGCAGAAACTCGGTGAGCCCTTGGACTACGCCCAAGATCACTGCCTGGACTACATGCAGGTCAGTTGGCATGGCGTTCACCCTGAGAGTAGTTTGACGACAGCGCGGCCCTGAAAGAGAGGCTGGTCTGCCACCAGTAGACCAGGCCAAGCAGCGTCACTGGGAAATACAGGGCCGCATGCAGGACGAGGACGTAGGCTGTGGCCAGGTCCCGCGGCACACCCAGCAGGGGAACCAACACTGCCAGGGAGGCCGCCTCGAAGGTACCCACGTAGCCCGGCGACGCGGGTATCAGGGTAGCTAGATTGGCCACAGCCAGTAGCATGAGGTAGGCAGCTGGGGACAGTGCAAGGCCGAAGCCTTGGGCGATCAGGGCATACATCGCCGCTTCGCAGAGCCAGGCTGCCGCGGAGGTGCCAAACACGATGCCCAGTGCCTTGGGGGCGCCCAGGATGTCGAGCCCGTCCATGGCCGAGGATAACAGTGCCTGGACCTTATCCCCGAAGCTCCTGGGGGCCATGCCCAGGAGGGATGCCGCAAGCCCGAAGATGGGGGATCTGAACCTGTGGGCGGCAAAGAGGACCATGGTCGCCGTTAGGAACAGGATGAGCGCCAGGGCCAGCCCGCGCTGAAGGTCCGGACCCGCCGGAATCAGCAGCAGGGCTGTGCCCGCGAAGGCCAACATGGTTATACCGTCGACCAACCGTTCCACCACTATAGTTACTAGGGCCCTGCTGCGAGGGACCGACAGCTTGCTGCCGGCCACATAAGTCCTGACCAGCTCGCCCGCCCGGGCTGGGAGCAGGTCGTTGGCCATGTAGCCTATAACCACGATGGGAAAGAGCCGGCCGGCTGGGATGGGGTGCGAGGGGTTGAGGATGTAGCCCCACCTCACCGAACGCACGTAAGCCCCGGCGAAATAGGATGCCAGGGCGGGGACGACATACCAGTAGCTGGCCCGCTGGAGGGCCTGCAAAAGGGCCTCCAGGTCGAGCCCACGCATCGCCAGATATAGGAACAACATGCTGACCAACAGGCCTAGCCAAAGGCGCCAGTAGCGGAGGGGCCTCACGGGAGCTCCAGCCTGAGAACGGCGTGCCTTCCAGCATCCGTGACGTAGAAGGACCCCTCGGCCGCGGCTGCGATGCCTACGGGCTGCACCAGGTTGCCCGAAGGACCCGAACGGACCTCCGACTTAAGCCGACCCGATGGATCGTAAACCAGGATCCTGTGGCCAGCGGGGTCGGTGGCAAGTATGTCGCCCGACGGGCCCACGGCCAAATACACCTCGTTGATGCCGGCGGTGCTCCAGTGTGTCTTGAACTCGCCTAGGTAGCGGCCGTCCGCGGTGAGCCGCTGCATCCTCTGGTTCTTCGTGTCGGCTACCAGCAGGTTCCCTTCCTTGTCAAAGGCTAGGCCAATGGGCTCATCGAACTGGCCCGGACCCCTCCCGTAGCTTCCAAACTGGCGAAGCAGCCGGCCAGACCCGTCGAAGACCACGATGCGGCGATTGCCGGTGTCGGTCACATATACATTGCCCTGAGCGTCTACCGCGAGGGCCCGCGGCCCGTAGAACCCTAGCTGCTCCGAGGGCTCGCCTTGCCGCAGGGAAACGTAGCGGCCCCACTTGGCGAGAAAGGTGCCGTTCGGATCGAACTTCTGGATACGGTGGTTCCACGTGTCGGCCACGTAGACGGACCCGTCTGGCCCCACGGCAATTCCGGTGGGACCAAAGCCCTGGATCATGGCGAACTCGCCGTCAGCAGTGCCTAGGCTGCCCCACTGGGCTACGAACTTGCCCTGGGCGTTGAACTTCTGCACTCGCAGGTTTCCCGTATCCACTACATAGACGCTGCCATCCGGGGCTACGGCCACACCGCGCGGTTGGCTGAACTGGCCCGGGGCCGAGCCCTCGCCTGGGGCGTCGGTCAGCCCATATATCCTCTCCTGGGAAGTCATCCCAAGGTAGCGCTCTGCCACGTCCTTTCGGACGTAGAGTATGAAGTCGTAGCTTCCCAAGGGCTCTCCTACCCTGCGGTAGAGGAAGTATTCTAGTCCCCTCGAAAGATACTCGGTAGGCCTCGAGATAAGGGAGGAGAGGGTCACGCGCTTGTAGCTCTCCTGCAGCCACCACCTCAGGGCGTGGCGTTCGGCTACGTAGCGGTCGCCCAGAACCGGGCGCACAACTGCCTCATTCTCGGCGGCCGCAATGACCACGGGGGCATCCCTGGGGATGGAGAGCACGTCACGGTTGAAGTATCGGAGAGACACTAGATCGCGCAGGTACCAGTCGAAGGGCCATTCTGCCGCGTTGTCCATGGCCACCACCATGGAGTGTCCCCCGGTGGGGTCCTGGGACGTCCGTTCGAAGCGGGTCATCTCCTGAGACAGGTCCAGGACTTTGCGGGCTACCAACGGCACCTCGGGTGTGGTCTGGACATAGACCATCATCTCCACGGGGTTGGCCCCGTTGTAGAAGTTGAGCAGGACCGATCCGTGGAAGGTATGAACCAGGAGAAAGGCCGTCAGGAGCCCGGCAGGTGCCACGGGAGCCAGCCTCCAGCCCAGCGGGAAGAGGGAGCGCCCGGCCAGAAAGGCGAAGGCCACAGCGGCCAGGGCCACCACGCCCACCTGGGCCAGCCTCGCCTGGGCGGCCATCTCCGGCGGGGCCGCCGGAGCCCTGATCGAGTACACAGCGATGAGGGCCGCCACGGCTAACACCAGCCAGACCGATGCCAGGGCGCCCTTCGGCCAGAACCCGCCCCAGGGGACAGATCTGCCCAGCTCCCAGATGGTCAAGGATGCCAGGAGGATCAGGGGAAGGGCCATCTGCATGGTGAGCCAAGGCATCTTCTCCCCTGCCCACGAGTAGATGATCAGGGCCAAAAGTGCCCAGTAGGCCAGGAAGCTGTGGGCGTAGGGGCATGGGGTGTTGGCCCTGTAAGGCCTCAAGATGGCCGATAGGATGCCCACTCCGCCGAAAAGGACTGGTATGGGCTCGTAGGTGGGCAGCAGCAGCAGGTAGTAGTACCACGGCTGACCTCCCCGCTGCACCTCCTGCTGCGCGAGCCAGTAGCTTATGGAGGCGGTAAAGCCGTCCATGAACCCCCTGGGGTTGGAAAAGAAACTGGTGAACAGCAGGGCGTAGGGAACAAGAAATATGACCAGCGGCACTAAAAGCACCCGGGGTTGCCCTAACAGTCCCCAAGCGGCCTGGCCAATGGGCGAGGCTGGCCTGCCCCTGCGCGCCCTGAGCAGGTCCTGAAGGATGGCTATGGCGAAGTACGTGAAGAAGATGAAGCCGGTTATGAAGGTCAGCTCGTGGCTAGTGTAGGAGATGACAAGCCCCACGCTGGCCACGGACAGCCAGTGGGCTTTCCGGGTTTGCACGTAGCTCAGGAGACCGATGGCCATCAAGAGCCCACCGAAGGTTGCAAAGATGTCGTGGCGGAGTGATCTGGAATAGTAAAGTATGGTGGGCGATAGGGCTAACAGAAAGCCTGAGAGCAGGGCCGGCCCGCGGCCCATGAGCATCCCAAACAGCAGGGGGAGCGCTGTGAGGCCGATGCCAAAGAGGGCTGGCGCCAGCCTCGCAGTTGCATCGGAGACGCCGAAGAGGTAGTAGACGAGGGCCACAAGATGGTAAAGAAAGGGCCCGTGAAGCATCGGATTGTAAGCGTAACCACGGCCCATGTACAGATCCCAGCTGAACCTGGCGTGCTGGGCCTCGTCGTGATGGAGGGGCCTGCTCCCGAGATCCGGCAGGCGCAGGGCGGCGGCCAGACACAGAACAGCCACCCATCCCAAGGTCTCCCAGTGCTGCATGGCCCAACGGAGCCATGAGAATGCACCCGCTCGCACGTCGTACCCGAGCTTTCGGGTAGCCTCCGAACCCATCACGGGGCGGCTGCCCTCCAGGCCCGTTGGAAGTCGTGCCACAGGTTAGAGTTGACGACGAGATAAAAGTCGGTGGAGCCAAGCGGCCTGGTGTGTCTCCACACGAGGAACTCTAGGAGATGTTCCCTATCCTGGGGTTTCCAGAGAATACTGAGCATTGCTAGCGTTAGCTCTTTTGCCTGGATTATAACATTGCCCCCTTTGACGGCATCCCTGTAGGTCTCCTCAGGAAACCACCATCGTAGGGGCAGCCGGAGAACGGTATAGGCTGAGGGGTCCTGCAGTTCAGGAAGGTTGCCCAGCACGGCTACCTCTGTCCCAGGGGGCAGAGGGACCGGACCGGCCCCAAGATAGGTCAGGTTCCGATAGTGCCGAAGGTACCACTGGAAGGGCCAGGCGGTTTCGGCATCCATGGCAATGCGCAGGTCGTAGTTGCCATAGCGGTACCGGGAGAGTATCTCCAGGGCTCTGGCGAGCCTGGCCACCTCGGGAGTCGTCTGGGTGTAGACAGCCATCTCTCTGGCCACGTCCCCGTTGTAGAAGCTCAGCTGGACGGCGCTGCGCCACTGGTAGGAAGCAAGCAGGATAGCCAAAAGGAGGCCAGCTGCCCCGAGGGCTCGATGCTTCGATAGGTGTGGCCAAAGACGCTCTATGCCCCAGGCCGCCACGAGGATGGCAGGCAAGACTATGTGTACGGCCAGCCAGGGCATCTTCTCGCCGGCCCACGAGTATATCGCCAACGAAATCGATAGCCACAGGCTAGCCATGGGGCCGAAGGACAAGGCGCTCTGCCAGGGCTGTCCCACCCACCTGCGGAACCTGGTAAGGCTCGCTGCCAACGGCCCTGCGGCGGCTGCGGCCAGTGTCAGGGCCAGAGGCTCGTAGATGGGTATCAGCACCAGGTAGTAGTACCAGGGCTGATCTCCTCGGCGGAACTCCTGCTGTGCGAGCCAGTAGGCAACAGCACCCACCGACCCTGTGAACAGGCCCATGGGGTTCTGAAAGAAAGTGGTGTGGAATATGACGAAGGTGGCCGTGAAGGCCAGCCCCGACCAAGCCAGATCTTTCCATGGCGGTACCAGAAACTTCCTTCTGACCTCCCATACAAGGACAGCAAGGGAGGCCATTGCCCCAAGGAGCAGGGAGAGGCAAAGGGTTAACACCAGTGGGCTTGCGAGAAACCTCCGCGCTGTCTCTAGCCCCTCCGCATAGCCGGATATGGGGTATTGGACGGCAGGGATGGAGCCGAGCCGTAGGTATCCCGGCCCAACGATGAGGAGCAAGGGAGGAAGCAAGGTCGCCGCTGTGACAATCCCTGCTGTCCAGGGGGTCCTTCGCGAGAGCACGATGCCCAGGATAAAGGGTGCTAGTGAGAGGCAGTAGATGTAGCTTACCTCCTTTTCGGAGAACAGAAGGCCCATGCTGGCGCCGAAGATCACGAGGAGCCTTCGGCCTCCCCCGCGCAGGTACAGCAGGAGGGATATCAGGGCGGCGAGCGCCCAGGCCTCGGCGAAGATGTCGTGTCGGATGAACCGAGAGTAGTACATGGTGAGGGGGGAGAGGCCGAGCAGTGCCGCCGCGGCCGTGGCACCTCTGAAGCCGATCCAGGGCCTAAGGAAATGGGGAGCAGCCACAATGGCGATGCCCAAAAGGGCTGGCCACAGCCGCGAGGTGACCTCGCTGTCGCCCAGAAGGTAATAGAGGGCAGCTACGAGGTGAAAGAGGACCGGCCCGTGCATCATGGGATCGTGGATGTAGCCGCCTCCGTTGGCCAACAGCCACGAGAAGTAGGCGTGGAGGCTCTCGTCGTGGTGCATAGCCCGAGATCCTAGATCCCAGAGCCTGGATACGGCGGTTAGGGCCAGGATCAGGCCATACGTTGGCACGTACCAACGGGGCACAGCGTATGCCTGAGTAGCGAGCTGGGCAAGGGAAGATGGCCTCTCCGCGATCATTTCTCGAGTACCTCCGTACTCGCTGTCAGCGGGACTGCCGTAGGCCCTGACAGTACAAGCTTACTTGACATTTGTTCCTGAGCGCCCTAGAATCATGACAGACCGTCACAATAGGCTCCGCTAGGAGCTGCGGTCCCAGATTATTTTCCTGGTGTGGCGCATTCGTCTAGCGGCCCAGGACACCGCCCTCTCAAGGCGGAGATCGCGGGTTCGAATCCCGCATGCGCTACCGGTGCCATCGACCGAGCTTCGACGCTCCTCTTGAAGAGGCGAGCAGACGGGTCACCGTCAGGTTGGGCTGGTCGCTTCAGTCTAACATTTCCCCATCTGTTTAGCCCGAGCTTTGAAAACTTCATAGTTCACAAGGCTGCAGGAGGCAAACCTCCTGAGCTGTAGGTTATCGGCCTGGCGTTCTGCGAAGTCCGATCCGCCCACAGTGTTGATGCACAGGGCGGCTGGATTCGTTGCCCTGTTTGGGCGGAAGCTAACGGTTAAAGGATAGCGATAGGGAGACGGGGGTGCACAGGTTGAAAGGCAGCGAAGGGGCCTTTATCGTGGCGGCCTGAGCTTAGGCCGCCAATGGGAGCTCGAGGGCACCGGGGCCCATTCGCAAGGATGGGCTCCAATTGTTTTAAGTTAATGACAATGCCACCCGAACCATCACAGCATCGTGGAGGAGAGAATTGTCGCCGTAAGATAAAGTTGGCCGTTTCAGGAGGGTACGATGGATCTGATAAAGCGGTTGGATGACTTCAGAGAACAGGAGAAGAGCCTCTACTGGGAAGGAACTTTCGCCGACTATTTCGAGATAGCGACCAAGAACCCCAAGGTAGCGCGGCTGTCCCACGCCCGGATCTACGACATGATCATGTCGGAAGGGGTGGATACCAACCGTTGGGGAGAACCCGTCTACAAGTTCTTTTCCAAGGAGATCTTCGGGCTCGAGAAGCCCCTTCAACAGATCGTGGAGTATTTCAGCTCCGCGGCCCAGCGCTTAGAGGTGCGGAAGCGGATCCTGCTGCTCATGGGGCCCGTAGGTGGTGGAAAGTCCACCATTGTCAACATGATCAAGCGTGGCCTCGAGCGTTATACCCGCACCGACGACGGTGCCCTATATGGCATCAAGGGATGTCCTATGCACGAGGAGCCGCTGCACCTGATACCCGAGCCCCTGAGGCCGGAAATCGAGAGGGAGTACGGCATCTACATCGAGGGCGAGCTCTGTCCGCACTGCCGGTGGGTTGTAGAGAACGAGTACGACAACAAGATCGAGAAGGTGCCGGTTCAACGGGTGCTCTTCAGCGAGAAACACAGGGTGGGGATAGGCACCTTCACCCCTTCGGATCCAAAGTCTCAGGATATCTCGGAACTGGTGGGAGGCATCGATCTCTCGGCCATAGGCGAGGTGGGCGTCGAGAGCGACCCGCGTGCCTACAGGTTCGACGGTGAGCTCAACATCGCCAACCGCGGCATCATGGAATTCATCGAGATGCTCAAGTGCGACGAGAAATTTCTCTACGTCCTCCTGACCCTTTCCCAGGAACAGAACATCAAGACTGGGCGCTTCAGCATGATCTACGCCGACGAGGTGGTTGTATCCCACACCAACGAGGCCGAGTACAACGCCTTTGTGGCCAACCGCCGCAGTGAAGCCCTTCAGGACCGCATAATCCTGGTGAAGGTCCCTTACAATCTCAGGGTCTCTGACGAGGTGAAGATCTACGAGAAGCTTATAAAGCAGAGCGCCCTCAAGGACGTCCACATCGCGCCTTACACCCTGAAGGTCGCGGCCATATTTGCGGTCCTTTCCCGCCTTGAGCCTTCGAAGAAGGCTGGGATGAGCCTCATGAAGAAGCTGAAGCTGTACGACGGTGAAGATGTGGATGACTTCAAGGCCAAGGACGTGAAGGAGCTTCAGGAGGAAGCCGCCCGTGAGGGCATGGACGGCATATCCCCGCGTTATGTGATCAACCGCCTCTCAACAGCTCTGGTGAAGGATGGAGTGCGTTGCATCAACCCTCTGGATGCCCTCCGGGCCCTTCGTGAGGGGCTGGATCAGCACACCCGCATCACTCGGGAGGAGAAGGAGAAACTGCTCAACTTCATAGCCGAGGCCAGGAGGGAGTACGACGAGATCGCCAAGCGCGAGGTGCAGAAGGCCTTCGTCTACTCCTTTGAGGAGGCGGCGCGCACCCTGTTCAACAACTATCTGGACAACATCGAGGCCTACTGCAATAAGACGAAGCTCCGCGATCCCATTACCGATGAGGAGGTCGAGCCGGACGAGCAGCTCATGCGGTCCATCGAGGAACAGATCGGCGTGACGGAGAACGCCAAGAAGGCCTTCCGGGAGGAGATCCTTATACGCATATCTTCCCTGGCCAGGAAGGGACAGAAGTTCGACTACACCTCGCATGAGCGGCTCAGGGAAGCCATTGAGAAGAAGCTGTTCGCCGACCTGAAAGACGTGGTTAAGATCACCACCTCAGCCAAGACGCCGGACCCTGAGCAGCTCAGGCGCATCAATGATGTGGTGAACAGGTTGGTGAGCGAGCAGGGCTACTGCAACGAGTGTGCCAACGAGCTTCTCCGCTATGTGGGCACTCTGCTGAACAGGTAGGGTGCTGCAAGTTGCAGTCAGTGGGAGCGAAAGCGCGGTAAAGGAGGAAGGCCATGGGTGCCCAAGTCTCGGTGTCCAGACACGACTGGTCGCTCCACCGCAAGGGGCCTGCGGATCAGCAGCGCCATAAGGAGAAGATAAAGGAGGCCATACGCGCTAACCTCGCTGACATTGTCGGCGAGGAGAGCATTATCATGGCCGACGGCCGCAAGGTCATCAAGGTGCCCATACGCACACTCCATCAGTACCGCTTCCGTTTCGATCCGGGGGGCCAGAAGGGAGTGGGGCAGGGCGACGGCAACTCCAACGTGGGAGACGTCATAGCCCAGGCACCCAGTAAGGGCCGCGGAAAGAAGCACCAGGCCGGCACCGAGCCGGGCGTCGACTACTACGAGGCAGAGATCACCCTCGACGAGTTGGCCGCCATGATCTTCGAGGACCTGGGCCTGCCCAACCTCCAGGAGAAGAAGCACCACGAGATGGAGGTGGATTCCATTCGGTTCAAGGACATCCGCCGAACGGGGATACTTCCCAATCTGGACAAGAAGCGCACCATTCTGGAGAACATGAAGCGCAACGCGGTCAAGTATGGCAAGGCCGAATTCAAGGATATCAAGAACGAGGACCTTCGCTTCAAGACCTGGGACCAGGAGATCCGCCGCGAATCGAACGCCGTAGTGTTAGCCATGATGGATGTCAGCGGTTCCATGGGGGAGTTCGAAAAGTACGTGGCCCGGAGCTTCTACTTCTGGATGGTGCGGTTCCTGCGCACCAAATATCAGAACGTCAAGATCGTATTCATATCCCACCATACGGAGGCCAAGGAGGTCAGCGAGGACGAGTTCTTCCACAAAGGCGAGAGCGGCGGCACCCAGGTTTCCTCGGCCTACCGTCTGGCCCTTGACATAATACGCGAGCGCTACGACCCAGCCGTATGGAACATCTATCCCTTCCACTTCTCCGATGGGGGCAACCTGCCCTGGGACAACGATCTGTGCGTTCAGCTTGTCCAGGAGCTTCTGAAGGTCTGCAACCTTTTTGGATACGGCGAGATTAGGGAGGGGCACTACGGCTCGCCTTCATCGCTGCTGACGGCCCTGTCGCGGATCGACGATCCCAAGTTTGTGGCCGTCACCATCTCCGACAAAAAGGATGTCTATCCGGCCCTACGCCGGTTCTTCTCCCCGACGGAACAGGAGGTGGGGACATGGACCGGGAGTTGAAGGAGCTGGAGAAAGCCATAGAGGAGATCTGGCTGGTCGCGGAACGGTTCGGCCTCGATCCCTTCCCTGTCCACTTCGAGGTAGTGCCCCCGCACATAATGTACGAGTTCGGAGCCTACGGCCTTCCTGGCAGGTTCTCCCACTGGACCCACGGCAAGGCCTACTACCGGCTCAAGGCCCAGTATGACTACGGTCTAAGCAAGATCTACGAGCTGGTGATAAACAACAACCCAGCCTACGCCTTTCTGATGGACAACAACACCCTGGTCCAGAACAAGCTCGTCATAGCCCACGTCCTTGCCCACAGCGACTTCTTCAAGAACAATGCGTACTTCGTCCGGACCAACCGTCAGATGATAGAGAGCGTAGCTATCAACGCCGATAGGATACGCCGCTACGAGTACCAACACGGCACCCAGGAGGTAGAGCAATTCCTAGACGCCGTGCTCTCGATCCAGGAGCATGTCGACCCCCACTTCGCGATCAAGAAGGGCGACGATAAGAAGCGTAAGAGGAAAAGAGAACAGCCACCCACGCCCTACGACGACCTCTTCGAGCTGGACCCTGATTTCCGCCGCGAAGAAGAGCCGGAACCCGAGCGGTTTCCGCCCGAGCCTGAGAAGGACCTACTTCAATTCATCAGCGAGCATTCGCCGGTGCTGGAGGACTGGCAGCGGGACATAGTTCAGATCATCCGGTACGAGACGCTGTACTTCGTGCCCCAGATGCAGACGAAGATAATGAACGAGGGGTGGGCGAGCTACTGGCACGTAAGAATTATGCGGGAGCTGGACCTGTCGGATTCCGAGTACGCTGAATTCGCCCAACTGCACGCCGGCGTGACAGCCCCTAGCCGTAACCACCTCAACCCCTACTACGTGGGGATGAAGATATTCGAGGACATCGAGAGGCGATGGGACAACCCGACCACCGAGGAACGGGAGAGGTACGGGCGCAAGGGTGGCGAAGGCAGACAAAAGATCTTTGAGGTCAGAGAGCTGGAGAACGATTCTTCCTTCATTCGTAACTACCTGACGAAAGAGCTGGTAGAGGAGCTCGACCTGTACGTCTACGAGCTTAGGGACGGCGAAGCCGTTATTGTGGAAAAAGACTGGGAGAAAGTCAGGGATACCTTGCTCCAGGGTATGGTAAACTTTGGCAACCCGTACATCGTCGTCGAGGACGGCGACTACCGAGGCAACCGGGAGCTCTATCTGAGACATCAACACGAAGGGTTGGACCTCGACATCAGGTATGCGGAGAAAACCCTGCAGTACGTGTACAAGCTGTGGGGCAGGCCCGTCCATCTCGAGACGGTGTACGACGGCAAGAGGATTCTGCTGACCTACGACGGACAGAGAAACTTCAAGAGCCTTCTGTGAGTGACAGTGCAGATAAGGCGCTGCATCAATTGCCGCCACTACGAGCCTTCGCCCCTGCGCGGCAAGGGATGGTGCCGAAACCCCCTGCTGCACAAGCGCACGGAAAACTTTCTGGTAGACGGAAAGTCGCTCCGCTGTCGTACCTACTTCAGGGACTACTGGGAGCCCCTGCCGGACGCGAAGGTAGAGACCAGGAGCACTGTCAAAAAAGGGCCCGTAGTGCGGAGGGGTAGCAAGCCCCTGGAGGCATCCATCGATCTAGAGCTCGGGGCCCGTCCGCGTGATAACGGCGGATACGGCCGGGGTACGGCTCGGGCTTCGAGGCGAGGTGGGGGCCGTCGCGTGTCGCTGCGGGGCCTGGTGGTCCTGGCCGCCCTACTGGTGGCCGTAGCGGGGTGGACTGTCCTTGGCTTCACTATGTCGAGGTCGGAGGGTTCGCAGGCCACGGCGCCTGCGGCCACGCCAACAGTGGCGGTCCTGGCCCCGGGCGGCGGGCCCATGTACCCGACCCCGATCCCCGGATCGGCGGAACTGAGGGCAGGGGGCACGGCGGTTGTCTACGGCACCGGCGGCCAAGGACTCAAGGTGCGCGCTGCGCCGGACATCGATGCGCCTGTGGTTCGCACACTGCACGAGGGGACGCTAGTAACCTTGAAAGAGGGTCCCGAGAGCCGGGGTGGCTATCGTTGGTGGCGCATCGATGACGGGCAGGGCCTCGGCTGGGTAGTGCAGGACTGGTTGGCCCCTGCCCCCAAGTGACGCGTTTCTGTCACTCCTCCTCTTTTTCCTTCCACCTGCGCATTAGCCCGGGCACGTCGATGCCGAACTGGTCCAAGGCTCTGCCGACGATGGTGTTCACCATGTCGTCGACCGTTCGCGGCCTGCTGTAGAAGTTGGGACAGGCCATAAGGATGACCACCCCTATCCGCGAAAGCTTGAGGAGGTTTTCGAGGTGAATGCTGTGGAGGGGGGTTTCCCTCGGCACCAGCACCAGCTTGCGGTGCTCCTTGAGGGTCACATCTGCGGCGCGAAGCAGAAGGTTGTCTGAGTAGCCGCAGGCGATGCCTGCCACCGTCTTCATACTGCAAGGGGCCACGATCATACCCTCTGTCTTGAAGGAGCCGCTGGATATGGAGGCCGCCAGGTCGTCTATGGGATGGAAGAAGTCGGCCAGTGCCTTCACCTCTTCAAGGCTGATGTCCACCTCGTGCTGCATGGTGCGCTCGGCCCCTTCCGAGATAACGAGATGGACCTCGTACTCCCCCAGTTTGCGCAGGACTTCCAGGGTGCGGATGCCGTAAATGGAGCCGCTGGCACCAGTTATACCTACAACTATCCTTTTTCTACGGCCCGACATGCTGGCCCCCCTAGAGGATTTTAGGTTACCTCCTGGGATCTGCAGGAAATACGACGAGCATGAGGTCCGTGGGGTTCCAACCGTTCAAGGGGTTCTGATCCTGGGGACAGGCCGAAACAGCCACAATGGCATCCATCTCAGCTCTGAGGAGGATGTAGTCACCGGCGCGCGACAGGGGCTCTTCGATGCCTATGCTGCCATCCGGGAGTACTGGCGTGTTCTGGAAGATGTTTATCACGCTGTCGGGAGGGCGCCCTATGCCGTAGGGCGACAGGGCCCTCAGGAGGTTGTCTCGGCAGTTAGCATGGCCCTCGATGCCGTAGTCGTAGAGATACCGCTCCCGATCGCAGGGCGCGGCAAGGGTGTCATGGCGGCCCACGGTGTCCTCCACGAGCGTGAAGATCGGCCGCCTCCTGTTGGTATAGAAGGGTCTGCCCAGTTGTGGGGCTATGTGGCCGAGGCATATGCGCATGTGGGATGGCGAGAGGTACTCGGTGGTATCGTACGCGTTGTAGGCAGTGAAGTCGCCCACCTGCTTGCCCTGCAGGTCGATAACCTGCAAGAACTCTCCCTTGAGGAGGGTGAGGGCCCGGCCCTCGCGGGCCGGGATGTGGATCCTGAGCCTCGGTTCCATCTGCCAACTCATGAAGGACGCTCCTCCCGCTTCCTGAGGGCTATAAGGCTTATCAGCTCGTAGGCAACATTGGCAGCGGCAAGGGCAGTTACGGCACCTGGCCCATCGTAGGCGGGCATTACCTCCACCACGTCGCAGGCGACCATCCTCAAGCCACGCAGCCCCCGCACCAGTTCCAGGGCCTCCCAGGTAGCTGGGCCTCCCACCTCGGGCGTGCCCGTCCCGGGGGCATAGGCAGGGTCAATGAAGTCGATGTCGAAACTCACGAACACGGGCCTATCCCCGACCCTGGCACGGATAACCTCCAGGGTGCCCTGCAGGCCGAGGCGACGCACTTCTGCCATAGTGACCACACGGTAGCCGAGCTCTTCGGCCTCATGGACGTCCGTGGAGCTGTAGAGCGAACCGCGCATCCCTACCTGGACGCTGTGGTGGGCATCCACGACGCCCTCCTCCACCGCCCTTCGGAATGGCGTGCCATGGGTGTACTTCTGTCCGAAGTATTGATCCCACGTGTCGGAGTGGGAATCGAACTGCACCAGGCATGGCGGCCCGAACTTGGCGGCCACTGCCCTCAGGTGGGCTAACGTTATAGAGTGGTCGCCGCCTAGGAGCACAGGGGTGACACCAGCCTCCAGCACCTTTCGGACTTCTGCCTCGATGCGCCTATACGATTCCTCTATGTAGCCAGGCACTACGGGTATATCGCCCAGATCCGCTCCAGATAGGTAATCGAATACCTGTATGTCCTGCGCGGGGTTGTAGGGCCTGAGCATCACCGACACGTTCCTTATGGCTTCAGGACCGAACCTTGCTCCCACCCTGTAGGTCGCGCCCGTGTCAAAGGGTACCCCTAGGACTGCAAAATCGATGTCCGTGGGCCGGTCGATGAAGGGCAGTCTCATGAAGGTCTTTATGCCCGTGAAACGCGGGTAAACTGAGGCATCCAGTGGGGCGTATTTGGGCACGTTCTCTTCCTCCCTCAAAGATTCTGCGGCAGCTGAAGCTGCCACAGCTTGCCGAAGCCTGGCACAGGTTCATTGACGCCCATGAGCCGGCAGCAGTGCCATGCGTTGGCCTGATTGCTGGTAATAACAGGTATACCCAGGTCGGCCTCTATGGCCTCTATGACGTCGCTGCAGTGAAAAGCTGTGCAGCTTATGAAGACCACGTCGGCCCCCTGCCAACGCAGACTGCGGACCAGCCGGTAAGCATCCCTGGGCTCCAGACGGGCTATCTGGCGGTCGTCATGGATGTCGAGGCACCGGTGGTCCACAACGCTGTAGCCGAGACCTTCGAGAAACTGAGCCTCGTATTCGGTGAGGTCGGGAGGGTACGGTGTAGCCAGTGCAACCTTCCTGGCTCCTAGGGCGCGCAGGCCTGCCAGTACCGCCGTGGTGGTTGTCGTGGCTGGAACCTGGGCCGCCTTGGACAGCCTCTCGATGATAGCCTGATCCCAACCAACCCCCTCCAACAGGCTGCCCAACGTACAGGCGATGGTGATCACGGAGATTTCACCCCATGCTAGGCGGGCGGCGGCCTCGTCAAGCTGAGGGGAAGTTACCGCCGACACGATGGCCTCGCGGCTCACCGAGGCATTGGGCAGGACTATGGGACACTGGTGAAGGGAAACACCACGAGGCACCATGCGCAGGTACTCGTTCAGCACTGTGGTGTCCGTAGCCAGGTTGATGAGGCCTATCTTACCTCTCCAGCCGTACATGGGGTCACCTCACATCCAGTCTGTGGGATAAATCCAGTTTCTGTAAAGGGACGGGTGCCTTTCCGTACCAGATCGTACTGTCAGCCTCCGCGAGGATTTCAACCAAACCTTGAGAAGCTGAACACGTTCGGAGACAACAGACCCCGGTGGCTGTCGGGCCTCAAGGGATTCCAGCCACCTACTGACCGTGCTTTCGAGCGACGGCGAAGACCGTGCTCGCAGGGCAAAGGAGGAGCCGTTAATGCCCTCTACCTCGTCGTTGCCTACAACTTCGAAGCGTTCGAGAAGGCACTGTGCCTCATGCAGGTAACGCTCGATGACGATGGACCAGCCTAGCCGGGTGAGCAGAAGTTCGGACGGCGGGAGTGTCTCACCTGGAAGGGCCAGCCTGTCCATGACCGGAATGGTGCCTGTGTCCGTCTCGAGCCTGTCAAAGGCCACCCTGATCTGCAGGCCTCTGGCAGGATCCACGTAGAGATGACGGGTGAAGGAAAACCTATCGACCTGCGGCTCCATCGGCCTCAGGCCCATCTCCGCAAAGTACTGGCGGATGCTGTGGATCTGTGCGGAGGAAGCCACCAGGAAACAGGCTGTGCCGGGAGGCGCCGTAGCGTCAGCGCGCTGGCATAGGTGGACTACAGCGTAAGGCCCAGCCATCTTCAGCCATAGGCCTCGGGCGTGGGCATCTCTCAGCAGCTGCAGAAAGCATTCTTGCCCACTCTGTTGCGCCATCGGTCAGCCCAGCACCGCTTCCAAGGAGTCCTCCAGAATGTCCAGGCCCCTGTGGACTGTCTCTTCAGGGGCTGTCAGGGGCACTAGGATCCTCACCACATTGTCGTATATCCCTGCTCGAATTATGATAAGGCCGTTGGCATGGCATCTCTTGATCACTTTGAGGGTCTCCTCGGCGGCTGGCTCCTTAGACTTCCGATCTCTCACCAGCTCCAGGGCGGCCATGGGGCCGATGCCGCGCACCTCGCCTATAGAAGGGTGGCGTTCCTGCATCTCCTGGAGCCGTTGCTGTATCAACGTCCCCAGATGCTGGGCTTTCTCTAGCACGCGTTCACGCTCGTAAAACTCCAACACCGCAATGCCCGCGGCGCAGGCGACAGGGTTGCCCGGATAGGTGCCTCCTAGAGAGCCGGGGTGGGGTCTGTCCATGATATCGGCTTTGCCGGTGACGCCCGAGAGGGGCATGCCT
>FWWL01000316.1_pt1 | contig 59533 bp, 60 predicted proteins | sample 2228331 | NCBI WGS metagenome assembly FWWL01 (sample SAMEA103939775, study PRJEB20133) | metagenome
AATCAACCGCAACATTAAGCGTCTAATCGACATTGGATGCTATAGGGGTATAAGGCACAAACTCGGTTTACCTGTCCGTGGTCAGAGCACACGGCATAATGCGAGAACCCGCAAAGGTCCTCGACCGAGCAGAATCAAGACAAAAAAGAAAAAAGAAGAAGCATGATTAAGGAGGAATGCGCATGGCGAGAAAAGCTGAGGGAAAAAAGCGCAGACGAGCCATATCTGATCGAGCTGTTGTTCACATAAAGTCAACCTTCAACAACACAATCATTACCTTAACTGATAACTCAGGCGCTACACTGTACTGGGCAAGCAGCGGAACTGCTGGTTTTGAAGGCACAAGAAAGGGTACGCCATATGCAGCTCAGCTGGCCGCAGACAAGGTCGCAAAAGAGGCTCTAAGATTGGGAATAAAAAGAGTTGATATACTTGTCAAGGGACCTGGACCAGGAAGAGAGGCAGCCATCAGAACGCTGCAGGCCGCTGGTCTCGAGATTGACAGCATAAAGGATGTCACCCCGATTCCATTCAACGGTTGCCGGCCAAAGAAGAAGCGGAGAGTCTAAGGGAGGGAATTGAATGGCAAGATATACAGGACCACTGTGCCGCCTTTGCAGAAGGGAAGGTATGAAGCTTTATTTGAAAGGCGAAAGGTGTTTCACAGATAAGTGTGCTTACGATAGAAGACCATACGCGCCTGGAATGCATGGAAAGAACCGTGGAAAATTGTCCCAATATGGATTGCAGTTGCGATCAAAACAGGTGATGAAGAGAATATACGGTATCTTGGAAAGACAGTTTGAACGTTATTTCGAGAAAGCACTGAGGATGGCTGGAGACACCCGAGAGAATCTTGTGAGAATAGTTGAATCACGCTTGGATAACGTTGTTTACAGACTTGGCTTTGCTGTAAATCGACGGCAAGCGCGACAGCTTGTCACACATGGGCATTTCAGTGTGAACGGCAGAAAAGTAGACTTACCCTCTTTGTTGCTAAGACCCGGAGACGTTGTGGAACTTCGCGACAAATCCCTTGGTGTTGTAAAACAGGTTGTGGAACTGACAAAAGACAGAACCCACGTACCCTGGGTTGAAATCGACTTTGAAAACTTGAGAGGGACTTTCTTGAGGTATCCAAGACTGGAAGAAGTCACAGACTTGCCAGTCGACGTACAAGCGATTGTGGAACACTACTCGAGGTGATAGCTCATGTTGGAGTACGTGGTACCGAAGAAACTCAAGGTCGAAGAAGAAAAGTCGGAAGGCGAATACTATTATGGAAGATACGTTCTTTCACCGCTTGAAAAGGGCTACGGAACGACCTTGGGTAATGCTTTGAGAAGAGTGTTGCTCTCATCGATACCTTCCGTGGCAATAACGGGCTTGAAATTCATCAAACCCGAGCGTTATCACGAGTTCGACACATTACCAGGGGTTAAGGAAGATATACTGGAGATAATTTTGAACCTTAAAAAAGTACAGCTAAGAGCCGAAATACCAGTTCGCGATCGAGTCAAAATGTCTGTGGAAAAAAAGGGTCCAGGTTTTCTCACTGCAAACGATATCAAAACACCAGCTGGATTCGAAATCGTCAATCCCTCTTTGGCGATAGCTACTCTAGATGAGGAAGCAGACATCGCTTTTGAGGTTTACGCTCAGCCCGGTAAAGGTTTCGTGCCCGCAACTGAGTTAATGGATGAGAATCAAGAGATAGGGTGGATAGCTATAGACGGTGTCTTCTCACCCGTTGTCAAAGTTAACTTCACCGTTGAGAGCGCCAGGGTTGAGAAAAGAACAGACTATGACAAGTTGATTCTCGAAATATGGACGAAGAAGAATATTTTCCCAAACGAAGCTTTAAAGCAAGCCGTGAGAATACTGATGAACCATTTGCAGATCATCATAGACAGTTTGCCCGAGGAGTTCTCAGCCTTCACTGGCGAATTTGTCGCTGTTTCACAGGAAGAACCACGAACTGAAGCTCTGGTCAGCGAAGAAGAGGAAGCAGTGTATTCGAGAAAAATTGATGAACTTGAACTTTCGATAAGATCGCTGAACTGCTTGAGAAGGGATAAGATCGAAACAATTGGTGACCTGCTTAAGAGAACTGAAGAGGATCTGATGAAGATCAAGAACTTTGGACCTAAATCGCTGGAAGAAGTAAAGCAAAAACTTATGGAGAAATTCGGTTTGACTCTGAGAAAAGGAGGATGAAGATGAGACACAGAATGCTGAGGACAAAAATAGGGGTTTACAAAAGCCACAGCCTATCCAACATAAGGAATCAGATGCGTGAACTCGTAGAACATAGCAGCATTGTGACGACGATTACAAAAGCCAAGGTCGTTAAGAGGTATTTCGACAAACTGATGATAAAAGCAATTAGGGCGAATCAGACTTCTGAAAAGAGCGAACAGGTAGCCCTGAAAAGGCAGATATACAGGTTTTTGCAGGATAAAAGATTGGTAAACAAACTCGTCGACGAAATCGCAAAGCAAACAACTCGCACTAGTGGGTTTACAAGAATAATCAGAATAGGTGCCAGAAGAGGCGATGCCACGGAAATGGCTTTGCTTCAGATCGTCACCAACAAGGAATGATCCAATAAAGTCCCCTCCTGTGCGAGGGGATTTTTTGCTTCAAGCTTCGCAAGGACTATTTTGGATCTACTTGACTTTTGTGAATTTTTCTGATAAATTTTTATTTGTGGCAAATTCCTGTGTTCATTTTGTATTTCAACCCTCTTTTCCAGCCAAAACCAAAGACCGTTTTTTCCAGCAATCTCGGTAAGATTTTCGGAGGTGTACTTTCCAATGAGTTCGAATGGACAGGATAAAGAGCAGAGCACTATCAGTATTGCAGATCTAGAAAAAATGACAATAAAAGAGTTGTACAGTTTGGCAAAGCAGTACGATGTGCCGCGTTACACTAGCCTTCCAAAGAGGGACTTAATCTTTGCGATACTGGAGGCTCAAGCCAAGTCGCTCGGATATTTCTTTGGAGAAGGTGTGTTAGAAATTTTGCCTGAAGGTTACGGATTTCTGAGAAGCAGCAGCAATCTTTTGCCAAGTGCCAACGATATTTACATTTCACAGTCTCAGATAAGAAAATTCAACTTAAACACTGGTGATTTCGTTTCAGGAGCTATACGACCTCCAAAGGAAGGCGAGAAATACTTTGCGATGATCCGGATCGAAGCGGTGAACTACAGACCACCAGAACTAACAAGCGAACGAATAAATTTCGAGAATCTAACCCCAGACTATCCAAAGGAAAGGTTTATATTGGAAACCGAACCTGGAATTTTTTCGACACGGCTCATGGATCTGTTTTCCCCAATAGGGAAAGGGCAAAGAGGCATGATCGTTGCACCACCAAAGGCCGGAAAGACTACGTTGCTCAAGGATATAGCAAACGGAATTGCGCGCAACCATCCGGACACGTACAGAATAGTCCTTCTAATCGACGAAAGGCCAGAGGAAGTAACGGACATAAGGGAATCAGTTGACGCGAAGGTTATTGCCGCCCCTTTTGATATGCCGCCGGACAAGCAGATCAAAGTTGCAGAGCTGACACTTGAAATGGCGAAAAGATTGGTTGAGTACGATTACGACGTGGTCATTCTGTTGGATAGCTTGACAAGACTCGCACGCGTCTACAATGTCCAAGTTCCGCCAAGTGGAAAACTTCTCAGCGGCGGTGTGGATCCCGCAGCCTTGTACAAACCGAAACACTTCTTTGGAGCAGCGAGAAACACTAGGGAGGGTGGCAGTCTCACAATCATCGCGACTGCGTTGATCGAAACAGGTTCAAAGATGGATGAAGTGATTTTTGAGGAGTTTAAAGGGACAGGAAATATGGAACTTGTCCTTTCAAGACAGCTTGCCAACAAGAGAATCTTTCCAGCCATTAATCTACAATTGTCAGGCACAAGAAAAGAAGAACTGCTCCTGGACGAAAGTACTTTGAAAAAGGTTTGGATTCTCCGAAGAATGCTGAGTGGTATGACCGAGGAAGAAGGTCTCATGTTACTGCTCAGAAAGCTCCAGGAAACGAAATCGAATGAGGATTTCCTTGCGTTGATTGACCAACAAAAGATAAAATATTGATGGAGGTATGTGTCTTGAAAGCTATCGGTGTAGATCTTGGTGGAACGAATTTTGCCGTTGGCGTTGTCAACGAGCATGGAGAGATCCTTGCCAAAGAGACTGGTAAGACGATCGTAAAAGATGGTCCAGATGCCGTAGCAGAGAGACTCAGTCATGCCATCAACAAGTTGCTTGCAAGTCATCGAGATGTCGAAGCGGTTGGCATAGGCTCACCGGGTAGTATTGACCACAAGCTTGGTGTAGTTAGGTTCTCACCGAATTTTCCTGGTTGGCATGATTTTCCACTGGCTGACAAGATTTTGGAAAGAACAGGATTGCAGGTCTACGTCGAGAACGATGCGAATGCTTATGCCCTAGGAGAACACACCTTTGGTGTGGGCAAGGGACATGATCACATAGTTTGTTTGACGCTTGGAACTGGTGTTGGAGGTGGGGTAATCACCCACGGTGTTTTGCTGAGAGGAAGCACTGGAATTGGAGCAGAACTCGGTCACGTCACGGTTATGCCAAATGGTCCAATATGTGGTTGTGGTTCCAGAGGATGTTTGGAGGCTTTTGCCTCGGCCACTGCCCTTAGAAAATTCGTTCAGGAGGGGTTCGAGAGGCATAAAGATTCCAGGATTTACAGCGGTAAAAGACCTGACGAAGTTACACCAGAGGATATCTTTCGATGTGCCAAGGATGGAGATGAATTTGCAAAAAAATTGGTTTCGCTGTTGACCGACGCACTCGCAGTTGCCATAGGAACGTTCGTTAACATTTTCAATCCGGAATTGGTGATTCTGGGTGGCGGTATTTCCAACGCTGGCAACTTACTCGTGAATCCTGTCCTTGAGAAAGTCAAAGACCACGTGCTTCCAAGTATGCTTGGAACCTTCGAAATCAAACTGAGTAGACTTGGAAAGGATGCCGGCATACTCGGTGCTGCTTCCATTGTTTTCGAGAGGATGAAGCAAGTGTGAAGATACTAGTTGTGTCGGACCTGCATATTCCAACAAAGCTGCCCGACTTTCCAGAGGAATTGGTTCATCTGCTTGGTTCTTACGATTGTGTCATTGGCTTAGGTGACTATGTCAATCTTGAAACCGTGCTGATATTGAAAAAGTTCTCGAAGCAGTTTTACGCAGTTCATGGCAATATGGATTATCCAGATGTGAAAGAACACTTGTCTTCGATCTTGAAGCTGAATCTGGCAGGTTATTTGATCGGTCTTTGCCATGGTTGGGGTTCGCCTTTTGGTCTGAAGGAAAGGATCCTTTCACTTTTCGATCCAAAGCCTAACATAATACTGTATGGGCACACTCATCAGGCAGATTGTTCAACGCTTCAATCGGTCACCTTCATAAACCCAGGATCAATTGCCGAAAGTGGCAGCTATGCTATTCTGGAATTATGCGAAAATTCGATAAATGTACTATCCAAAAACTTGCGGAACATTTGATCCATGAAATAAGGGAGAACTTCCCTCAAGGTTTGATCGTTGCGTTTTCCGGTGGCGAAGACAGCAGTTTGGTTGCCTACCTCGCAAAGTTGGCTTTGGGAGCAGATAAGGTAATATTGGTTACCGTTGACTGGAGATCGGCAACCTATAAACGTCTGAGAGAACAGGTAAACCTGAACGCCAAAAGACTCGGTCTTAGACATGTAACGTTAGATGGATCGAAAAAGCAAGCCGACATTCTCCGACACGGTCCAAATTGCAATTCTTGTACTCGTGAAGCGAAGCTTGGGACAATCCTTGAACAGTTTCCCGATGGTGTTGTTGCGACGGGCGCAAACAAATCAGACAGCTGGGGTTCAAACGGTTTGAAAATAAATGGGCGACTTTACTCACCGTTGTTTGATCTGACAAAAGATGAGATTCGCTCTATGGTCAAGTTCTTCGAGATACCTGTAGCCAAAGTCGGTGAATCTGCTTTCAGAGAAGGCTGTAAAATGAAACATCTGCTGAAAATGCTTATAAACCCAGCTTATCATGGCCGGGCAGCCAGCGAATCCAACGAGGTACTTCTGTCGTTTCTGGAAGAAATTGGTCATAAACCCGTCTTGGCGAATGTAAAGATCATTGGACCGCTGTCGAAAAACATAGCTCTTGTCAATATTCTGCCGCAGCTACAGTCGAATCAAGAAGAGGAATTGCTCAGAAGACTTAAACTATTGAACTGCATCGATGAGGTGCATATTGTCAAAAGTCCATTGAAGCTGAAGGTATTGGTAAATCCAGGTATATACAACGACGAGACGGCAAGGCAGAATGTTTCGATTGGCTTTTTACAACGTGATTTTGCCGCTCCTTTGAGATTGGAATGGATCAGATCCACCAACAGCAGGTTGAGGACTTTCCAGGTACTAAGCTATGAAGCTGAATGTTGAGGAATTACTCCAAAAAAGCGAAGGAAAACCTATCTTGATAATCGTCCCAACGGAATACGACGCGCAAAAGTTGGTTTCAAACATTGAATGCCTGTATTTCCCTTCGCATGACGTTTTTCCATTTGAAGAGGTTCAAGTCTCTTATCCAGTTCGGGCTAGCAGAATAAGAACACTTTGGGAGATCTTGCTGAAGCAAAAAGTAATAGTTGTGTCCACCCTGCATGGTGTGACTCGGAAAACGATTTCGCCAGACGAATTGAAAAAATGGGTAATTGAAGTGCAGAAGGGAGAAGAGTTCGGCGATTTTGATTTCAAAACAGCACTCCATCTGATGGGGTATGAGAGAACCTTTGTTGTTAGAAGCGGCGGTGAGTACGCAATCAGAGGTGATATTGTTGACATCTTTGGACCAGCCCAGATCATGCCTGTGCGCTTGGAGATATTTGGAAGAAAGATTGAAGGCATCCGTTCCTTTGATCCAGCAACCCAGAAATCGATTCTACAGCTAGATACTGTCGCTGTTCTGCCCGCGAGAGAATACATTGGAGAGTATCACAACTTTGACACATTACCGGGTAAAATGGGCGCAAACTCAACAATTCTTGATTACGCACCTTTCAAAGTGATCTTTGTCAACTACGAGGATTGTCAGAGAGAATACCTAAAACGAGAAAAAGAAACCAGAGAAGTGCTGACGGACGAACAATACCAAGATTATCTGCTTTTCTCACAGATTCGACTTTCAGAGTTATTCAACCGTTTCGACAACCCCATTTTCGTCGAAATGGACTTTAGAGACCTGAGGCTTGTTAAATCTGTCACGTCCGCCGCATCACAAATCCCTGTTGTTGACGAGGAGGAACTTTCAGAGGGTGACTACGTTGTTCACGTGGACTACGGAATAGGAATTTTCGAAGGAGTTAAAAGGATCGAAAATGCTCTTGGAGTTAGAGAATATCTGTGCTTGAAATACGAGGATTCCACACTTTACGTCCCAGTTGAACGCCTTGATCGAATACAAAAGTACGTGGGCAATCTAAACAACGTCAAGGTTGACAGGATTCATTCATCGGGTTGGAAAAAGCGCGTCGAAAAAGTTAAAAGAGACGTTAGAAGCAGGATTTTGGAACTTGTACAGTTGTACATGAAGAGGCAGGAGGTAACTGGACTGAGTCTAAAAGGCGATCCGGAACTGGAGCACGCCTTTGCTGAAACGTTTCCTTACATAGAAACAGAGGATCAGCAGCGCGCCATTGAGGAAACATTAGAAGATCTTGCAAGTGACAAGCCGGCCGATCGTTTGATCTGTGGGGACGCTGGTTTCGGAAAGACAGAAGTTGCCCTCAGAGCTGCCTTTAGATGCGTCGTTTCTGGTAAACAGGTCGCTGTTTTGGCACCAACAACAGTTCTCGCAAGGCAGCTGTATAACAATTTCAAATCTAGAATGGAAGGATTTGGAATACTCGTCGAACTTCTGGACAGAACCGTAAACAACAAAGGAAAAGAACGAATACTTCGGCAACTGAGTGAAGGTAAGATAGATGTGATAATAGGTACCCATTCTCTACTCTCGGACAGAATTAAATTTGCCGACCTTGGATTGGTTATCATTTACGAAGAGCAGAACTTCGGAGTTGAGCAAAAAGAAAAGTTCAAAAAGATGCGTCTAAACGTGAATGTCCTGTCCATGAGTGCTACTCCGATCCCGCGAACGTTGCATATGGCTCTATCTGGTATGAAAGACATGAGTGTTTTGAACACCTCACCATACGGCAGGTTACCGATTCTGACCTACGTTGGCAAGTACAACGACCTTTTGGTACGAAGTGCAGTCCTGAGAGAAATAAACCGAGGCGGGCAGGTAATTTATGTGCATAACAGAATAAATGACATAGAAAGAATATTCAAACGGCTACAGCAGCTCATTCCTGAAGCAAAGATGACCTTGGCACACGGAAGAATGAGTAATTCAAAACTCTCGAGAGCCGTGAAGGTCTTTTACGAACACGAAGTCGACATGATAGTCTGCACGTCGATCATTGAAAACGGTGTGGATGTACCAACAGCCAACACTTTGATTGTTGACGATTCGTACAGATACGGAATAGCCCAGCTTTACCAACTGAAGGGAAGAGTGGGTAGAGGTGACAAGAGAGGATTTGTTTACTTTCTTTACGACAGAGAACCAAGCGCTGACGCTAGGTACAGACTTAGCGCCGTAGAGTCTTTCAAAGGTGCTGGAAGTGGTCTGCAACTTGCCATGCTTGACATGCAATTGAGAGGCATTGGATCGATTTTTGGCCTCGAGCAGCATGGCAACATCAACTCAGTTGGTCTGAATCTTTATCTGGAAGTATTAAATCGTGAGCTTAAAAACACTTTGTCAACTTTTGAACAACCTTCTGAGCTAGCTGTTCATCCAGATGGTGACGAAACAAATGTTGAAATTGAAGGTATACCTGGGGAACTTGTGATACCAGAAGATTACATTTCAAATCCAATGGAGCGCATGAGGATCTACAGGAGGCTCGCTTCTTGCAGAAAGCTCAACGAACTAAGTGATATAGAGTTCGAACTTGCGGACAGATTTGGAAAGTTGCCTGCACAGGTGAACCTGTTACTTGATCTTTTTAGAATCAGAATTCTTGCGGGTCAATTCCAAGTGAAGAAAATAAAGTACGAGGAAGAGACACTTCAGATCTCTGGAAGTTCCAAGCTACAAGTCTCTCGCCTACAGCATAAGTACACTTACAATGAGAGATTCGACACTCTTATGGTTTACCAGGTGGAACCACAGGAGGTTCTACAGGTTCTCCATCAGCTGTTTGATTGAAAAGATAAGAAATTTGTATTCCTGATCCTTCTTGAGAATCAAAATGTCTTTTCTATCCGATCTCTTGTTTCCAAGTTCCAAAACCAGTTCGTTTCCTATCACCACAACTTTTCGGGCACTTTCAATTGGCACGGATACATAGAAGCCAACGTAGCTGAAATCTGATGTCAAATTTTCTTTCATAAACAGCTTTGCCAGCGCTTTGATGAATTTCTCGTCCTTCGGCATTGGTTTTGGTTTGAATCTAGCAACTCTTAAAATTGGCATACTCTTACTTGATATGCTGTTAGAAATAGGTCTTATCGCAAAAATTTTTACCCTGTTCGACAAAAGCATAAAATCACTCAGGAAGATCTGAGAATACTTAGGGTTGTTGAAAAGTACACAACAAATAGGTTTGTTTGCAAATTCCACATCGTTAACAACGGGAGCGGTTTTTTCAAACGCACCTGATAATATCTGAAGGTTCTCTTTTACCAATCTCAGGTTTTTCACATCTGGCTTGGCATTAATCGAGAGCAATCTTGTTTCGCTGCAAACTCTTTCGGTACGATCGATCACGGAGACCTTTGGTGTTTCGCTTCGAACAGAAGGAGCTAAAAACTCGCATTTTACCTCGTGTATTCTTACCAATCCAAGTTCTACCTTCAAAGCTTCTATCAACCAGCTGAAGATCTGCATACGTATTCGAGTGCCTTTTGAAGCCTTTGAAATGGTTCCATCACATCGGTCTCTTCTGCGATCTTCACAAACTTATCGATTAATTCCTGTGGTATCTCCTTCGACATGGTGAACCTGAGTGCGCCCCCTGGTACTGTTATCACGCACTCTTCAGGGGAGATCCTCTCGGTTTTACCGCTGGAAGAAAGATGATGACTCACAAAGACTACGTTTTCCCAGCAGTCCACAAGAACAGGCACGTCGGTGAAGTAAATTTCGCATTTGTTCTCGGCTTTTTGAAGAAGGTTCTTACCAATGACCTCTATGTAAAGGTAGCTTTCCAAAGATTTTCCGTACAAAATTCTCTGTAGCTGGGAAGGAACGATCGGCTCGGTGTATTTGAACTCCAACGGAATACCAGCCTGGTCAACAACAAGAAGACCGCCTGTGTACTTCTCGTCGATTTTTTTCACGGAGATATATCCTATCACAATCTCACATCCAATAAGGATCCTTTGTTTTCTTCCCTGATTTTCTCGGTGTTCCTGCTGCCAGCTCGATTTTGCGCTGCGTGGTATTGAAGACCTCTTCTCTCTTCCTCCGTAGCGGTGCGGGCTGTCTTGCCCTCGGCTTTGCTTTCTGGGTTGACCTGTCTGACCTCCTGCTGAGACCGCCTAACCAACTCCGATTGGAGTAACTGCAACATAGCAGTGTGCGCGTTGAGAATTTGCGCAGCGTTCTGAGATATCTCAGTTCCCCTTACCACCACGGTTTGAAGATCCACTGGGGTTATCATCTTCAACACCCACCATAGAATTCTTGATCTTTATCAAGGCCGAAGAAAGTATCTGAGAAACCCTCGATTCACTTGTTCCAATGATTAGACCTATTTCCTTCAAAGAAAGATCTTGCTCAAACCTAAGTGAAATAACCAGTTGTTCCTTCGGATCAAGCTTGGATATGGCTTGGGTAAGCTCTTCGAGTAAGATTTCTCTGCGCGCTCGTTTGAAAGGTTCATCCTCGCTTTTGAGCTGATCAACGAAACTTTCCTCTTCGTAAAGATACTCATCGAGCATTAACAGTTGCCTTCTAACCATCTCATCTTGCGCTCTCTTAACCTCAGAAACTGTTAAACCTGTATAAGTTGATATTTCCTCAACGGTAGGGAAACGACCCAAAGCCAGTTCAAGTTCGTAAACGGCTTTCTCAACTTCCTTTATGTTTTTCCTCAAATTTCTCGGCATCCAGTCAATCCTTCTAAGATAATCGTACATGGCTCCCTTAATCCTCTTTACGACGTAAGACTGGATGCTTATTCCCCTTGTAGGATCATACTTTCTGATAGCCGATACAAGTGCCAGCATACCTTCCTGTATCAAGTCGTCTATCTCAACGTTGTGTGGTAAGTTGTTCTTTAAATCCATTGCGATGACCTTCACCAATGGCAGTAGTTCCTTGATGATTTTCTCCTCGTTCTGTCTGTACACGTTCTCACCTTAATTCTATAATTCTATATTTCTACAATCTGCACAGTTTCTCCGCCACCAACTTTTCTGACAAGCAGTTTGCCTGTCTCAAGGTTATATTCAATGCTTCTGGCGCGATTGCCACCAGTATCCTCAGCCTTCAAAGGTATTCCGTGAAATCTCAATCTGTTCTTCACTGATTCAACGTTTCTCTGACCTATGTTCATCGAACCTGATTCGAACATCGATGCTCCGCCGGCGATCTTTGCCTCCAATCTCGATTTTGAAGCTCCTTTCGCTACAAGTTTGTCAACTAAGTAATCCACCGCTGTATCACCGTACTTTGCAGGCGTCTTGACATCCTTTCCTGGGCTTTCAGGCAACATGACGTGCGCCATCCCGCCTACCTTTGCAACTGGATCTCTAATACATACCCCAACGCAGGAGCCAAGTCCCAAGGTTACTATTATGCATGGATTCTCCTCTATAGCGGCTTCTCCTATACCTATTATCACTTTCCGTGTCATGCCATTCCCACCTTCGAAAAGACCTTTTCAAGGCATTCCTTACCCGGAATGAGAAACATGTAGGAAGTTATCGATTTAACGTTCTCAACGGTTATCTGAGTCTCAACAAGTACCACCTCATCTTCATATTCTTGGTACCTTTCGAGAACAGCCTCCGCGACAATTGCTGCAAGCATATCCACTGTGAGTTCTGGCGGAGTCGGGTCAAGATACATTTGAGTGAACTCGGCTAACGCGGTGATGTACGATCCACACATAATGTTTCCTATTTCTTTTAACGCCGAAGAAGTCAGCTCATCAATCTGGGTGATATCTTCACAAGGATTACCAAGCAAATCGTTTATTATTGACTTTGCCATCGATCTGTCCAAAATCAAGAGAATGTCCATTTTGACGTCTCCAGAAACGCTCATTCTTATACCAACCACAATCTCTTCTGGGTCCGGAAAAACGAAAAGTAATTTCGAAACCGGCACAACCTGCGCATCTGGAACAGAGATTTCCACCTTCTTGTTTGTCAGAGTTGACAAGGCCGTTGCGGCATTACCGGTTCCAATGTTACCAATCTCTTTCAGTAAATCCAGCTGTCGGTCGGTGAGTTTCATCTCATACCTCCTCTCCAGAAGAAGTTTTCCTTGCCTTCAGTTCTTGCTGATACACATATGCCACCAAGCTTTTTTCGAGCTGCGGAGAGACATCCAAAAATTGCACGCCGTATTCGTGAAAACCAGTGTTCTCATTCTTACCAACGTATCGGACAACCTGTGATTTTTGATCCTGCAACTTGAGAGGTCCAAGATCAAGTGTGATCAAAATAGGTTGTCCAACGGTTAAAAAAAGCTTGGTGCACATCAAAATACCTCCGGCGCTGAAGTCTCTCGTAATGAATTTATGGTATTCCTCTGAACCAGGTATTTTGAACAGTCCTTCTAAAATAAGCGGGATTCTCACGTATCTTCTTCTTTGAATTCGTCTTACAACTCTCGGAAGAATCACGTACATCACTAAAAAGTTCTGTTCGTCTCTCCCATAACTTATCACTCGGCTGTCAAAAGCGTAAACTACCTTTTCGGCAACAGCGGTGATGTGAATAGGTTCTGCAGGAGCAATTGGTACAAAACGACCCTTGTAACTTGGCATACCTATTTTCATTGCCGCGCGATCGAAATCCAAATCGTGTATCCCGCTTTTGAAAGTTTGTTTCTCACCCTTTCTGTCAATATAATCGATTACCAGGGGCATACCAGGTTTAAGAACCGTTTGCGCCTCAACTATTGTGGTTTGCTCAGCCATCGACCGTTATCCCCCGAAAATCATTCTGAGGCGATCTAAGAAGCTCATTCTTCTCTCCACGGGTTTCTTGGTTATCGTGTCCACTATTCCATGCACCGCAAAGGAAGGTTGAGAATTCTTCCTATGAACGACAAATGGTATCTGATGAACCACGCTTTCCTTTACCGATTGGTCGTATTTTATGAGATGTGCCGAGGAAATAACTATTCCCGTGAATTTCTCCACAACAGCGATGAACTTATCCGCGATTTTTCTACCATCCCTCATATCTCGAACCATGTTGAGCACTAGATGAAAACTCTCAGAATCCAGTCCCTTGACGCTCATTATCTTTACAAATGTGTAAGCGTTAACAAGCGACGTCGGCTCAGGTGTTGTGACTAACAAAAGATGGTCTGACTGAACGTAGAACTCCTCCAAGTTCTCTTTGAAGCCCGGCGGAAAGTCGAAAACCACATATTCATATTTACCGGCAATTCGTTGAAAATCGTTGTAAACATTGCCTTTTGCTTGAAGGTTAAACGCCACTATATCTTCCACGTCCATCCCTGTACTTATCAAGTCGACCTCATAGGGCGTTTTAAAAATGGCATCTTCCAAGGCAACTCTACCTCGAAGAAAATCTTTTATCGTGAACCTTGGAACAGTTCCCATCAAAATCTCAGCGTTTGCAAAACCGACATCAACGTCGAACAGCAATACCCTGTATCCTCTTTGACCCAGAGCAATTGAAAAATTCACAGCTATCAAAGTTTTCCCAACGCCACCTTTACCGCTCGCAACACTCACTATCTTGGCCTTATCAGTTAACAGTCCGTCAGCTTGATTTGGCAGATTCAAACACCTCTTTTGCAAGAAGATATGAAAGCTCGCGTCTGTTGGCTTCCATTATGTCTTCGGGGACTCGTTGACCATTTGTGACGTAAGCCAATGGTACACCAGACAAATGAGGAATGTTGATCAGATGACCGTAAGATTTGGTTTCGTCCATTTTTGTAAGAACTACATGGGTAAACCTCGATACAGAGAATTTCTTTATCACTTCTCTTATATCAGAGTATTTGTAATTCATCGGTAGTACCAAGAAACACAGATTTGGTGCCACTGTCTCGACAAGAGCCTTAAGCTCGCTGATCTGAATATCGTTGTTCGGACTTCTCCCAGCCGTGTCGATCAACACAACGTCAAAACTGTCCATTGCCTGAAGTTCGATTCTTGCTTCCATAGGCGTGTATGCAACGCGCATAGGAATATCCATGATCGCTGCGTAGACCTTCAGTTGCTCAGCTGCAGCTATTCTGTATGTGTCAAGGGTGAGAATTGCCAGCTGCTTTTTGTCTATCAGCTTCAACTTGGCTGCTATTTTTGCCAAAGTGGTAGTCTTTCCGACACCAGTTGGCCCAACGAACGCAACTACTCCTCTCAGCTCTGGAACCTCTGTCTTCACAAAAGGTTGAAAATACTCAGACAGTCTTTCAAGAAGCGAATCATCGATCTTTGGTTCACCATAGCTTAACCTGATATATTCTAAAAGTTTGTTCGTTATCTCCGGATCTATTTCCTGAGAATCAAATGCCTTTGAAAGTTTCTTCATACCCTCGCTCATTTCATCGCGTTTTATGGACAAAACCATTGACTTCATTTCCTTGAGCATTTGTTTTATCTCCAAAAGTTCTTCTTCCTGTCTTTTTTCTCTTGTCTTCACAAGCATCTCCTGAAGTCGGTAAACCTCCACACTTTCCTTTTTTGAATCCTCCTTTTCATCTGCGACAGCTGTTACCTCCAGGAATTTCTTACCACCAATACCGAGGAAACCACCCTTTCTGAAGCTACGCGTGCTTAGGATAATGGCATCCTCGCCAAGGTCTTTTCGTATTTGATCAAGAGCCTGCTTTATATCTGTCACAACGTATTTCTTCATCTTCACAACTTAACCACACCCTCTATCTGTAACGTTACATCCTCGGGTATCTCCTCGTAGGCTATTACCGGAACGTTTGGCAGGAACTTTCTAACGACCGAAAACAGGTATGGTCTTATTGGACCAGAGCAGATAACTATCGGCAGATAACCCTTTTTCATAAGTCCTTCCAATTGCTTGGAGATGTTTTCCATTATTTCTCTTAGAATCTGCGGATTAAGGGAAATGCGTTTTTCACCACCAATATCCTGCAAAGATTCGGCAAGTCTTTTTTCGAGCTCGTAATCGAGTCCCACTGCGTGAATTTTCCCGTCTTCTGCCTGTAGAGATTGTGCAATCTGTCTCTTCAAAACTCTTCTAACCTGCTCAGTTAAATACACGACATCAGTTGTTTTCTCACCGTATTCCAGTAATGTTTCAAAGATTAACGGAAGATTTCGTATTGAAACCTGTTCGGTCAGCAGCCTTTGAAGAATTTTCTTCACATCACCGGGTTTCAAGACCGCAGGCATCAAATCGCTGACAAGTTGTGGAAACTTTTCTCTTAAGCCATCGATCAGCAAGTTGAACTCCCTTGTACCAAGTAGTTCAGAGGCATTGCGTTTGAGGGTCTCAGTCAGATGAGTGACGAAAACCGTTGGCGGATCTACGACAGTGTAACCCAACCTCGTTGCTTCGTCCTTTCTCGCTGGTTCTATCCAGAAAGCTTGCATACCAAAAGCTGGTTCTTTTGTGGGAATGCCGGGAATCTTCTGAGAGGCGGTCCCAGGATTAATTGCCAGCAATCGGTTTGGCATTAACTCATATCTGGCGACCTCTGCACCGCGGATTTTTATCAAGTATTCGTTCGGTTTCAGCAAAACGCTATCACGAATTCTGATCGGTGTGAGAACCAAACCAAGATCGAATGCGAGTTGTTTTCGTATCATTGTTATTCTGTCAAGTAGATCCCCACCCTGCGATGGATCTGCCAAAGGCAACAAGCCATAACCAATTTCTGTTTCAACTGTGTCAGTTTGAAGAACATCTGCAACTTCCTGTGGCGTGGTCAAAATTGGTCGACTTGGGACACTTGGAGCAGGGGCTGACGGTGGGACAACCTTCTCAAGTTGAGGTATAAGCCTTGCCGTGTAAATTGCAAGCATAATGAAGCTAGCACCAATTATGACACTTGTAAACGGCAACGGAGTGGCAATTCCCAAGAAAACAAGTATCGCACCGCTGATGATCAAAACTTTTCTTTCGGAGATGAGCTCTCTTATCAAGTCCTGACCAAGGTTTTCCCTTGAAGCCGCGCGAGAGACCAAAATACCAGTTGCAGTTGCAGTTGGCAACGCCGGAATTTGGGTGACCAAACCATCTCCAACCGTCAGTAGAGCATAGACCCTTGCTGCATCTGCAATGCTAAGACCGTGCTTCAAAACACCTACAAGCAACCCTCCAAGTATGTTAACAAGAACGATAACTATACTCGCAATAGCATCGCCACGGACGAACTTTGTTGCACCGTCCATTGCTCCATAGAAATCTGCCTCTCGACGAATCAACTCTCTGCGCTGTTTGGCTTCCTGTTCGGTTATCAACCCAGCGTTCAAATCCGCGTCGACGCTCATCTGCTTTCCGGGCATGGCGTCTAAGGTAAATCGAGCGGCAACTTCTGCTATTCTTTCGGCGCCTCTGGTTATGACTATGAACTGTATTATCACTAGGATTATGAAAACAACCAAGCCAACCACGTAATCGCCTTTGACAACGAATTCTCCAAAAGTTCTGATAACCTTACCTTCAAACTTATCTCCTTCGAGCAATATCAACCTTGTTGAGGCTACGTTTAAACCCAATCGAAAGAGTGTCACAATGAGCAACAAAGTGGGAAATGAAGACATATCAAGTGCGTGCCTAACGTACATCGCTGAAAACAAAATAACCATGGAAATAGATATATTGAGCAATTGGAAAAAATCCAGCGCAAAAGCTGGTATGGGAAGAACCATTAAGAACACTATGGCAACTATCAAGACCGCAACAACAACGTCCAGATTTTTCATCCGGCAAAACTCCCTTGAAAAAATTATACCTTAACTTCTAACTGAATAAACGTACGCAAGGATTTCGGCCACCGCTCGGTAAAGCGTTGGTGGGATTTCATCACCGACTTCAACAGAATAATAGATTTCCCTTGCAACTTGTGGGTTTCGAACGACAGGTATCTTGTTCTGGTTGGCAATCTCAACAATTCTTTTCGCAACCTCATCTGCTCCTTTTGCAAGAACAACTGGTGCTTCCATCTCCTCGGAATCGTATTTCAACGCAACGGCAATGTGAGTCGGGTTGGTCACAACCACATCGGCTTGAGGAATTTGCTGAAGCATCCGGCCTCTGGCAAGTCTCGCCATTATTTCCCTCTGTCTTCTCTTAACCTCTGGGCTTCCTTCGACTTCCCGATATTCCTCTTTCAACTCTTGTTTGGTCATCCTCAAGCTCTTTTCAAATTCCCACCTCTGGTACATGTAATCCAAAAAAGCCAGAACAAGCAAGGCAAGACCACATCGGAATAGAACATCGTAAAGCAGAAGAAGAAGCCACCTTGATGAATCAATTGGATCCACGTCAGCATACAGCGGGAAAGCTTTCCATTGTTTGCGTACAATCGAATAGGCAACATAACCAACTATGAGCATCTTAAAAATTGATTTGGTCAACTCGAATAAGCTTCTCAGCGAAAAAAGTCTTTTGAAACCCTCCACAGGATTTATTCTTTTCAAATCCATCTTGAGAGGCTTAAAGGACAGAAGGAATCTGGTTTGCAAAGCCCCCATAACTATTGAAGAGAGTATACCAATCGCGAACACAGCCAACATAACTACCAACAACTCCATGAACTGCGTTATCAAAGAAGAACCCAACATTTCCAGTGGCTCTTCTAATCCGCTGAGCATCAAAAAATTGTGTGTGGTTTTTTCCATAGCCTCATGCAATCTGGGAAAAAGAAACCTTATCGCAAAGGCAGTTGCAAGAAAGGAAACCGCCATGTTGAGCTCTCTGGATGTCGCAACTTGGCCCTCTTCTCTGGCTTTTCTTCTTTTTCGAGGAGTTGGTTTCTCTGTTTTCTCAGGGTCGGCAAATAATTGTATGTCGATTCTCAGAGAGTTTCCACAAAGTACTCCAGGAAGTTCACCAATTTGACTGAAATTTGCGAAAAAAGGTCTGCCCATACTGGGATCATCCCCGCAAACAAAATCAAACCAACTAGAATCTTCATCGGTATTCCAACCATGAAAACGTTCATTTGAGGGACAAGCCTTGAGACTATACCCAGAGCTATGGTAACAACAAGCATGTAGGCAATCAACGGAAAGCCAAATTTAACTGCCACGACGAACATTTCTCCTCCCTTTTCGGTTATCAACGGTACAAAACTCGGTTCAACCAGGGTTTTTGAAAGCGGGACGGTTTTCACCGAATCGACTATAGCTTGCATCAAAAGCAAATGACCGTTCAGTGCAACAAAGACGTACATTCCTATTAGGTACATAAACTCTCCGAGAATGGGTGCTTCCTCGCGTTGAGGATCAAATACAGAGGAAAGCGCAAAACCCATCTGTGTACCAAAAGTTTCCCCGGCAATCGATAGAGAAACTAGCGGCAAAATCGCCAAAAAACCTACCGCAAATCCCACAAGATAATTTGTAACCATCGCCAGAACAAGTCTCATGATCCCCGTTTCTAAGGACAACGTTTCGTTCAACATCGGCAAGGCTGACCAGCTGAAAAAAATCACAAGCGGGATCTTTAGCTGGAGCGGAAGAAACCAATCTCCAAAAAATGGAGCAATGGTAAACATCCCTGACAACCTTGTCACAAGCAGAACCCACGTCAAAAACTTTGTTTCAAGAAAACTTTTGAAATCCAACTTAGATCATTCCCATGATCTTTTCGAGCAGCTCCTGGGTGTATTCGACGAGTTTTTGAAGCATCCAGCCGCCGACGAAAACAACGGTCAAGAGAACAAGAATGATTTTTGGCGCAAAGGTCAGCGTTTGTTCGTGTATTTGAGTAACAGCTTGAAAAATGCTTATGACAAGCCCAACGATCAAACTGACTAACAGCGCCGGTGTTATGACGACTACGATTGTTTGAATTCCATCCTTCACAACGTCAACAAACACGTCGACTGTCATACTCTAGCCCCCCGCGAAGCTTTTGACCAAGCTGCTTATGAGCAAATCCCAACCGTTGACTGCTATGAAGAGCAAGATCTTGAAGGGGAGAGATATCAGAACCGGTGGAATCATTATCATTCCCATGGACAGAAGAATGCTGGATACTACCATGTCCACAACTATGAAAGGTACGTAGAGCAATATTCCCATTTTGAAGCCAATCTCCAGTTCTCCCAAGACAAAGGCTGGAATTAAGATGCTGTTTGGAGCATCCTCAAGTTTATCGAACTTCTGCTTAACCGAAGATGCGAGAAGAAACGCCTTATTTTCGTTGTGATGGTCTTTGAGTTCCTTTATCATAAAAGCTCTGACTCTGCTCAGCATTCTGTCGAACATCTCCTGATAACCTATCTCTCCGTTCATATAAGGTTGAAGGGCATTGTTGTAGATATCGCTCCAAACAGGCTGCATTATCAAGAAGGTCAAGAACAAAGCCAGTCCAACCAGAACCTGCGACGGAGGTGTTTGACGAGTGCCAAGCGCATTTCTCAAAAACGAGAAAACAACAATGATTCTTGTAAAGGATGTGAAAAGAATAAGAATGCTTGGAGCTAACGCAAGAACCGTCAATATTAGGAGAATCTCAAGTGTCACCACAAGATCGCGAGGGCTTTCAGCTGGGGAGATACCTATGCGAATCGACGGAAATGGTAACTCCTCTTGAGCGAAAATGCTGACAACAAAAAACAACATCAGGGCTGTCAAGAGAATGCGCTTCATTGGTTTTCATCCTTCTTGCCGCTGCGAGCAACGTGCCTGAAAAAGATCTCGGAAAAAGACTTTTGCCTTTCCTGATCAAGCGAACTGACTTCGATGTCGCTCAACTTTTTCAAAACAGTTGCTCCCGATGGACAGACAAGGATGAAAAAATAATCATCAACAAGCCTAACTAGAAGGATTGACGTTGACCTATCAAGGTACAGTCGCTCTATTATCTTAATGTTTCTTCCGAACGACAGAGCCTTTCGGCGAACAAGAAAATAGATAAACGCAAGAAAGGCAATGAGTAAAGAAAACGCCAGCACAACCTGAAGAAAAAGATTGCCTATAACCCCCACCCCGATCAGCTGACTTTTTGAAGTGCTTCAATTACCCTTGAGTGCTGGAAGGGCTTGACGATAAAATCTTTCGCTCCTGCCTGTATTGCTTCGACCACCATTGCCTGTTGCCCCATAGCACTGCAAACTATTATCTTCGCGTTTGGATCGATCTCACGTATTTTCTTTATGGCTTCTATTCCGTTCATCTCGGGCATTGTTATATCCATTGTGACGATGTCAGGTTTTAGCTCCTTGTACTTTTCCACCGCTTCCACACCATTTGCAGCCTCGCCGGCGACTTCGTAACCAGCTTTCGTCACTATGTCTTTGAGCAACATTCTCATAAAAGCAGCATCGTCAACTATGAGAACCCTCTTCGCCATTTGCACTACCCTCCCCATCAAGCATGTTCGGACGTACCTATCAGTTCTTCAATTATTTTGTCAAGACTCAGATAAACTATCAGTTCATCTCCCTTCTTTATGATGCCCTTGCATTTTTCACCAAACTTGTCCAATTTGTAAATTTTCTCAACCTCGTTGCTGTTGCACCTGGTCACTCCTCTAACTTTTGAAACTGTAAAGCCAGCTTCTATTTCTTCCCAGTTGACTACAACGATCTTCCCATCTTCCTCACTTGAAGTCCCTTGCAATTCTAGCAATCGATTCAAGCTTATAACTGGTACAATTCTACCTCTGAGGTTCATCACACCCAAAACCGTTGGCTTCGACCTTGGAACTGGTGTTATTTCAACTTTGTCGATGACCATGCTAACGTGTTCGACGTCAAATGCCATCTCTTGTTCACCAACTGAGAATACAAAAACCTCGAATTCATTTTCGCCTGGCATGAAACTATCCCTCCAAACTCACGCTATATTTGTGACATCCAAGATCAAGGCAATGCTTCCGTCGCCAAGTATTGCTCCACCGCTGAATACTTTCACATCCGAGAAGATCTTGCCAAGAGATTTTATGACTATATCCTCTTGACCTATCAACATATCCACAGCCACGCCGATCTTCTTTGTCCCAGATCTTACGATGACCGTGTTATATGTACCATCGATTTGCTGATGGGGAAGGTTCAATATGTCCCAGAGTTTCAAAATCGGGACTATTTCACCTCTTATAACTGTGACCTCACGGTCCTGGATCTTCTTTATCTGACTTCGATCTATACTCAAAGTGCTGTCAATGTTGGCAATTGGTATTGCGTACACATAACTTCCGACTTTGACGAGCAAAGCTTGAATAATTGCCAAAGTAAGCGGTAAGCGCATTGTAACGGTGGTACCTTTTCCTTTGACACTCTCTACACTTACAGAGCCGTTGAGGGCTTCAACTACATTCCTGACTACGTCCAAACCAACGCCTCTACCAGACAGTTCGCTTGCCTGAGACTTGGTTGAAAATCCCGGTATGAAAAGAAATTCAAATACTTTCTCATCAGGCAAACTTTCAGCCTGTGATTCGGTTATCAATCCCTTCTCCACAGCTTTTTTCAAAACAGCGGCTCTGTCTATCCCTCTACCGTCATCTTTCACCTCTATTACAACATTGTTGCCTTCATGTCTTGCAGAGAGAATGACAGTTCCAACCGGTGGTTTTCCTTTTGCAAGACGTTCCTCCTTACTTTCAATCCCGTGGTCTATGGCATTGCGTAGTATGTGCAATATCGGTTCGCCAATATCTTCGACGAAGGTTCTATCCAGTTCGGTTTCTTCTCCTTCGATGATGAAGTTGATCTCTTTGTTCAGCTGCTTTGCCACATCTCGAACCATTCTCGGAAACCTGTTGAAAACGAAGGCTATCGGAACCATTCTAACTTTCATGACCACGTTCTGTAAGTCCAACGTTATTCTGTTCAGGTTGGCCAAGCTTTCGTCAACTTCCTTTATGTTGTATTTTCTGAGGGTATCGGCTATCCTGCTTCGCGAAATGACCAATTCCCCCATGAGGTTCATCAGCGTATCCAGCTTGTCAATATCAACTCGTACCGTCTGCACGATTCTCTTCCTCTTTGATTCTTTGGCCTCGAGTTGTGATTTGGCTTCCTTTTTCTCCGTAATTTCTTCAGACTCTTCTTCAACAACTCTTTCTTCTTCAACCCTCTTTTGTTGTTCAAGAACCACATCGCTTATCATGACCTTGTCTATTTCGGATATCGACATAATAGAATTTCTCAAGGCTTCTTTTTCTTGCCTTGTTACAACCACAAGTTCAACTTCCAGGTCGAATTTCTCCTGTTCTATATCCTCCACAGATGGGAGAGAGCTCAGAATCTGGCCACCGTTGTCCTCAATGTTCTTGAAAACCATGTACATTCGAACCGCCTTGAACTGTGTTCCGGATTCCAGGGTAACTTTTACTTTATAAACTTTGTACCCTTGCCTTACGGCCTCCTTAGCCACGTTGAGAACTTCCTCAGACAAGGTTATGAAAAACTGTTCGGGCTCCACTATCGTTGTATCCACATGTGTCCTCGCAGCTTCTTGTTTTGCAGACTCCTCAGATCCGCCAGATCTTTGCAAGCTTTCAAAGTGTTTTATAAGCGCCTCCACATTGTTGTCTTCAATCTGATCCGTGCTACTGCTGATTATGGTGCTGAGCATCTTGTCCAGTAAATCAACACTCATGAGCAGTTTGTCTATGAATTCCGAGGTTAACTCAACTCTCTTGCTTCTCACTTTGTCCAAGAATTGCTCGACAACATGACAAAACTTTGACATCCTGTCAAAACCCATCGTTCCGGACATACCTTTTAAAGTGTGTAGAGCTCTGAACGCTTCGTTAACAGCCTCCATGTTGGTGGGATCCTTTTCAAGCGCCAAAAGACTATCGTTCAGTGTTTGAATGTATTCTTTACTTTCATCGATGAAAACACTCAAATATTGCTCGTTCAGCATGGCAATTCCTCCCAAAACGGATTCTGAAAAATATCATATCATATTCCTCAACTTCTTAACAATTTCGTAAATTGCTTGAGCAGATATCCTCGACCGAAAAACGTTTCGCTCATGTGGATAGAAGAATTTCTCAACCTTCTCTTCCTTATCATCCGAAGTTGCTATGTAAACGGTTCCAACTGGCTTCTCTGGACTGCCACCCGTTGGTCCTGCTATTCCGGTTATCGCAACGGATATATCTGCTCCGGTGATCTTCCTAACTCCCAGCGCCATTTCCACAGCGCATTCGGCGGAAACAGCCCCATATTTGATGATTGTTTCACTTGAGACACCGAGAAGATCTGTTTTGAGACGATTGTCGTAAGCTACGACACCACCTAAGAAGACCTCAGAAGCTCCCGGAACAGAAACTATTCTCGAAGCAACCATGCCACCTGTGCAGGATTCGGCAACGGCAAATTTCTTGCCCAATGATCTGAGTAACTGAACGAGAAGTTCCTCAAGTTTCACGTCTCCATATCCCACAAATCCATTTTGTAGTTCATTCACCAACTTCTTGGAAAAATCTTCGACCTTTTCTTGCAGCGTTTCTTCGGCTATGAGTCTAACTTTTACCCCACTTTCGTAAGATGCCTGTGTTGCAACTTTAATCCTCTCATCTGGCTTAAGTTGGGAGATTTTATCATCGATCACTGATTCAGGTATTCCAAAAAAGCTTATCACAATGGAAAAGAGTCTTTCCTTTGGGAGCAAGTCAGGCAAAATCATGGTAAACATCGGTATGAGTTCCTGAGGTGGACCAGGAAGGATAACCAATTTCTTATCTTCAAGGACTATCAGCTGACCTGGGGCGGTTCCAACTTTGTTTGGAATGATCCTGGCACCTTCTATGATCTGTGCCTGCTTCGTTATGCTGCCTGGCAACTTAGGATAGTACCTTTTTACTCTTTCGATGATTGCTTGGGCGATATTCTCGTCGGTGTAGAGAGAACGATCCAAGGCTTTTGCCACGGCTTCTCTTGTCTTGTCATCCTCCGTCGGACCCAGTCCGCCGGTGATGATCAAAAGATCATTCTCTTTTAGTTCCTCCTTAACTATTGAACAAATCAATTCAAGATCGTCGTCGACGGATAAGACCTTCTTAATCACAAAACCTCTTTCCGTGAGTTTTTCACATATGTATTTCGCGTTTGTGTTAACAATGCGACCTTCAACCAGTTCACTTCCCGTGCTTATCACTACGGCTTTTGACAATGGATTCACCTCTCAAGAACAATTATAGGAGAATTTTTTCACAACATTAACCGCTCTTGGTTCTTACCAGAACGTGCGAAAAGGATCCTGAAGTATGGCAGGAGCAAAGACAAAATGATGAGAATAATCAGCGCGATGCAGATTGGTCTGGTTAAAAATGGGATGAAACTGCCTTTGGTTTTGATCAATCCTACCCTGAGGTTATCCTCAATCATTCTTCCAAGTATCAATCCGAGAATCATCGGAGACAGAGGGATTTCGAGTTTCTCAAAGACAAAACCGATCAATCCAAAGATCAACATGATGTAAACATCGAACGGGCTGTTTCGCATTGCAAAGGCGCCAATTATAGAAAAGAAAACAACTGCAGTCATCACCACGCCACTTTTCAACCTCAAGAACAGCGAGAAAGCTCTTATCCCAAGCCATCCTATTGGAATCAAGAGAATCTGAACTAGTATGGCTGTGGCAAAAAGTTGTTGAACAAGGTCCTTTGATTGGGTAAAGATAAGTGGTCCTGGTCTCAAGCCGTACATAAGCATGGCACCCAGAACAATGGCTGTTATTGAATCGCCTGGGATGCCAAAAACTAATGCAGGAATCCAAGTTCCACCGATCGCTGCATTGTTTGCACTTGTTGGAGCTATGACTCCTCTGAGACTTCCCTTTCCTATTTCTTGATCTCCCGATGAACTCTTTTCAACACCGTACGAAACCCAGGCGGCTATATCAGCTCCAGCTCCCGGCAAAGCACCTATGAAAGTACCTATGAGAGATCCCCGGAGTATCGTGAACTTGTGCTTCCAAATAATCTTGAGAGCCTCGAACACTTTCAAATGCGTTTTTTCAATCACAGACGGCATCTCCATAGCTTTGCGTCCCAAGAGAACTCTTTTGAGCACTTCCGAGAGTCCGAAAACCCCTATCATCGCAGGTATAAAACTGATGCCATCCATTAGTTCGGTGATTCCAAAGGTGAACCTTGGATAACCAGTCGTTACGTCGATGCCTATGGTCGATATCAGCAATCCCAAAGTTGCAGAGAGCAGTCCTTTGAGAACATTGCCTCTGCTCAAAACAGCGGCCATGCTTAGACCAAAGACACCCAGCCAGAAATACTCAAAATTCGTGAATTTCAGAGCGAATTTTGCCATGGGAGGAGAAACAAGAATAAGCAGTATCACACCAATTAAACCACCTAAAGCAGAGCACAGTAAATCCAACGTTAGGGCAAGAGAACCCTGACCACGTTTTGACAGCTCATAGCCATCCAATGTTGCAGCACCCGAGGCTGGTGTGCCTGGAATTCTGAGAAAGGTGGCCGGTATGTCTCCCGCAAAAATGGCCGTAAAAGAGACACCCAAGACCATCGCTAATCCTGCAATTGGTTTCATGTGGTAGGTTAACGGTATTATCAAAGCTACGGCCATGGTAGCCGTCAAACCAGGCATAGCCCCAACAAAAACCCCGAAGAACATTGACATTAAAAGCGGGACGATAACATCCGTACTGAAAATTGTAGAGATCTCGCCCAAAAAGCCCCCTCCTATCGCCCAAAAACCTTTAGCAAATACCCACTGGGCAAGGCAACTTTGAAAAGATCAATGAATACAAACTTCACAAGTAAACCAAGAGTCAAGGAATACAAAATCGACGCATACCATTTTATTCCAATAAGAACCATCATTCCCGTGCCAAGTATCAGCGTTGTCAGCAGCAAACCAAAAAGTTCGCAAAGAGGCAAAAAGGCGAAAACTGACACAACTACAGCGAAGAAGTTCACAATACCTCCTGAATCAATTTCCACTTTTGAGATGAGTTCCTTACGCCTAATGGTGCTACTTTGCACAAGAAGAACTACGCCAAATCCAATTAACAAATATGATAGCAACGCAGGGAAAAAACTTGGTCCCGGTAATTTCTGTCCTCTCAAAACAAAAGCAGGAAATCTTGATGAAGTTAGCAAAACATAAACAGCCAGCGCAATGAGAAAAACCCCAAGGATCAGATCGCTCTTACTAAGCTTCACCGAATTCACCCCAAACGGCGGTAGCTACGACGAAGCTACCGCCAAGGCATTTCACTTCTTCAGATACCCTCCCAGTTCCAGTACATGTTTCCAAGCCTGGTCCTGCGATTTTACGAATTCGTAGAATTCCTGGCTCTTGAGTATTCTGATTCCAAAGCCACCAGTCTGCATGAAGTTCTTAAAGGAATCTGACTCGACAATTTCCAAAACAGCTTTTTCCAAAATCTGGATGATTTCTTTTGGCGTGTTTCTTGGAGCAGCCAAACCTCTCCATGTTCCCGCACTCCAATTGATCCCCAGCTCCTTTAGTGTTGGAACGTCTGGAAACATGGGATGTCTGTTGTCGGCCATAACAGCTAATGCCCTTGCCTGCCCACTCTGAATTTGCGAAACCGCTTCAGCGATCGAGCATGTCACGACGTGAACATGTCCACCGAGCAGTTCAACAAGACCAGCTGCGGCACCAGTTGTGGGAACCCATACGGTTGCATCTGGGTTGATTCCAGCTGCATCAAGCATACCAATCCTGGCAAGATCCCATATACCACCAGATGCCGTACCAGAGAACAAATATTTCCCTGGGTTGGCTTTGATATCCTTCAACAAATCATGCAACGACTTCCAAGGCGCATCGGCTTTCACAATCACTCCAGCGGGATCTTCGTTGACCATCGCAATGTAATCGAAACCTTCATAGGTAAGATCGGTAAACCCCATCCAATGCATGGTCGCGATCTCGAGAGTCACAAGGGTCAACGTGTAACCATCTGGAGCCGCGTTCGCTCCAGCTGCATGTCCGACCGCGCCGTTTCCACCTGTTCGATTTACAACCACAAAGGGTTGTCCCAGCTTTTTTGACAGCTCCTCGGCTAAGAATCTTGCCAACCTGTCAGTTCCACCACCGGCTCCCCAAGGGCAGATGATGGTGACAGGTTTCTTTGGATAATCAACACCCAAAACGTTGAGAACGAAGGTTAGCAACACAACAATGAACAGCAACCTCTTCATTCAATCACCTCCTTGAAAGTTCACTCCTTGCTTCCGTTATCAATTGCACAAATTTTCTTGCAGTTTCGACTATCTGCTCCCTGTTTCCCTTTGTCAAACCACCGCCGACGCCCACAGCTGCAGCTCCAGCTTTAATCCATTCCTTGACGTTGTCAAGTTCAACACCACCAGTCGGCATGAGTTTAGCTTGTGGTAGAGGAGCATGAATTGCCTTGATGTATGAAGGTCCAACTGCAGATGCCGGGAAGAGTTTCATCAAAGGCACTCCCAGTTCAAGTGCTTTCACTATCTCCGTTGGTGTTAAAACGCCGGGAATGTACGGTACCCTATGCTTGTTACACAGAAGGGCTGTTTCCTCCGAAAGATTTGGCGCGACAATGTACTTTGCACCGGCTTCAATGGCTATCTTGGCCGTGTACGGATCGAGAACCGTTCCCGCTCCAAGAAGAATCTCCTTACCGAGTTCTTTGTCAAGTTCGTGTATGACGTCAACAGCATGAGGCACACTGAAGGTAACCTCAATCGCAACTATTCCTCCGTCCTTGCATGCGCGACAAATTTCAACAGCCCTTTCAGGTGAATCAGCTCTGATCACAGCAACAATACCGGATTCAAGAATTTTGTCAACAATCCCGTACATTGTTCATCCCTCCTTCTCTACGTGGGCAACTATCTTTATGTGGACAACTATAGTATAAGCCCCTAATTACTGAAAATCAACATCCTTAACCACAGAGAAATCAACAGCCTTGACCAAGCTGTTGTCATTCCTCTTTGAAAGTTCTATAATTGTCTTGCTGGAGGAATATCGTTTTGCTGTACTCTCTCGTAGGTTACGGTATAAGTAACAAGCAGCTTTCGAAGGTGCTTCTGGCAATGGGGCACGAGGTGTTTATCAGTGAGGCAAGAACTCTGACTAGCGAAGACAAGAGTGAACTTGAATCACTTGGAATTGCTTATGAGGAAAACCAAAACAGCGAGAGAATTTTAAAAGCCGATCGAATAGTCGTCAGTCCGTCTGTACCACCAAATCACCCTGTTGTTTCGAAAGCTCCTGAAAAAGTTCTTACAGACATAGATGTGATACTTTCGAATAAGATGCCTTCTTGCGTTATCGGAGTAACCGGTACAAACGGTAAGACAACCACTTGTAGCATGATTAACCATGTGCTTTTACGCGCGGGTAAGAAGAGTGTCTGCCTCGGAAATGTTGGCAATCCCGTTGCAACACTGTGGGATAAGGAAATTGAATGTTTGGTTCTTGAACTCAGCAGCTTTCAGCTTTTTTGGTCCAAGGGATTTTCGGTTGACATTGGAGTGATCCTCAACATCAGTCCAAACCATCTTGATTGGCATCCGAGTTTTGAACATTATTGTCAATCGAAGTTGAAACTTTTTGATTTTTCAAAAGTTAGAATTTTCAACGAGCAGGACGCACTTTTGACTTCTGCGGCCATGCACTATGACAACTCGATAGGCTTTAGCTGCGCAAAAGCAAGTTACGATGACAAGACTGTTGAGCTTTTCGGAAAGAAGTATCTTTTCGACAATCCAAGCTTGTACACTTCGCAAAACCTGTGGAATCTTTCAGCAACAATTCAGGTTTTGAAGGTCCTTGGTTTCTCAGAGAAGGAGACTTTAGAATTTTTGGAAGATTTTTCACCTCCGAAGCACAGAATGCAGCTCGTTGCGCAGATAGGTGGTGTGAGTTTTTACAACGACTCCAAATCTACAAGCTCTGCCGCCACAATAGCTGCTTTACGAAACTTCGAAGACGGGAAAGTGATACTGATACTGACTGGCAGAGGCAAGAACGAAGACTACACAGCGTTGATTGAAACTGTCCTGAGAAAAGCAAAAACAGTTGTCGTATTTGGAGAAATGGCGAAGTTGTTGGTTCCAGCGCTTATGTCGAGGGGAGCAGCTGTAGAGATCGTTGAGAATATGGAGAGCGCAGTCAAAACAGCATATTCAATGGCATGTCCCGGTGACGTTGTGTTGTTCAGTCCGGGTGGCTCAAGTTTCGATCTTTACAAAAATTACGAGGAACGCGGGGAACACTTTGAGACAATGGTAAAATCCGTAGTGGGGGGTTAAGGTTTGTCAGAGTGTGTTTCGGCGATTTTTGTAGTGTCGATTTTGATTGTTGTCGGGATGCTGCTGATATCCAGTGTAGATGTTGCTTCCCAACTTGTTTTGTTCGGTGGCATCTACAGAAACATTTTCACCGAGCATGTTGAGCGACTTGTAGTTGGTGTGATATTCATGATAATCACAGCGATGATTGATTATAAAGTTCACGAGAAACTGGCTTTTTTCTATTATCTTTTATCCATCGGTCTTTTGATCATGCCACTTTTCCATCCCGCAGTAGGCGGATCTCACAGATGGGTAAGCTTGGGATCTTTCAATTTCCAGCCTTCCGAATTTGCAAAGATCGCTGTTATCATCTTTTTGTCGAACTATATTTCCCAAAACAAATCTCGGATCAGAGAGTTTTACAGAGGCTTTTTGTTGCCAGTTCTGAGTGTACTCCCAATTTTGGGACTGATTTTGATTGAACCTGATCTAAGCACAACGGCAATTCTTTTTGTCCTGATTCTCCTGTTGCTGTATTCTCATGGGGTTAAAGGACTATATGTGCTCGCGACCATATGTTTCTTGGTAATCTTGGTCCTTGGTCTTGCGCGGATGAACATCCTGCTGCATGATTATCAGCTGGAAAGATTGAGGTCCTTTTTCCAGGGTCAGATTCCGGAGCAAGTGTCGAGAGCTTTACAAGCTATAAGAGAAGGTAGAATGTTGGGCGAAGGTCTTGGGACCGGCACTGTGAAATTGACTGTGCCAGCTGTGGCGACCGATTTTATCTTGGCAGTGCTTGGCGAAGAGCTAGGACTTGTTGGGATAATTGGAGTTATGACGTTGTTCATTATCCTAGTTGGTGTTTTGCTGAAGAGTTTGGAGAAGATCACCGATACATTTGCAACGTGCTACGTAACTGGCTTTTCTTTTTTAATCTTGATTCAGTTCCTGGTGAATCTTGGGGTTGTCAGCGGCGGGATGCCGGTAACAGGTGTTACCTTGCCTTTTGTAAGTTACGGTGGCAGCTCTTTGGTGACAATGCTAGCTGCATTCGGAATAGTTGTAAACATACTCACAAGGCAACCGGCTGGGAGTGAGACAAAATGAAAATAGCCGCTGCAGGAGGAGGTACCGGTGGACATCTCTATCCGGCTCTGGCCGTTTTGGAGTCACTCTCTTTACTCGATAGTAATATCGAAGTTCTTTATTTTTGCCTTGAACGAGGGTTGGAGAGTCGAATAATACCATCAGAACATCCTGAGTATCGAATCGTCGCAGTCGATCTCAGAGGGCTCGAAAGACCTGTATTCAGCCCAACCAACATCAAAAGGCTATTGAAAATTTTAAAGGTTAAGAGTATGATTACTTCGGAAGCAAAGGAGTACGATCTGGCTTTCGTAACTGGTGGTTATGTGTCCTTTCCGGTTGGTAGAGCTTTTTCAGATCAGGGAAAACCTTTTTTCATACAGGAGCAGAATATCGTACCAGGGCTTGCTAACAAAGTTTTAAGCACATACGCAACGAAAATTTTCGTTGGATTTGAAGAGAGTATCGAATATTTTCCAAGATCTGTGAGGAACAAAATAGTTGTCACCGGAAATCCGATACGAATAAAGGAAGCTGATAGTTGGAACGAAGCAGATGATTTTATCTTGGTTTTTGGGGGAAGCAAGGGTAGTCAATTTTTAAATTCGATAATGGAGCAGATTTACAGCGAAGACAACATTAGGACTTATGTTCATATCACGGGTGACTCAAATTGGACAAAAAGACTGTCGAGGTTCAAAAACGTTCTGGCTTACGATTACATTTATTCAATGTCGGCGGTGTGGAGACGAGCAAGGGCGGTAGTTGCAAGGTCGGGTGCCTTGACAATAAGTGAAATGTTACATTTTGGAGTTCCAGGTGTTTTAATACCATGGGAAGGTTCTGCCGGGAAACATCAAGTGTTGAATGCTTTGTATCTCGAAAGAATGAGACGAGGAGTCCTCTTGAGGGAAAGAGATTGCAGTAAAACAAGACTCATGGACGCTATCAGAACAGCTGAAAAGCTTGGACGCCAGGAAGAGAAAAAGCAAAATCCAGCTTTGACCGTTGCAAAACTGATTCTGGAGGAGATGCAATGAAAATACATTTTGTTGGCATCGGCGGAATAGGGATGAGTTCTTTGGCTTTGCATTGTCATCTGAGTGGGGAAAGAATTTACGGATCGGACATACACGAAAATGAACAAACAAGGCTTCTTAAGGATCTTGGTGTGACGATCTTTCTTGGTCACAGTTATGAAAACTGGTTATCACCGGATGTAGTGGTCTACACCCCGGCAGTTCACAAGAACAATCCAGAGATAATAAGGGCTCAAAGAGAATATATACCGATTGTCAGCCGATTTGAATTCCTGCGTAGGATCGTAGACGGAAACACACAGTACGCGGTGACAGGTTCTGATGGAAAAACAACCACAACAGCTATGTTGGCACACGTTTTGAAGGATATTGGCGTTAATCCAACGGTTTTCTTGGGCGGGATTCACAGTTCTTTGGAGTATGGAAACTACAGGAGAGGTAAAGAAAAGATCGTATACGAACTGGATGAAAGTCAGCCAGGTTTTAGCGATTTTTCACCCACCTTTTTGATAATCACGAACGCCAGGGGAGATCATCTAGAAAACTTCAGATCAGACCCAATCTTCTACAAAACTTGTTTTGAAAAATTGGCCAGATCCGCGAAAGAGCTTGTGATTACCTTCCATGAGGATGAGCTCACCAAGGATCTGGGGGATCACAATTTTGGCAAGACTGGCGGAATCTGCAGATTGCTGGATCGGTCTATTGACCACACTTTACAGAGGGCAACTATCGAGTTAGACGGCAAGAAGTACAAGATAACTTTGAAAGTACCTGGAGAGCACAATGTGCTAAACGCAATGGCTGTTATCACATTGCTATGGGCAAGCGGATACGATGTCGCAAACGTGATTCAGTCCTTGGAGGGTTTTGTTAACACCTATCGGCGGTTCACCGTTACTTCTGTTGATGAGAAAAGAAGGATCTTCGTCGTTGATGATTATGCACACACTCCTGACGAGATTCGTTCGCTTCTCAAAGCGGCACAAGAGCGATTCCCGGATGAAAGAAAAATCGTCATATTTCAACCGCATCGTTACACTCGTTTGGCGAGGGAGGATGGAAATTTTGCACGATCATTGGAGCTTGCCGATGAGGTGTATGTCACTGAAGTCTACGATGCTTTCGAAGTAGATGTGCCGCGAATCTCATCGAAGATCATAGTAGAGGGTTTGGTGTCCGATGGCAAGAAGTGTACGTATGTGGATAATTTGGAGTCTTTGGAATCCATGATTCCCATCACTGAAAAGACAGTTTATCTTTTCGTTGGGGCTGGCGACATCATCAAGGCGAGTCAAAGGTTTGTTCAAAACGCAAAGAAAATACTGCTTTAGAAAGAATTGGCGGTCCAAAAGGACCGCCTTCTTTTATCCAAGTGATCTTGGATCCAAAGCATCCCTTAGAGCATCACCAACTGTGTTGAAGGATAAGCACGTGATTATGATGAACAAACCTGGTATCAACAGCCAGGGGGCTTTCGTAATGACGTAAACATCCTGAGCTTGCGCGAGCATTAATCCCCAGGAAGCGTAAGGCTCCCTTATTCCAAGGCCAAGGAAGCTCAGACCAGCTTCACCAAGTATATAGCCGGGAATTCTAAGGGTTGATGCCACTATGAGGTAAGTTGCGGTGTTCGGCAGTATGTGCCGAGAAAGAACTTTTCGATGCGGCAATCCTATTGCAATTGCAGCCTCAACGAATTCTCTTTGTCGCAGGGAAAGAACCATTCCCCTGATGACGCGTGATGTACCTGCCCAACCGATGAAAGCCAATATGAAGACCAGCAAAACATATATTTGAGTTGAGGGCAAGTCAAGTGGAAGCATAGCTCGAAGCATTATCAAAAGGTAAAAACCTGGGATCGACATTATTATCTCAGCAAATCTCATCAACGCCTCGTCAACCAGTCCGCCATAGTAACCGGATATACCTCCAAAAACCATTGCGAGCGCAAATGTTATAACCATGCCAATGAAGCCTATGGAGAGAGAGATTCTCGAGGCGAAAACTATTCTCGACCACACATCTCTTCCGAACAAATCGGCACCCATTATGAACAACCTTACATACTCATTGTTGTCGTAGTTGTCAACACCAAACAAATGAACGTTCAGCGGGAACAACCAGAACAACTTTCCAGTCCAACTTTTGACAAACCACTTGACTGGATAAGTCTTGTAGTCATAATCGACAATTTTGCCAGACACGATCTGCGGTTTTCCGGCTTTTCGAACAATGATGCCGTCTATTACCTCGGTTATAGCGACTGCTTCTATCTGTTTTTCGTCAGTCAGACCAAAACGAGTGCCGTAGGACTTGAAATACACCTCTTGAGCCACAGCTGAAGTAGTTTCAAAGCGCGATTTACCTTTGCTGATCGCTTCGTCGTTGTATCCAAACAACAGATGATCGGTCATTCTCGGCGTCTTTTTCACATCGTACCATTGTCCGTCGATCCTAATGCTCTCTGTTGAAGAGATTTGAAATCTGATGCTCTCAACACCATCTTTCCCAAGTTCGTAGACTTCCCTACCTCCGTCAGGTTTCTCGAGAACTATCCTTCTGGGATACAGCATTTCCCTGTAGGTTCTTTCGTACGTAACTTTGTCGACGAACGTGATCACCGGAAGAACATAAGGCTTGACACGTTGACCCTTGTACGTTCTGTGAACTTTTGTTGGAGGAGCATAGGTGTGTTTGAGCGACTGTTCAAGTGGATCGTACGGCGACAAGAAATCCGCAAACAAGGCTACGATGTACAGAATTATGAGTATCACGAGCGCAACAACTCCAAGCTTGTGTTTTAAGAAAGCTCTCCAAATAAGTTGACCTCTGGAGAGATATTTTTCTTTAAATTCCACTTCTTCTTCTACTGCAGCTTCGCCGTTTATTGCCTTTCCAGTGATTTCTGCCATCCCCGCAACCTCCTTAAGTGAGCCTAACACGTGGATCAACCAGGGCAAGAAGTATATCCGCTACCAGGTTGCCAACAACCAAAAGAACGGCGCTGATCAATCCACTCGCTATGACCAAGTACATATCCTGTTGTATCAAAGCTTGGTAAATCAACCTACCCATTCCAGGCCATCCAAAAACATTCTCTATGAACAAAGCGCCTCCAAGAAGTCCAGAGATGCTAAAACCAAGGAAGGTTATCATAGGGTTAATTGCATTCCTCAACGCATGTTTGTATATGACGACCCTTTCGGGCATACCTTTTGCTCGGGCAAAGATGACGTAATCTTCGTTCAGTACGTCGAGCAACGATCCTCTCATGTATCTCATCAAACTTGCAAAAGATCCCAGACTTAAAGCGGAAACCGGGAGAATCATGTGCCAAAGCACATCCTTGAACTTTTCCCACGTGGAAAACTGATTGTAATTTGTGGAAATCATACCCGAAATCGGAAACCAGTTGGTCTTCGCGGCAAGATACAGCATCAATAGTCCAAGGAAAAACGACGGCGTTGCAATCAAAGCCAGCGCAATAACTGTCAAGATTCTATCTCCAAAAGTGTATTTCTTTAGCGCAGAGTATATTCCGGTCACTATTCCCAAAGCCCAAGAGAACAGCAAAGAACTCACCGAAAGTATCAACGTGGCATTCACTCTTTCCCAGATCAAACTTGACACGGGTCTACGATAGTAAAAGGAATATCCCATATTCCCTTTGAAAAGGTTTTTCAACCACGTGAGATATTGAACTATCGCGGGTTGATCAAGCCCGTATTCCCTTCTCATCGCCTCGAGAGTTTGTGCAGAAATTGTCGGGTCAAGCCTGTACTGATCCAGAAAATCACCTGGGGCAGCGTACATGATCATGAAGATCATGAAAGATATTATGAAAAGCTCAGGTATGGCAATTATCAACCTTCGAGCAATGTACTTTAGCAACTCAATCTCACCCCTTGTAATCATGGGGTGAGGGGCCTGCCCTCACCCCAGAAAGATTTACTGCTTCTTCCAGATCCAATCAAGATTCCACAACATTCCACCGAACGCAGTTGGATCGACGTTCTGCAATTTGTTAGTGTAAGCATAGAGGTATTCCTGCTGGAAGGTATAGATCAGAGGCAGATATTCGGAGACAAGTTCTTGGAATCTTGAGAACATTTCAAAGACTTTCTTTTGGTCCAAAATCCTGACGTTTTCCGCGAAGATCTTGTCAATTTCAACTTCCCACCAGAGTTCCTCGTAGACTTCTGGACTCACAAACTCGGCTACATCTGGATGGAAATTCCAGAAATGCAATGTGCCTTTGAGAGACCAGACGTTTCTTCCACCCTGTGGTTCGTCTGATCCTGTCAAACCGATAACGATGGCTTCCCATTCACCAGTATTCAACATTTTTTCGACAAGAAGGTTGAAATCGAGCGGTACAAACGTAACATTGATACCAAGTTTCGCAAGTTCGTCCCTCAAAATATTGCAAGTTCCTTCTCGCTGCGTGTTTCCTGCGTTTGTCATGAGTATGAACTCAACTTTGTTGCCATCTGCATCAAGCAGGTTCCCTTGAGCATCCCATTTGAACCCACCAAGTTCAAGCATCATTCTTGCATAGTCCAGATCATATGGGTATTTTCTCAGTGCCGCATCGTTGTAGTAAGCAGCAGCAGCTTCGCTAATTGGTCCCCATTGAGCTCTGCCAAGTCCAGACAGCAATGTATCGATCATCAAATCTTTTGGCATTGAGTAAGCTACCGCTCTTCTGAAGTATTCATTCCTGAACCAAGACCTCTTGACTGGATCCGGGCAGTTGAAGTTAAATGTCACAAACGTTGTCCCAAAGGTTGGTCCACCCATTCCAACGACCCAACCTTTTTCCTTGGCCTTGTTCTTTATCTCTGGGTAAAATGCTGCCGTGACACCGTAAACATCGATTTCTCCGGCTTCAAAGGCAAGTTTTATGGCGTTTAAATCTGGGATGATCTTTCTTATGTACTCATCCAAATACGGAAGCTGCACTCCGTTCTTGTCGGTTTTCCAGTAGTATGGGTTTCTAACCATTCTGACGAATTGATCTGGCACGTATTCGACGGGAATGAATGGTCCAAGTCCAACCAGTTCCTTTTTGTTAATGGACTCAACAGTCCACTTTTCTCTAAATGTCCCATCTTTCACCCATGGCTCACAGACGTGTTTTGGGAACAGGTAAAGTCCTCCGATGTACCTTACACCAAGCCTGAACGGTTCCTCGTAAATCACCTTGAGTGTATACTTGTCAACGAGTTCGGCTTTTGGCAACCTTCCCTGTGAATCCTTGATGACATCTTGTGTGCTGCTCGGGATTTCGGGATTTGTGTAAATATCGTTGATTGTGAAAACGACGTCTTCAGCTGTGAATGGTTGACCATCCGACCACTTGATTCCTTCTCTCAAGTAGAACGTGATGATCATCTTTTCATCATCGGTCAGCTCGACTTCAACTCTCTTCGCCAAACCTGGGTGCATGATAGCGTTGTTGTCCATTTCAATCATGGTTGCACCCATCCACACACCTATGATGTCTGTAGAGCTTGTTTCCTTTGCCACAACGTAGTTCATCGTACGTGGACCGCTTCCAAGTTGCGGAGCTACAAGCACACCACCGCGTTGACCTGTTGCATTGGCCCCTAAATATGGCTTTGTCTCATCGAACCAAACGTACTTCTGAGCAGCAAAGCTTACCACAACTAAAGCTGCAACAAGAGCCAGCAAGAGAAACTTCCTCATAAACTAACACCCCCTTATTTCACCAGGTGGCAAGCCACCCAGCGATTTTCAGATATCCTTCGAAATTCGGGATATTCTCTTTCGCAAATATCAACCTTGTATGGACACCTTGGATTGAAGAAACACCCATCTGGTCTTGAAATCGGACTTGGAACCCCTCCTGTCAAGACTATCCTTTTTCTTGCTCGTTCCACAATTGGATCTGGTATTGGTGTTGCCGAGAGTAAAGCTTTGCTGTATGGGTGGAGAGGTTCTTCAAAGATCTCATTCGTGTCTCCCATTTCAACTATCCTTCCAAGATACATTATACCAACTGTGTGACTTATGAACCTCACCAAGCCAAGGTTGTGAGAAATGAACAAGTAGGTGAATTTGAATCTGTCTTGAAAGTCCAAGAACATGTTCACAATTTGTGCTTGAACGGAAACATCCAACGATGAAGTAGGTTCATCCAAGACTATGAAATCAGGTTCAATGGCTATTGCCCTTGCAATGGCTATTCTCTGGCGTTGACCGCCGCTGAACTGGTGAGGATACCTATCCAAGTGGAAAGTTTTCAGGCCAACCATCTGCATGAGGGTTTTGGCTTTCTCGTATGCCTCTTTTTTGCTTTTCACCACACCGTGGAACAGCATGGGCTCGGTGACAATTTGCGCCACGGTCATCCTTGGATTGAGTGAACCCATGGGATCTTGAAAGACTATCTGCATTCGACGTCTAAAGGGTAAAAGATCTTTGTACTTCAACCTGGAAAGGTCTTTACCATCAAACAGAATCTGACCTGAAGTTGGATCTATGAGTCTCAAAATCGTTCTCGCTACAGTCGTCTTCCCACAGCCAGATTCCCCCACTAAGGCGAATGTCTTTCCCCTTTGAATCTCAAAGCTAACATCATCAGCAGCCTTGACTTCCGCAACGGTTCTTTTTATTAGAAAGCCTTGTTTGATTGGAAAGTACTTTCTAAGCTTCTCCACCTTGAGCAAAATTTCAGACATTTTCGTCTTCACCTCTCATGGGGTTAAAACATCTCACAAAGTGACCAGGCTCTATTTCCTCCATCGGTGGGATTGCTTTTTGACATTCTTCAGTTCTCTTCGGGCATCTTGGCAAGAAGGTGCAAACTTTTGGTATATCTATCATCCTCGGAGGTTGACCAGGTATCGATTCAAGCCTGTCGATCTTTTTGTCTATTCTTGGGATACTTCGAAGAAGCATCTTTGTGTACGGGTGCCTTGGTCTGTAAAAGATATCATCTGCCGAACCGAACTCGACTTGCTTACCGCCGTACATCACCATGATCTTATGAGCCATGCTTGCGATGACTCCCAAATCATGGGTTATGAAGATCATCGCCGTTCTAAGTTTCTCTTGCAAATTTCTCATCAGATCCAGAATCTGAGCCTGAATGGTGACGTCAAGAGCTGTGGTCGGTTCATCTGCAATCAGCACGGATGGGTTACAACTCAGAGCAATTGCTATCACAACTCTTTGTCGCATGCCACCGCTGAATTCAAATGGATAGGACTTCATTCTTTTCTCAGGTTCTGGGATCTGGACAAGTTGCAGCATTTCAACAGCGCGTTTGTAAGCTTCTGATTTTGAAACACCTTGGTGATGAATTATCGTTTCCATCAACTGATCTCCAATGGTGTACAAGGGGTTCAAAGAAGTCATTGGGTCTTGGAAAACCATGCTTATCTCTTTACCTCTTATTTTATGCATCTCGCTTTCGGGAATCTCCAGAATGTTCTTGCCTTTGTAGATCACTTGGCCATTTACGATCTTTCCTGGTGATTTTATCAGTCTCATTATCGATTTGACGGTAACACTTTTACCTGAACCGGTTTCTCCGACTATGCCAAGAACTTCTTGAGGTGCAAGATCAAAGCTGACATCATCGACGGCAGCTACAACTCCTTCTTCCATGTAAAAGTACGTCGATAAGTTTTTCACAGACAGGACCATCTCCAAGCTAATTCCCTCCCGACTCCGACTCGGCAATCAAACTTTTTGACATAGGATCGAAAACAAAATGGGCAACATCTCTGAGACCAAATTGACGCACAGTTATCATGATCGGTTTGACAAGGTATCCATTTTCGAAAGCTTTCGTGTTCTCTGTTATGATAATTTTTACCACATCTTTTCTGTAGTCGTCAACTGATCTAAAATCCAAAGGCACCAACTCCATCAGCCACAAGCCTTCACCGCTTTCGACGACAACTTCCGTTTGAAAAGGCTTCTTTGCCGTTGTTCTTGAGTTCTCACTTTCAAATCCAAGGTACGCCAATATCCAATCAACTGCTTCTTGTATGAATTCCGGCTTCCAGTCCATGAAAAAGACTTCATCACGCAAGATTATTTTATCACTGAAAACCAACATAGTTGCTTTAGTCAATTGATCGGTGATTTTATGCTTAACTTTGGACTGTCGAAGCACATCAATTACGAGACTTTCGAAGTCCTCACTGCATTCGAAATAAACACTTATAGATCGGTCCTCGTAGAATTTCACCACAAGGACAATTATCACAAGAAAAGTTAACAACCCCAACAAATTGATCCTTCTACTCATTCTTTTTGACAAAATGGCATGCCACCAAGTGCTCAGGTTCTACTTCCAGCAACTGAGGTTCAATTTTGGCACATATTTCTTGGCTCATGTAGCATCTTGTGTGAAATCTGCAACCACTTGGTGGGTTGACCGGACTAGGGACGTCTCCTTTTAGGATAATTCGTGTTCTTTTTATGTTGGGGTTTGGAATTGGAATTGCGCTCATCAAGGCTTTTGTGTACGGATGCAGCGGGTTGTCGAACAAAGATTTTTTTGGAGCCGATTCAACTATCTTTCCAAGGTACATAACAATGACTTTATCGCACATGTACTTGATAACCGATAAATCGTGCGAAATGAAAAGGTATGTCAACTTGTGTTCAGCTTGCAAATCCTTCATCAAGTTTATAACCTGAGACCTTATGGAGACATCAAGAGCGGAAACTGCTTCATCAGCGATTACCAAACGTGGGGACAAAGCAAGAGCCCTCGCAATACCAATTCTCTGTCTTTGCCCACCGGAAAATTCGTGTGGAAATCTGTACATGTAGTCGCCGCTGATCCCGACGTCCTCCAGTACCGACCTCACTTTTTCAACGACCTCTTTTTCATTCCTCACCAGTTTATGCGCCTTTGGACCTTCACCAACAATGGTCTTTATTCTCATTCTTGGATTCAAGGAGCTGTAGGGATCTTGGAAGATAATCTGCACATTCCGTCTGAAGAGTTTCCTTTTTTCATCTAAATCATCAAGCAAGAGTGATATAAACTTCGAAGCCGATTGATTTGCTTCACCAAAGAACAGCTCCGCGTAGCGCTTATCAACATGATCAAGAGACCTGATGACTGAATCAGCTGAACCATGAGTCTTCAAAAGTTGCAGGAATCTCTCAGCATACGTTTTGAGCAAATAAGATCTTGCCCTCAAGCGTGGCATGAAAAGATATGTAGTGTCTTCGTTGGCAAAGATTATCCTCCCAGAAGTTGGTTCGTAAAGCCTTAGCAGGGTCATTCCAACGGTAGTCTTACCACACCCGGATTCACCAACAAGTCCCACGGTTTCGCCTTCTCTTACATCGAAAGAAACATCGTCGACCGCTTTGACCCATCCGACTGTTCTTCTAAAAATACCGGCTTTTATCGGAAAATACTTAACCAATCTTTGGACTCTCAGAATCGGTTCCACGTTAGTTCACCCGCTTCCTTTTTCTTAGCTTCTTCAACCTTTTCCCAGAAGAAACATCTCACGTAGTGATTTGAAGCAACTTCAATCAACTCCGGTTGTTCAACAGAGCATCTTCCTTCCCTGAACTCACACCTTGGATGAAACCTACATCCACTTGGAAAATTCAGAGGATTCGGGACCGTTCCCGGGATGTTGTAAAGCCTAGCCTGTTCGATATCCAACCTTGGTATTGCGTGTAACAATCCCCAGGTGTAGGGATGTTTTGGATCGTTGAAAAGAGTCTTCACATCGGTGTATTCAACTACCTTTCCGGCGTACATGACGGCAACCCTGTCGGCATTTTCAGCTATTATTCCCATGTCGTGGGTTATCAAGATGATTGACATGCCATATTCTTCCTGCAGTTCTTTCATCAGTTCCATTATCTGTGCTTGTATTGTGACGTCAAGAGCCGTCGTTGGTTCGTCGGCAATCAAGATTTTCGGCTTACATGAAAGCGCCATCGCGATCATTGCGCGTTGCCTCATGCCCCCAGAAAGTTCATGGGGATATTGATTCACTCTCTTCTCAGGTTCAGGTATACCAACTTTTCTTAACAAGTCTATCGCCATTCGATGAGCTGTCTTCTCGTCAACTTGCTGGTGCAAGACAATCGCCTCGACAATTTGTTCGCCTATCGTGAAAACGGGGTTCAACGCAACCATCGGTTCTTGAAAAATCATGGCAATGTCCTTTCCTCTAATTTTTCTCATCGCTTCTTCTGGAATCTTTGTTAGATCTGTTCCGTTGAAAAGGATCGACCCATCTACGATCTTGCCTTTTTCGTCGAGAATGCGAAGTATCGACAAAGAAGTAACGCTCTTTCCGCATCCGGATTCACCGACTATGCCAAGCGTTTCGCCAGCATAAACCTCAAAATCGACTCCATCAACAGCTTTTATCTCACCGTCTTCGGTGTAAAAGTATGTCTTTAAATTTTGAACTTTGAGAATTGGTTCTTTCACCGTATCACTCCTCATCCTCGCAGCCTTGGATCGAAAACATCTCTTAAAGCATCACCAACGAGGTTCCAAGCCAACACGAAGAGAACCATCGTTGTGCCGGGATAGACGATGGCATACCAGTACTTGAAAGCCTCACCAGAGCTTCCCAACAGCCAATTTCTCGCAAAATTCAGCAATGAACCCCAGTCAGCATAACCAACAGGCGCTCCGAGACCCAAAAAGCTCAAAGCAGCTGCAGTTATGACAAGAGAACCTATTCTCATAGTTGCTTGAATGACAACCGGAAAGATTGTGTTGGGTAAAACGTGACGAACAATAACGGCAAAATCATTTATACCTAACGATCTTGCCGCTAAAATGTACTGTTCCTCCCGAACCTGAAGAATATTTCCACGGATCAATCTTGCCGTAGCCATCCATCCAAACATGGTTAGGGAAATCACCACTTTGTCAAGACCCATACCAAGGAAAGCAGTCACAACAATTGCGGCGAGGATGTAAGGTATGGACAGAAAAACGTCTGTGATTCTCATCAAAATTTCATCCAACCATCCTCCAAAATAGCCTGCCACCGAGCCTATCACCAATCCAATCAGGGTTGAGACGACCGTTACTGTCAACCCCACTTTGAAAGCCGTCCTTGTTCCCCAGATAACACCGTAAAAGATATCTCTGCCGTCTATCACACCGAATGGATGTTCCGAAGTTGGCGGCATTGGTGTCTTATCCCAAGTCACAATTGGAATCATATACGGATCGTACGATTGCGGCGGACATATGATTGGCGCCAGCACTGCAATTATCACAAAGAAGATCAACAGAGAAAAACCTAAAACAGCTGACGGATTTCGGAACAATCTTCGCAAAATCCTCTTGGTTTCGGCTCTCATGAGTCATCCTCCTCAGCTGAAGCGTATTCTTGGATCGACTGCGGCATAAAGAATGTCGATGACAAGGTTACCCAACACCAATATTAATGAATAGAAAAGCGTACACGCCATTATCGAAGCGTAATCGAGTTGGGTGGCAGCTGTTGCCGTGAAACTACCCATCCCAGTCCTGTTGAAAACCATCTCCACAATGACTGTGCCGGCGAACAGTTGAATCACCATCGCACCGCCAACTGTTAGGACAGGTATCATGGCGTTTCTTTGAGCATGCTTGCTGATTATCACGCGTTCAGACAGACCTTTTGCCCTCGCCGTTCTAATGTATTCCTTGGTGAGAACTTCAAGCATGCTTGAACGCGTAATCCTCAAAAGATACGCCCACCAAAGCCAGGACAGTGTTAGAATCGGCCCAACCATGTGTCTAAGCGCATCAACAAAAACGTCAAACCGACCGTTCAGAAGGGCATCTATCGTTACCAAGGAAGTTATACGTTTGAACTCAGAAGATTTGACAACCTGATCTGCCCAAAAACTCAGGTTTCCCGGGGGCAACCAGCCAAGTACGCTGTAGAAGATCATCAACACAATCAGCCCAAACACAAAGTCTGGGAAACTCCAACCTACAACGGCAAATATGCGAACAAAATGGTCAACGAATTTGTCACGGTTAACCGCTGCAACCACTCCAAGCCAAACACCAACAAGGACAACCGGAACGATCGAGTATAAGGCAAGTTCAACGGTCCACGGCAACCTTTTCAGTATAGCATCTTTAACCGGTTCCTTTCCAACCACCGACCAGCCAAGGTCACCAGCTAAGGTGTTTTTAAACCACTTTACATACCTGGCTATCATGGGATCGTTCAGACCGTATTTTGCTTTAATTTTTTCAAGTTGTTGCGGTGTAAGTTTGTCCAGCATTCCTGGATTGACATAGGCTGCAAGGAGCCTGTAAGGACCAAGACTTTGGATCATCCCAAAGACGATCAGCGATATCCCAAAGAGAATGAGTGGCAGCAGCAAGAGCCTGCGAACTATGTACGTAACCAAATCTCACACCTCCTTGTACGCTAAACTTGAAATTTGGATACCAGCGCCTGCAGTTCCGCGAGTATCTCGTTCAAATCTCGAACATTTGTCGAGAGTTCCTCGGATCTCTTTGCCTGCTTCACAATTGTCTCTGACACACTCTGTATTTCTCCCTTGAGTGATCCCACACTTTGAACAATTTTGTCCAAGGTTGCCGCTATCTCTTCAACAGCTCCACTTTGTTCTTCGCTAGTTGCAACAAAATCGTTGGCCATCGAAGCCAAAAATTCTGTTTCTTTGGCTATGGAGTTCATCATCTGTGAAGATTGATTCAGTTGTTTTAGGCTCATCAACACATCTTCGACAACCCTTTGACCTCCCATTGCAACAAGTCGGGTTACTTCCTCAATCTCTTTGAGCGTTTCAGATATTTCCTGTGTTGATTTTCTGCTTTGTTCAGCAAGTTTCCGTATTTCATCTGCCACAACGGCAAACCCCCGACCAGCTTCTCCAGCCCTTGCCGCTTCGATGGCTGCATTCAACGCCAACAGATTGGTTTGTTCTGAGATGCCGTAAATTGTGTTTGTAATTGTTCCTATCTTTTGGGACATCTCGACAAGCTTGCGGACAACTTCCATTGACTTCTGCCCGCTTTGTGCCGTTTCATTCATCGATGAGATAAGTCTTTGCATCGATTCCTGAGTATTTTTTACAATAGTTTTCAACTGTTCTGATTCTTCGGCAAGCTTAGTGGCGTTCTTTGCCACATTCTCAGCACCAGAGGCTATTTCCTTTATACCCTTGCTCATCTCGGTTACCGAGGAGGTAACATCTTGTGACATCGCATTTGCATTCTCGGTTACGGTTTGGACAGTTGACAAGAGATCTGTCGTTGCCTTCACATCGGCTGAAATATCTTGCGAAAATGCGTTTATTCTCTCACTCAAATCTCTTATTTTCAAAATGGTCTCTTTCAAACTCCGTGTTACCAACCGAAATGCCTCGGATAATTTACCTATTTCGTCTTTGCCCTTTATTAACGTTAGTTCCTTCAAATTGCCTTCGGCGATTTGCTGGGAATAGCTTGTTAGTTTCACAAGTTGTCTTGTTAAAGATTTGCTGAACAGCCAACCAACGCCAATGCTGACCAAAACCACAAGCGACACGATTAGTAAGGTTCTCTTCAGGGACGCAAGAAAGGCCTCGTTGATTTCAGATTCCAACACGGCAATTGCAAGGCGCCAATCTGTATTCGGTATGACATCGATTGCCGCAAGTCTTTGTTTCCCCTCGAATTCATACACAGTTGATGTTAAAAAGCCTTTTCCAATCTCATCCTCAAGGACCTTTAAAGATGGGGATATATCAGTCAATCGGTTGCCATTATAACTGCTGTTTGGGTGGGAGATGACTGTAGCTTGGGAATCGGTTACAAATGCGTAGCCACTTTTTCCGTAGGTTATGGACGAGACAAGCTGTTGGAAAACCTCATGGTTCATAACTGCTCCAAAAACACCGGTTGTGACGCCTGTGTAAGAAGGTACGGCAACGGCAAAGATTATCGATTTGACACCGAACCAGTCCTGATTTGAAAGAATCGAAACAGCTTTTCCATCGCGAACAATGGCTTCAAAACAAGGGTGAGACGAAAGATCAAGATAGTCCGCCTTGGACTCTTCACTTTCAGTTTCATTGGTTTCATGTTCCAAGTAGGTATAGGTCTTACCTTTCAAATCGGAAAGGAACCAATCAGAAAAACCAAGATTGATCATTTGCTCAGACTTTTCACGCAGTCCCAATTCAACCATGGTCTTTTCAAACATAACTAAGTACGTTCTCAAGTCTGCCGCCAAGGCATTGAGAGTGAGCAGCCTTTCGTAAAACCAATTCCCCAGGATTATGGATTCTTTGTTCACTTTCTGCTTAAGTGCTTCCGAAGCGAATTCGTACACTTGCGATCGAGTTGATAATATGTTGAAAACAGCTATTACCACTGCCGTGATGACAACAAATGCCACGACCAGTAAAACAATTTTTGCAGTTATCCTCATTTCAGCTCACCTCCTTGGCGATTGCTAAACAGTAGACTGCTATTCTTCTTGCCCCCGATTCCTTCAACACCCGCACACACTCGGCAACAGTTGCCCCTGTTGTGAAAACATCGTCAACCAAAATGATATCGCCGTTGATCTTTTGTACCGAATATATACTACCACTGATCACCTTTGATCTGTCACCAATGGCAACATTACGTCGACTTGACTTGGCGTGCGAAACAAGCAGCTGTTTGGCAGGTATGTCCAGAAGCTTTGACAGGCGTTTGGCAACAAGTCTCATAGTTTCAAAACCACGTTCTTCGGTTGCTCTATAGCTGGATGGAACCCAAGTAATTAACTGACCGTTGGTGGGATATCGCAGAAATAGTTTTTGCAAGCAAGAGGCAATTACAAAGGACAACCGCCAATGCTTACCATTCTTGTAAACAAGTATCAAATCACGCAGCTTAGAATCGTACCTGCCATAGAAGTACGCGGTAAAGAGTTTGGTTTCATAACGTACTGGTAGCGGTCCTCCATTCAGTTCACTTTGACAATCGCAACATACAAAATCCTTTATTCTCATTTCTCTTCCACACAAGGGGCAGAGATTCGGAAAGAATCTCAGGAAGAGTCTTTCAAGGTGTTCTGATATCATCGGCATTTACACAATTACTACAATTCGATCGCAAAAAGCTGCGATAGAATTTCACTGACCTTAAGGTCATACTCTGCGCACTTTCTCAGAGCCTTGACGCATAGTTTTCTTCTCTGGTAAAGTGTCACATCCCCACACTTGTCGAGTGAGGCGAGAATGTCTTCAAAGTCAGAATAATCGCAGACCGGAACAACGTTTCTGTAGTTCTTAGCTGCAGCTCTGAGCAGCGCAACGCCACCTAAATCGATGCTGTCGAGTAGAATTTCCTCATTGGTTGTCAGTTCGTAGTTGAACGGTCTAAGGTTGATGACAACCATATCTATAGGCGCAATTTCGAGTTTTTGCAGTTGTTCGAGGTGCCTTTCAGTCGATTTGGCGAGAACGGCGGCAAAGATTTTTGGATGGATTGTTTTCAGCAATCCATCCAATAGATCTGTAGAATTAGAATTAGTTATCTCACCAACAGATCTCACAAAGATCCCATTGTCTTTCAAGAAAGAAAAAGTACCCTGAGTGGCTATCAACTCGATGCCCATACCACTCAAGGCTCTTGCAAAATCAACTACACCTGTTTTGTCCCAAACGCTTATCAGAGCTCTCTTGATGTTCAGTTTATTACCTCCTGGAACCAATTGTATCAAACTTGCTGATCCTTTGACAACCTTTCTGGGATAAGAATATTCGCCAAAATTCCTACGATCGCGGCCAGACTTATTCCCTTCAGTTCAACGGGACCTATTTTCAAGGTTGCTCCACCCAAACCAACAGTGAGAATGAGGGAAGCAACAAGTAGATTCTTCGCTTTTGAAAAGTCCACCTTGGCATTCACCAATGTTCTGATTCCAACCGAGGCTATCATTCCGAACAAAATCAGACTTATACCACCTATCACCGACGATGGAAGCGTCCTTAGCACTGCCCCGAACTTTGCAACAAACGATGCTACTATCGCCAGAAAAGCTGCACCCCTGAGCACCTTCGGATCGTAAACTCTAGTGAGAGCGAGAACTCCTGTGTTCTCACTGTAAGTTGTATTCGCAGGTCCGCCGATGAAACCGGCTACAGCCGTTGCGAGACCGTCACCTATTAAAGTTCTGTGCAGGCCAGGATATTCGAAGAAATTCTTGCCAACCACCGCCCCATTTGTTGTGATGTCACCAATGTGTTCCATGAACGTCGCTATAGCCACCGGAGCTATCATTGCGATAGCCGACCAATCAAAAAGTGGCAGGACAAACTTTGGCATACTCAGCCAATTTGCTTGCTGGACTGGTGAGAAATCGATCTGACTTGTTAATGCCGAGAAACCATAACCAACTAACACCCCTATCAAGACAGGAATGAGATTCCAAAAACCCCTCAAAACCGCTGAAACTATTATCACAGTCACTACTACGACGATAGCCGTTGGCCAGTGACTACTTGCCATCTGAATCGCAACAGGGCTAAGAGTGAGCCCGATGAGAACTATTATCGGTCCTGTGACGACGGGTGGGAAAAGTTTCTTAACTTTCTCAACGCCCGCAGCCCACACAGCCAGTGCGAAAACAAGATAAACCAATCCTGCGGCTACTATTCCACCTGTTGCATACCGAATATCCCCAAATTTCTCTTTGACCAAGATTATCGGGGCTATGAAGGCAAAGCTTGAGCCAAGAAAAACTGGGACGACACCAGAGGTACACCCGTGAAATACAAGTGTGCCAACGCCAGCGGAAAAGAGGGCTACCAACGGATCAAGACCGGTCAACAGTGGTACGAGAATGGTGGCTCCGAACATGGCGATGAAATGTTGGAAGGAAAGAACGACGGACTTCCAGCCAGAAACTCGCTCTTGCGCGAGCGAAAGTTGAGCATCAACCATTTTTACTCCTCCTTTCTGCCCTCACTGGGGCAAATTAAAGGACCTTATCCTGCAAAATCATATACCACTTCTCAAAATCAGTCAAGCGCCCGTTTTTCAAAAAACGCTCATTCACATGTTGTTCCATTCCTTGCATGTGTGATAATTGTCACAGGAGGTGAAACCAAATGGATCTTGAGGTTGTTCAGGTTCAGATTCCAGAAGGTGCAAACGTTATCCTGGGTCACTCGCACTTCATCAAAACTGTCGAAGATCTTTACGAGGTCTTGGTCACAACCAATCCCAACTTGAAATTCGGGATAGCTTTTAACGAAGCCAGTGGTCCTTGCTTGATAAGATACGAAGGTAACGACGAGGAACTGATAAAAGTGGCAATTGAGAACGCACAAAGGATAGGAGCAGGGCATCTCTTCGTAATCATTATCAAGAACGGCTATCCTATCAACGTTCTAAACCAAATCAAGAATGTTCAGGAAGTCTGTCGAATCTTTGCAGCGACCGCAAATCCACTTCAGGTAATTGTCGCCAAAACCGAGCAAGGAAGAGGCGTTGTCGGGGTAATCGATGGCTTTGCTGTCAAAGGTGTTGAAGAGGAAAAGGATAAAGAGTGGAGAAAAACTTTCCTTAGGAATGTCACAAAGTACAAAAAGTGAAGGCTGGTGACCTGACCAGCCTTCATCTTGTCTTCACAAGGTAGATATCTCCTCCTCCGTGACTTCGAGCAGCTAAACCCACCATGTACGAGTATGAAATCCCAGCAAGCAAGTATTCTTCGTCAACCTTTTCAAGCCCATAGAGTATCTCATCCTGGTGATCGCCATAGGTTCGTTCCCATAAGAGATCACCTTTGAAATCCGTTTTGAGCAACCAGTAATCACTTCCTCCTCGCTTTTTCGAGACATCTCCGTCGTTAGACCAAGTAGTTCCTCCGATTACATACCCGTCGTTGACTTCAATTATTTTCCTTGCAATATCATCGGCGCTACCTCCGTATCTTGCAATGAATTCCTGTTTTGCGGCTCTGTCAAATTTGAACAAGACGATATCCCCAGCTCTGTTAGAACCCACGAGTTCCATGGACCAGCTTGTGGCGAGAAGAACAAAACCCCCATCGGTAGTTGAGGCAACGCAAGAAGGCTGATCCCAATCGGATCCGCCAAGGGTTTTTGACCATATTAGCCTCCCATCTTTTGACAAATAAAGCAACAGAATATCGGCTGAAGCATGAGTTGCAGATGAATCTGTCAGATGCGTCAAGCCAGCCACAAGATATCCTTCGCTCCACTTGGTAACGCTGAACGCGGTGTCCCAACCCACATCACCAAAACTGTTGCTCCAGAGCAACCTTCCATCCGTTGAAATCTTGAAGACCCAGGCATCTTCAGCATTTTCTACACTGAGAACATATCCAACTAACACGTATCCATCGTCCTCTATGAGATCAAAAACAGCTTCATAGGACGCCGTACCATAACATTCCTTCCAGAGAAGCTTCCCAGAAGCATCAAACCTCAAAACCCACACATCCTGCAAACCATGCAGCGATGAGAAGTCTCCCGTCGCGGAATTACCGAGAGCTACCACGATGAACCCTCCATCGGACGTTGCTTTAACACACGTGGCTCCATCGATACCTTCACCACCCATTTCCTGTCGCCAAAGCAATTTACCGTTTTTGTCAAGTCTAGCAACAAGAATTTGCTGGTTATCTGCATCCGTTTGTGAGCCAGTCCAACCAGCAGTGACTATCGTCTTGTCCCTCAGAGCCGATATGCCGTAGGCAACATCCCTTGAGGCCCTTCCTATCAGTTTTTGCCAGATGACGTTTGATTCTCCGTGTGATCTTCTGAAAGGCGTTGCAAAAATGAGCAGGGATACCAAGATTCCAAGGAATATCAAATTCCAGAGGGACGAAAATCTACCCATAGGATCGCCCCCTTGTCTGCCAAAAAATTCTACCATAAAACCTTTTGTCTCTGCCTTCGAAATATTTTCTATGTTATATCAAAATTTCGCCATACAACACTTTATCTTTTCCAAACCAAGTGACCTTAAACCATATTTTTGAATTTAGTACTTGACAAATTTGCGTGTATGCCTTAATATTTATAATGAAAATACTAAAAATTATTGAGCTTGAGAAAATGACAAGCAAAGGGTGAGACTGAACGAGAAGGGGGGAGGCTCATGGACATTAACGGAATAATCGAGATGATGGCGCGCAGGATTCGCTACAGAGAGATGATCGAACAAGCAGAGAAAGAAAGACAGCTTCAGGCTGCAAAAAAAGAAACTAAAGTGGTTTACGGATCTAATCTTCCCAGCGCCAAAAGGGCAAACAGTAAAACAGATAACAAGAACGTGAAAACGAAGTCAGGATTTTAATTTCTGAACAAATTTCTCGATTTCATCCAAGTGCAGTCCGATTTCAGGCTGCGCTTTTTTCACGATCTGCCTTATGATAAATCGAATTATGGGATTCATCATCTCGTAGTTCAGTTCGCTTCCAAAGCAACCTTTTGCAACAGCATGCTGAAGCAGTTCATCGTCAAAATTGTCTTTCAAATATTTCTCAAGGTTCTCAGGTTGAGATAGCATGCACAAAAAAATCCCTACTCGCCTGCTGAGAAGCTTTTCAAGGTTCTTTTTGCAAAACTTTGAGATTCTTCTGCTGATCTTCCCAGCATGCACATAGCTTCCTATCAAAACGATATCGTAGTCTTGAAAATCAACTTCGCCATTTTTCGGAACTCTCGTAATTCGAACTTCTTCAGAGGATAGCTTTTGGCTGATTATCTGAGCACATTTTTCGGTTGTTCCAGTGTAGGTGTCATAAATTGTTAGAATTTTCATAATCTTTCTCCCCTGGTTTCCATTGTACACTAAGTTTGAGCAAGAAAAACAAAGTGGTGGTTGACTTGGCGTTGGTTGCATTGATTGAGGCAGTCGTTTTTGCAGCGGTTGCTTGTTCCGCTCTGCTCAGTCAGTACTTCACGATAACTGGTTTCTCTCCGCTCCAAGTGGGTGTGCTCATGGCGCTGACACCAGTCACGGGCTTGTACGGGAATCTCATCTACTTTCAGCTTGCTGCGAGGTTGACTCCACGAAAACTTGTGCGGATTTTCTCCACGATCGCGATGTCGATGTACTGGATTCTTTTTCTGGTTGATGGATTCGTTTGGAAACTTCTCGCAATGGCTTGCTTCTCCTTTTTCTTTGGAGCCATACTGCCCATAACGGAATATTCGGTTGTTGAAATCGCCCAGAGAGAGATGTTTCCCTACAGCGCTCTCAGAGTCTGGGGCACGATCGGTTATGCCTTATCAGCTTTAATCAGTTCTCGACTTGTCAGCTTGAATTTCTCATGGGTGTTTGTTTTGATGACAATCTTTTTGATCTCACTATACCCACTTGCCGATCAACTCGATGTTAGGATTCCAAAAATCAAGAGAACGACTTCTTCGAAGCTTCCCAGATCCTTCTTTGCTTTTTGCGTAATTATGGGTTTAACGGTTGGCTTCAATTATTTCAACGTCGTGTTTCTCCCTACTTTGTCAGACAAAAAGGGGTATGAGGTTTCCACGGTCAGTCTCGCGCTTTCTTTCATGGCTGTCAGCGAGCTACCATTTCTGCTGAATGCTGAGAAGTTGCGAAAAGTCCTCACAAGTAGATTGCTTTTTGCCTCTGGTGTTTTTGTCGTTGGACTCAGATTGATCTTAGTTTCGTTGAGTTGGTCGGTCACAAGCCTTTTGGCTTTTCAGTTGTTACATGGTTGGACTTACATTGTGCTGTACTATTCCTCAATATACATAATACGGGAAGGCCTATCGTCTGAACAACTGCCATCTGCGCAAGGTTTTTTCTGGATGACTCTTATGGGCTTCGGTCCGCTTTTCGGATCCTTGGTCGGCGGATTGGTCGTTCAAGCGATCGGAGTGCAAATGACATACAGTGCATTTGGCATCCTGTGCATCTTGTTGTTTATTTTGATCCAGATTAAACAGTTAGCGTGATGATGGTTCCTTAGCGAGGATACTTTTAGACAGTTCTATCTGCTGAACGGCTTTCTTGTATCCATCGAGGCATTCGTAGTAAGGCAATGACTTTTCGAGAATTCGATTATACGCAAGGCTATTTTGCAGAAGACCGTCGGGTGAAACTAGAAGGTACCTTTCTTCATCGATGAAAGAACCGTCAGGAACGTGGTATCTAAGTGCCACAAAGTCTTCTGAACTGTTCAGCAAGTCCTTTCCAACCATCTTCGAAAAATCGGCTTCAATTCCAAGTAGATTCAGAATCGTTGGCAAGAAATCAACTTGACCTCCTATTGTTTTGACGCTTGCACTGAAACTTCGCCCGGGTAAATGGATAACCAAAGGAACACGCAAAGCCTCGATGTAATCGTATTCCTTTCCCAGCACTTCTTTCATAACTTCTGCGTTTTCCTTCACGAACGGCTGTATCCCGGCGTGATCTCCGTACAATACGATGATTGAGTTTTCATATAGACCTTCATCCTTTAGCATTCTCAAAAACTCTCCCAAGGCGTAATCGGCGTAGTGAACGGCCTCAATGTAGTTACCAAAGGTCGTTCCTTCGTGGTTGGGTTGCAGATTTATCTGTCTATACTGATCGGGCAAGATAAACGGCGTGTGGCTTGAGAGTGTTACAATAAAGGCAAAGAATGGCTTGTCAATTTTTTTGAGAATCTCCACAGCTTGCTTGTAAAGAGACAGATCACTCAAACCAATGCCGATAACCTCATCTGGGACCAGTTCCTCCAGGGAGTAAAAATTTTCAAAGCCAAGGCTGGGGTAAATCCTCCTTCTGTTCCAAAACCAGCCACTGTTTCCATGAAACGCGACTGTTGTGTATCCGTTCCTTTTGAGAATTGAAGGCAGTGCGTCAAAAGTCCTATCGTAATAGATTTCGTAGGCGACTTCGTAGCCAGGTACATGAAGAGATGTGAGTGTTACAAACTCCGCGTCCGCTGTGTTCCCACACCCAGTTTGTTGATAATAATTTTCAAAGTACACCGACTTTTCAATCAAGCTGTTGAGATTTGGCGTTACTTCCTGTCCTTTGTACTTGAAATCCACCAGAAAACTTTGAAAAGATTCAAGTTGAACGACAATCAAATTTCTTCCTTTGGCAATTCCTCTGTATTTCTTGTCTTGCTCAACGTTCTGAGCTGTTGTAACAGGAGAAAAGGGCTGTGCATTTTTCCGGAAAATTGACCAAGCAATGTCGTAAGAGTGGTAGGCGATCAAACCATAGCGAACAAACACCTGACCTGGTTTTGGTTTTTCAACTATCAACGGCAACCAGGCAAACGCAAAGCACAGAAGAATCAAGAATACCCAGTCTTTCTTTAAGACATGTTTGGTGTTTTTCACGATCGGCAGATACCTTTTTCTGTCGTAGAACCACAAGGGTACCAAGTCGATAACGAAAAGAAAAGAAAGGAAGTTCATTGAATATCTAATGCTACTTTTCACTTTACCCAGTTGGTAGAGCAAGCTAAGATGTATAACTGAGGGAAGGTTTCCAAAGTTTTGGAAGTAAAGAAAATCAACCACAATGGCTATTGAAATTATGCAGTAGAGAAGAAACTCTTGCTCCCTTAAAAGGAACGAGAAAATGAGGAAGAACAAAATGCACCAAATCACGGTGCTGATGATTATTTGAAATCCGAGAATCTTTGGCAGCAGCGAATAAAAGATAAAAATCTTTGCAAGACTCAAAATCGCAAGCAGAGTTACATATCTTTTTTTTGACACCCTGTTGAACCTCCAACAATATTATAGACTGTCCTTGTGGCATAATTTTGGAAGAAAGGATGTGAAGCCAATGACGCAATCGTATGGAAAGTTTCTCGATGGTTTTCTCAACCTCCCAAAATTCGAGGAGATGCGCAATATTTTGTGCGTACAGCCACACCCAGATGACGCCGATATATCGATCGGTGGGACTATAGCACAACTTACAGAGAAAGGGGTTAAGGTAACATACGTAACAGTAACCGATGGGGGAGCGGGAACATTGGACGAGATCGCTCTTGGTTCAAAGCTTGCAGAGATAAGGAAGAGCGAACAAGAGAAAGCTGCCAAGATCCTTGGCATATCTGAACTAGTGTGGCTTGAGTATGAAGATCTTGGTGATTACAAAATCGATGAACTGATGAAAAAGCTTGTTCAAATCATAAGGGCGAGGAAACCAGATATGATCATGACGGTCGATCCGTTTCTGCCGTATGAAGTACATCCCGACCACATAAAATGTGGTATGGCAACAGCTCAAGCCACTTTCTTCTACAGACTCCCGAAGGTCTTGCCTGGGACATGCGATGAAACAGTCAAACTAATTGGCTTTTTCAACACGGCAAAACCCAACACATTTGTTGAACTGAGCGAAAGACACTTTCAAAGGAAAATGCAAGCACTGGCGTGTCACCGGAGTCAGTTCGACGAAAGCGCACTGAGAATGTTGGCAGGTTATTTCGCCAAGAGATCCTCTCTGTATGGGAGAGACAGCGTTGTCGAGACCTTAAAAATCCTTCCACCGATGGCCTTACACGTTTTTCCGGAAACAGTTGAGATGTGAGGAGGTTGTGAAGTTGTATTTTCTCGGGGTCGATGTAGGAGGCACAAAAACAGACTTTTTACTTGTCAACGAACACGGCGAGGTTCTTTCTTTCCTGAGAACCGATGGGGCAAATTACCAGGGAGTTGGCGTGGAAAAGTCCATAAAGATCCTTCAAGAGGGTTTGCAAAAGATATTGGCTGGCTGCAATCTACGCAATGACGACCTGAATTACGCCTTCTTTGGCTTCGCTGGAGCTGACAGTGAATACGAGATACAGATAGTCAGAAACATTCTAAAGCAACTTAAACTGAGAAACTATGACTTTGACAATGATGGAAGAATAGCGTTGAAATCCGGAACCATTGACGATGTTGGAATTATGATCAGCTGTGGTACCGGTGGTATAAATTTTGCCTCGGACGGACAGAGGGTTGAGAGAATAGGTGGTTTTTCACGATTTTTTGGTGAAAGATTGGGCTCGTACATAATCGCTGGACAAGTCGCATCAGCGATAGTAAGGGCAAAAGATGGTAGAGATGAGCAAACACTTATGAGCAAGATCTTCGAAACCAAAATAGGCATGCCAATTGAGAACATAATGCACTATGAATACGAAGAAGACGGATTCGAAAACTTCCGTTATTACGCAGTTGAACTCATCAAAACACTTTTTGAGGCAGCCAATCAGTTTGACTGTGTGGCTTTGAGGATACTCGATGAAATCGTCGAAGAGGTTTTGAAAATCGTTGCTGTTTTTAAGAAAAAATTGACTCTCCCTGTCCCCACGAAATTGGTTTTAGAGGGAAGCTTTTTTAAAAATTCTGATCCGATTCTCTTCAGAATGATCGAAACTGCCCTTGGAAAAGATTACAATATCATAGTACCCAAGCACCCACCGGTACTGGGAGCAGTCTTGTTCGCCTACGAAAAATCGGGATTAAAGCCCGACCAGCGGCTGATAGATCAACTTCTCAACAGACTGGAGGGAATCGTATGAAGATAGCAATCGTTGGTGGTGGAAGTACATACACCCCGGAATTGATAAAAGGATTGCTAGAAATATCCGAACAAATTGGAATCGACGTTGTTACAATGTTGGACGTTAAAGAGGCTGAGGAAAAATTCAACATAGTTTTCGATTTCGCCAAAAGATTGGTTAAGGGTACCTTCAAACTTGAGAAAACCTTCGATTCGATCAAGGCATTCGAAGGCGCAGACTATGTTGTTTTCCAGTTCAGACCCGGAATGCTTTCAGGACGGATCAAGGACGAAGAAATTCCACTCAAGTACGATGTTCTTGGACAAGAAACAACCGGCATAGGTGGATTTTCCGCCGCTTTGAGAGCTTTCCCTATTGTTGAAAAATACGTCGAGCTGGTCGACAAATACAGTAAAGCTGTTGTCGTAAACTTCACCAATCCGAGTGGGCACATAACGGAGTTTGTTCTCAACTACCTGAAATTTGACAGATTCATAGGACTGTGCAATATACCGATAAATTTGCTGAAAAGCCTGAGTCAGATTGTTGGTTGTGAGATATCCGACTTGTTTTTGAAATACTATGGTCTTAACCATCTCACCTTTCTTGAGAAAATCTATGTAAAAAATACGGATGTTACAGAAAAAGTTTTCCAAGCTTTGAAACTCAACCTCGCAAACGTTTCTGGTGATTTTCCAATTGAGCTCGTCGAGAGTCTCGATTTGTATCCAAGTCCATACTTGAAATATTATCTGATGAAGAAAGAGATGCTCGAAAAACTGAAAAAGGAAGGCACAAGATCGAGGAAAGTAGAGAAAATAGAAAAAGACTTGATAGAGATCTATAAGGTTTCAGATTCGATTCCATCTGAACTATCACTTCGAGGTGGAAGTATGTACTCCACTGCAGCCGCTCATTTGATAAGAGATCTCGCAAAAGGCGATGGAGCTGTGCACATTGTGAACACGAAAAACAACGGGGCTGTCTCCAATTTGCCCAATAACTATGTTTTGGAGATACCGTGCTACGTCAAAGCCAACAGAGTTTTCCCTGTTAGCATGGGAGAGGCCGACCAATTCGCGGTGGGATTGATAAGTCTAATCAAAATGTACGAACGTTTGACAGTTGAAGCCTATCTAAAAAGATCGAAAAAGATCGCTCTGAAAGCAATGTTACTTCATCCGCTTGGACCAGACTGGAAAGATGCACCAAATCTACTGGAAGAGATTCTCAATGCAAACATGGGCTTCATAGAACTGAACTGAAAGGTAGATGGTTGTTCATACTTAGAATAACCGGTGGTTCACTGAGAGGAAGAACGGTTAAGTCTGTCCCTGATCCGAGAACAAGATACACAAGTTCGATGGTAAGACAAGCTGTCTTCAGCATGGTTCACGTTGAAGGAAAAAGTTTCTTAGAGCTTTTCTGTGGCAGCGCCGTGGTCTCTCTTGAGGCTATAAGCCGTGGAGCGAGAGATGTGACGGCAGTGGATATATCACCGAAAGCTTTGGCTACAGCCGCGAAGAACGCGGAGATATGTGGTGTAACACTGAAAACGATCAAGAGCGATTTCAGAGCTTTTCTCAAAAACTGTTTCGAAGAATACGACATTGTCTTTGCAGATCCTCCTTACAACGTGGGGTACGTCGACGAACTTCTCAGATTTCTTGCAGCAAAACCAAGCGTTGGCAAATTGATCATCGTTGAAAAGGCTGTTAAGGAAACCTACCTTATTCCCGACGCATTCGAACTGACAAAGTTGAAAAAATATGGCGATACTGAGATAATCTTACTGCATCGAAAGATCGTCTAAGGGGTGAGAACATGAGAAAGATCGATCCCAGACAAAGAAGAGTTGCGTATTTTTCGATGGAAATCGGCATTGATGAAAGAATGCACACATACAGTGGAGGACTAGGAGTCTTGGCTGGTGATACGCTGAAATCCGCGGCCGATCTGGAGATACCGATGGTTGCCGTCACTTTGTTACATCGTTACGGATATTTCAAACAAGTGTTGCTGCCGGACGGTCAGCAACACGAGCAACCAGATCCTTGGCCAATCGAAGAGTTTCTCACAAAAGAAGATGTGAAGGTGAGTGTCAGAATCGAAGGCAGGATGGTTCACATCAGAGCCTGGAGATACGACGTGATTGGAATAACCGGATACGTTGTACCCGTGTATTTTCTTGATACATACCTAGAGGAGAATGCCGACTATGATAGAAAACTAACTGACTTTCTGTACGGAGGAGATGAAAAATACAGGTTATGTCAAGAAGTTGTGCTTGGCATAGGCGGGGTAAGGATACTTAGAGCGCTTGGCTATGATAACATAGAATCCTTTCACATGAACGAGGGACATTCAGCTCTGTTGACCTTTGAACTGTTGGATGAGGAACTTAGAAAGACCATGAGCCACACAATTTCACAATCTCACATTGACGCAGTTCGACAGAAGTGCGTTTTCACGACGCATACACCTGTACCCGCAGGCCACGACAAATTCCCGTTGGAACTGGCAAGAAAGATAATCGGACCACGGGACGATATCTTCTCTTTACCACAGGTTGTCTATGACGACACTTTGAATATGACCTATCTGGCCTTGAACATGAGTCGGTATATCAACGGCGTTGCGAAAAAGCACGGAGAAGTTTCGAGGATCATGTTCTCGGGTTATGACATAAGTTCAATCACCAACGGCGTACACGCAGGAACTTGGGTTTCGGAGCCCTTTAGGAGACTTTTCGACAAGTACATTCCAATGTGGCGGCAGGACAACTACAGCCTAAGGTATGCTCTCTCGATACCTGATCACGAGATTTGGAGTACACATATGGAGTGCAAGAGAAGGCTTTTGGAGTACGTTGAATCAGTTACCAGCGTGAGAATGGATGAAAATGTTCTAACAATAGGGTTTGCAAGAAGAGCTGCAACCTACAAACGGGCAGATCTTCTGTTTTACGACGTTGAGAGACTGAAAAAAATCGTTTTGCAAGTTGGAAAGATTCAGATTATCTACGCTGGAAAAGCACATCCACGTGACGATGGTGGAAAACAGCTGATAAAAAGAGTCTTCAGGGCTATTGAGGAGCTGAAACCATACTTGACAATCGTTTACCTTCCAAATTACAACATGAAACTTGGTGGGCTCATCACCTCTGGAGTGGATGTCTGGT
>FWWL01001343.1_pt1 | contig 59499 bp, 65 predicted proteins | sample 2228331 | NCBI WGS metagenome assembly FWWL01 (sample SAMEA103939775, study PRJEB20133) | metagenome
AATAACCTCACCCACCCCAGCCCTCCCTCTCCCGACGCTTCGGGAGAGGGAGGGAGCCAGACTCCCCTCTCCCACAGCGTGGGAGAGGGGCAGGGGGTGAGGGCAAATAACCTCACCCCCCCAGCCCCCCTCTCCGCAACTGACCATAGTCGTCATTCCGAGCGAAGTGAGGAATCTCCCCTCTCCCACAGCGTGGGAGAGGGGCTGGGGGTGAGGGCTGAAAAGATACACGGGCGAGACGCCCGTGCTACGACTGCCCACTGCCCACTGCCCACTGCCCATTCCCCACTGCCCACTGCCCCTCCACCAAAGCCATGACCATCGAAATCGCACTCGTTCTGGGGCTTATCATCGCGGCGGTAGGGCTGTTCATCAGCAACCGCTATCCGCCCGAAGTGGTGGCGGTCATTCTGCTCGTGACGCTTCTGCTGAGCGGTCTGGTCACGCCTGAGCAAGGTTTGCGTGGTTTCAGCAACTCGGCGGTCATCACGATTGCCTCGATGTTCGTGCTGAGCGAGGGGCTACGCCGTTCGGGACTTATCAATGTCGTGGTGCGCTTGCTGGAACGCTTGGCGCGAATAAGCCCGTGGCTGGCGGTGGTGTTGCTCTTGATGACCACGGCGTTCCTCTCGGCGTTCGTGAACAACACAGCAGTAGTGGCACTCTTCATCCCTGTCGCACTGGCACTGGCAGAGAGTGTGCGCCGTAGCCCATCCAAACTGCTTTTGCCCCTGTCTTATGCATCGATGTTAGGCGGGGTCTGCACGCTCATCGGCACTTCCACCAATCTTATCGTGAGTGGAGTCGCCCAACAGCGCGGGATCGAACCGCTGGGGATGTTCGAGTTCGCCCCGCTTGGGCTGATTTTCACGGCAATTGGGATGACCTATCTGCTCACAATCGGCTCGCGTCTGTTGCCTGACCGACGCGCCGAAGCGGACCCCACCCGCGCCTATCAGTTGAGCGACTATCTCGCGGAAGTGGTCGTCACCGAGCGCGCCAAGTCGGCAGGCAAACCGCTGATGAACGCCGATTTCGTGAAGGAGTTGGGGGTCGATGTACTGGATATCTGGCGCGACGGGCTACGGCTCCTACCTTTGCCCGACCGCTTGATACAAGTGGGCGATGTGCTTCGGGTGCGGTGCGATATTCAGAAACTCCAACGGCTCCAACAAGAATATGGCTTGCAACTACTCTCGGATATGGAGCGTCATGAGGAGCCAGAGGACGAGGTGTTGCTGGAGGTGGTCATCACGCCAGGCGCATCGATTGAGGGGCAGTCGCTGAAGTCGGCACGGTTCCGCAATCGGTACGGGGCGACGGTGCTGGCTCTGCGCCACCGCCAGACCACCGTTTTGGAACAGATTGCCGAGGTGCCCCTCCAGTCGGGCGATACACTCCTGTTGCGAGTGAACCGAGACCGCCTGCCCGATTTGGTTAATCACCCCGATTTTCTGGTGGTGTCCCAGACCGAGCGCACGACGCACCGCCCGCTCCGTGCCTTGTTGGCGGGCGCAATTATGGTTGCCGTCATCACGATTGCGAGCATGGGCTGGTATCCGACGGAGGTCACAGCGATGGGCGGTGCGCTCCTGATGGTGTTGACGCGTATCCTGAAACCCGAGGAGGCAGTGCAGTCGATCGATTGGCGGTTGTTGGTGATGTTGGGGGCGATGTTGGCGTTGGGCAGTGCGATGGAAGTCACGGGCGCAGCGCGCTGGATGACCACACAGGTCGTGGCATCGTTGGGGATGTTGGGTCCGTTCATCGTGCTGAGTGCGTTCTACCTGCTCACTTCGATATTGACCGAGGTGATGTCGAACAACGCAACGGCGGTGCTGATGGCAGCGTTGGCGATAGAGGTCGCTCAGGCGATGGGGGTCGATGCGCGCCCGTTCCTGTTTGCGGTGGCGTACGCCGCGTCCGCCAGCTTCATGACCCCGATTGGCTATCAGACGAACACGATGGTGTTCGGCGTGGGGCAGTATCAGTTCAGCGATTTCGTGCGGGTGGGCACCCCGCTCAATATCCTGTTCTGGCTCGTTGCCAGTTTCTTGATACCGAGATTTTGGGCGTTTTGAGGGCTACTTACACTCTGGTACCTTCAGCACATGCGTTGGCATCGTAAGCCCAGCACTAAACAAGCGTCTCGCTTGAGCGGAGTTTGAGGTGATGTCGACCCCGTTGGCGGAGACCCAATAGAAGGCATTCTCAGGTGTCATTTGATAGAGTTCGGGCGCCTCGTTTCTAAGCCACGCTTTCAGCCATTTCAGCTTCTCGATGACCTTGTCTACTTCTCCTGTATCGGCACGGTGAACCTCCACCCAGATGACGAAGACGCGGTGTTCCAAACCCAGACCAATCCCGTAGTCCCATCGTGCGTCGGGGATTGCTTTTTCTAAGTAGAGACTTCCCAGTACTTGGCAATCGCCCGTATGAACCTTTGAAGAGTACTTACCAAGTGCCCTTAGCCCACGATAGTAGCCTTGTTGAAGCAACGGGACGGAACGCACTGCCTTCTCGAAAGCGTTATCGGGTCTCGACGATTTCGCTTGGCTCATGTGTGGAAGGATTGGGGAGCGTCGTAGAAGTGCCGTTCTCCTTTCGTTCAGAGCGGTTCACGACTGCGCTCACAAGTTCACCAACTTTGCTGGCAAATTCCGTCAGCCCACCCCAACCCCATTCTTCGGGACGGTCAGAGGCTGGGTCTAAACGGGAGATGTCGGCTGTCGTCCCATCACGCTTGAAATAGTAAACAGCAGAGGTCGATTCGAGAGCGCGTTGTGCCAGTTGTGTTGTAAGAGAGTTGCGAGGCAGGTCGAACAGTGCCAGCACATCTTCGGTCTGTGCCCCGTGATGCTCGAACCGTTGAAGCGCCCATACCACATCCAACACTTGAGGCGAATGTGTGGAGAGGCATACCCGATACCCCCGCTTGATGAGTTCGTATACTAGCGCCATCACAGCAACAATCGCTTTCGGATGGAGCCCCATCTCTGGCTCTTCAATCACGACCCACTCTAACTCGTTGCGTCGAGAGGTTTTTCCTGGAGGCAGGAGCCAATAAAGCCCCAGCAGGAGGGGGATGAACTCTCTTTGACCTGCTGACCAGACGAGATAGGGGAGCGAGTGCCCTTGCTCATCAGCAAGCACAATCCGACGCTGGAACTGCTGAACTTCAGACCGAAGCGTTAGCCCTGCAAAGACTGCCTCTTCAAGCAGGGCGCGAAACTCCTGCCGAAGCCGATTTGCCTGGGGGAAAAACTGGCTTAGCCGAGCAAACTCGGACTGAACGAGTTGGTGAACCCTTTCGCTGAACTCACGCAGAACGAACGGGTCACCAGAGCGATAGTCGGTAAACGGGCGAGTCTGTCCATCGCGAAGACTCAAAACGCGCTGTGCAGGGATATAGAACAGTTTCTCCTCACCCTTGCGTCCCTTCGATTTAGCGTACTGCTCCAGATTGATTTCGCGACCGTTGTATTGAATGCGAGTTTCGCCCTGCCTGTACAGATTCTCCATCCCTTCACCGAAGTAGAGTCTCAGGAAGTCAGCCAACGACTGTTCCCAATCGATGTTGAGCTGGCGCAGACGCTGGTGAATGGCTCCCTTGTCCAACAAGAGTTTATACAACTGGAGCACGATACTCTTGCCTGTTGCTTGGGGACCCACGAAAACGGTTAGGTCGCCAAAGACGACTTCGGCACGCTTTATTGGTCCGAAGTTCTCCACTCTCAGCTTCGGATGTGAAGGCATTCCACTGGGGAGTATACCGAATCGCTTTGCGCACAGTGAAGGCGATTATCCCCCCAGCTCGATCGTCTCTTCGTAGAGCACGCGCGCCTTGTCGTCGGGCAGGTCGCGGTTGCGCTTGTGCAGGACGCGTACCTGTTAGAGATTTAGAGCAGTTCCAGAAATTCATCAACTGTCATCCCTGCACTGCGAATAAGGGCACGCAAAGTTCCGACCGACAGTTCCTTATGTTGTGGCACAGAAAGGTTCACTGGCACCCCTGACTTCGTCATCACCAAACGCCTCATCTCAGACCATTAGTAGCACGACCGAGCGTTTCTTCGAGCGAGGCTTCAGATTTCGAATCGCCTTCTGGTCTTCAGCCCACAACCAAGCTTGGATGGCTTCACGAATATTTTCCAGAGCCTCCTGCTCATCCTTGCCCTGCGACACACAACCGGGCAGTGCGGGACACTCTGCTACAATCCAGCCATCTTCAGCCTCTTCCAATACAATATGGAAGGTCATTTGTATCACCCACAGGTATTATACCAACCTCTAACTTTCGGAACAGCGAGCCAGAGGGATTATCCCCCCAGCTCGACCGTCTCTTCGTAGAGCACGCGCGCCTTGTCGTCGGGCAGGTCGCGGTTGCGCTTGTGGAGGATGCGTACTTGCACGGTCTCCGCGCCCTCTGGAATGGGGTGGCGTATGACTCTGCGCTCGCCAGGCTTGAGGCGCGTGTCGGAGCCGTCGATCGCCACATTGTCTGCCAGCAGGGTCTGACGCTTTGCCAGTTCTTGCTCGCCCTTCAGAAAGCGCGCCTCCACAATCACCACCACATATTCGGGTCCCGTCGGCACGGTATGCCCGACCTGAACGCTCTCCATTTTGATTTGGAGTTGTCCCTCACGCGGGGCGACCTCCATCTTGACCCCCTTCTGGAACATTTCGGGGGTTGCGCCCTCGAACTTGTGAATGCGTGCTTTGCGTGCGGGCAGACCCTCGCCTGTTGCGATGGGACGCTCCACCACAGGCATATGGCAGTTCACACAGCCGTTCGGGTCTTTGCCCCACTCGCTTTGCTTATACCAGTCCACCGTACCGAAAATCTCGTGGCAGGTAGCGCACATATCGACTGTGCCGAACTTCTCGTTTTTGACGGTGGCGTGGGCGTCGGTCTTCGTGCCGAGTGTGCCGTGGTAGGCTCCGTCGGCGTCTTGGTGGCAACTGATACAGTCGATACCGTGAGTGCGGTCTTCGGCGCGCAGGTCAGGATGCTCCCCGAAGCCCTTGACCAGAATCGGTTCGGGGGCGTGGCAGGGCAGGCACATACGCAGGGTTCGGTTGCGCGAAGTCTGGGCGAAAGTCTCGCTCTCCCACGCTTGGGCGTGGCGCGACTCTGCCCAGTCGCGTGCCTCGTTCGGGTGGCAGGATTGACAATCGCCTCGCACTTTCGGCAGGTCGTCGTTGAGCTCTGCAACTGGCTCAGAGGAGCGCACTGCGCCGACCAGCATCATCCCCAGCGCCAGCACCGAAACCGTCCAGTTGACCACCGTGTTCATAGCACCCATAGAGTTCGATGCAATCCGTGCGATTCCTGCAATTCCTCCCTCCACTCCTCTCAAACTGCCCAATTTCCCAGTAAAAAAACAAAAACTGGCAAATTTACCAGCCCCCAATCGGCGAAAATCGAGTTATAATGCGAATGTCGACGTCCGGTTTTGGGCGGATTTTGAGTCTCTAAGAGTGGAAAGGACAGAACCCTTCCCGACCGCGCCGAAAACCGACACGGCGCAAAAAATCTCTAAGAGGAGGAGTTATGATGAAGCGATTGATGGCTATTGTGAGCTTTGCGAGCTTAGTCGCACTGAGCGCTCAGGCGCAGACCATCGATTACGACGCAGACCCCGGCAGTGGGTACCAGTTCTTCTTCCCTGGTGGAACTAATCTACTGGTTCTGGATGATGTGAACCGCGCCACCACCCTGCCGATTACACAGATTAACATCCTTGTCGCCAACGCCAGCGGTGCAGCGGCGGATGTGGAGGCGTTCGTCTTTTCCGATAGTTCTGGCTCTGTTGGTACGCTGTTAGCCAGCGTAACCTTCACTGGGGTGCCTACAGGAGGCGTTCAACTGCAGTGGACGGGTCTAAATCTCGCTGCGGGCATTCAGAACCTGTGGATTGGGATACGCCCCAGTGCAGACAATGTGGGCATGATTCTCAATCCCACTCCGAACTTGCCTGGACCTGGCACGAGCGCAGATGTGTTTGCTTGGGATCAAAATAGTAGTGGTGTAATCGACACCAACGAGTACTTCTTCTTTAACGGCAATCCGTATGCCCAATTCGCCATCGAGGTATTCGTTCCCGAGCCTGCGAGCATGATTGCGCTTGGCACGGGTCTGGCGGGGCTGTTGGCTCTGCGCCGTCGCAAGAAGTAATCATAGGGCAGTGGGCAGTCGGCAGTGGGCAATCGGGTGGTCGACTGCCCTGCCACTGCTCACTGCCTATTCCCCACAGCTTACTGCCCATTTCCTATTCCCTATTCCCCACTCCCCATCTGACAGGGGCACACGGTTTGAGTTCAACTTCCAAGCCACTCGTCTCCTTTTCCAAGAGATAAACCTCAACCCCCATCTGGTAGGGGTACAACCTTCCAGTTCACTTTTGGGATCAGAGCCTTCGCTTCGCTCAGAATGACGATTTTGGGGAGTGGGAAGACTCTATTTGTCACCCTGAGCGAAGTGAAGGGTCTCATCCCCCCGCCCGTCCCCCTGAGCGAGGCGAAGGGTCTCTCTCAGTATGGTATACTTCACTGGAGGTCATCTAAGATGGATTTCTCTCTCAGTGAAGAGCATCTGATGGTGCGCGAGACCGTGCGCCGATTTGTTGAAAACGAAGTCAAGCCCAACATCCGCGAATGGGACCGCCACGGCGCCGACCCTAAGGTCTACACCCGACTGGCGGAGCTGGGACTGCTGGGTATCTGTGTCCCGCGCAAGTGGGGCGGTTCGGGACTGGACTACATTAGCCTCGGAATCGCCTGCGAAGAGCTGGAGTATGGCGATACCTTCCTGCGTGTGGTGATGTCGGTGCATGTGGGGCTAACCGCGATGACCCTGATGAGTTGGGGCACCGACGAGCAGAAGGCGCGGTTGCTTGTGCCCCAAGCGAAGGGCGAGCGACTGGGCGCGTTCTGCTTGACCGAACCGAACGCAGGGAGCGATGTGGTCGGGATGCAGTCCACCGCCCGGCGCGAAGGCGACCGCTACATCCTCAACGGCGAGAAAATCTGGATTTCGCTCGCCGAAGTTGCCGACCAGTACCTCGTGGTCGCTTGGACCGATATGGAGAAAAAGGCGCGCCGAGACCACTCAGGCATGAGTGCCTTCTTCGTGGAGCGCGAGCGTCCAGGTGTCAAACCCTACACGCTCAAAGGTAAGCTCGGCGTGCGCGCAGGCAACACAGGCGGTGTGGTGTTCGAAAATGTCGAAATCCCCGCCGAGAACCGAATCGGCGAAGAAGGCGAAGGCTTCAAGATTGCGATGTTCGCGCTCGATCAGGGGCGCTACACCGTCGCCGCGGGCGCAGCAGGACTCATCCGTGCCTGCTTGGACGAGTCGGTACGCTACGCGAAGGAGCGCAAGACCTTCGGCACGCCCCTCGCCCAGCACCAGCTCATCAAGCAAAAGATTGCCCAGATGGAAGCAGACTACCAGATTAGTGTCCTGCTCTATCAGAAGGTGGGCTGGATGAAGAATCAGGGTCTGCGCAACACGCGTGAGACCTCGCTGGCGAAGTGGTACGCTACCGACGCGGCTCAGCGCGCTGCGAATCAGGCGGTGCAGGTGTTCGGCTCCTACGGCTTCTCGGACGAGTACCCTGTAGAGCGGTTCTATCGCAACAGCAAGGGCGCCACTATCTACGAAGGCACCTCCGAAATCCACACACTGCTCCAAGCGGACTATGCGCTGGGCTATCGGGTCGACAAGCCCTTGCGGGTGAACCTGCCGACCTATCCGTTCGCAGAAGACGCTGAAGGGTGAACCGCGCGCCCCGTATCGAGTTTCTGGAAGTCGTTGATAGCACCCAGCGGGTCGCCCAAGCCTATGTACTTGCAGGCGATACCCGCTGGGACGCAATCTGCGCTGACCATCAGACGGCAGGGCGCGGTCGGCAAGGCGCGCACTGGTTCGACGCCCCTGCCCAGAGCCTGCTCGTCTCCCTCATCCTGCGCGAGGTTCCGCCCCAACTGCCTCCGCACTTCGTGGGGGTTGGTGTGGCAATCGCAAGCGCACTGACTTTGGAACACCACTTCCCCCCGCTTGCGCCCGTCGGTCTGAAGTTCCCCAACGACCTGATTTTGCTGGAGCGCAAGGTAGGTGGCGTGCTGGTGGAGCGCATCGGTGAAGTCTACATCGCAGGGGTGGGCATTAACCTCCTTCAGGAACGCTTCCCCGATGAGATTGCGTCGACGGCGATTTCGGTGCGGATGGCGGTAGAGAGTGGGGAGTGGGGAGTGGGGAGTGGAGAAAATGCCCTCACCCACCCCCGCCCTCCCTCTCCCGAAGCCCCGGGAGAGGGAGGGAGCCAATCTCCCCTCTCCCACAGCGTGGGAGAGGGGCAGGGGGTGAGGGCTACTGAAACAGGGCATCAGGTCGAGATTCCTCGCCTTCGGCTCGGAATGACAAAAGAGGCTCTGGGAGAGGGGCAGGGGGTGAGGGCTACTGAAACAGGGCATCAGGTCGAGATTCCTCGCCTTCGGCTCGGAATGACAAAAGAGGCTCTGGGAGAGGGGCTGGGGGTGAGGGCTGAGACTCCCCTCTCCCACAGCACGAGAGAAGGGCAGGGGGTGAGGGCTATCGAATACCTCTTCATTCCCCACTCCCCACTCCCTACTCCCCATTCTGCCCTCCAACACGCCCTCATCACCACCCTCTGGGACCAACTGCACAGGCTCTTCGAAACACCACCCGAAGCGTGGTACCCACTCTGGCAGGCGCGCGACAAAACGGTCGGGCGCGCCTATCAGATATTAGACCTACCCGAAAAGCCAATCGGGACTGCGACAGAAGTCGACCCAGCGTTTCGGATCCGAGTGCGCCTGTCGAACGGCGCCGTTCACACCACCGTCTATGCGAGCGCGGTCGCCTCAGTTCGATGAGTGCCCGTCCTGAGTGGTGGCAGGAGCTTTCAGCAGACCCCGAACTAACTGCTCGGCGAACATGCGCCCAATCTCTTCTTTAGTGAGCGAACCGCGCGGGTTATACCAGTTCGGAATCCAGTTCAGCGCGCCGAGCACGACATAAGACGCCATCTTCACATCCTGCGCCTCAAAAATCCCCTGCTCGATACCCTGCTGGATGCACTCCTGATAGGTTCGCTCATACTGGTCGCGCATGGCGATGATTTCCTTGCGCTTGCGGGGCGGGAGCGCGTGATGCTCCCTCAGCACCACCACGCTATACATCGCAGGCGCACCGCCCACGATGCGCACATACTCCTCAATCATCGCACGCAGTTTCTGGTCGGGGGTTTCCTCTCGCGCCATTATCTCTGCCTGAGATTCCAACAACAGCTCCATCGCACGCCGATAGAGCTGATACAGCAGGTCGCTCTTATCTGCCACATAGTAATAGATGCTGGCTTTAGTCAACCCAAGCTCGCGGGCGATTTCGTCCACCGTGCTGGCGTGGTACCCCTTTTTGGAAAACACCTTCGCCGCGCCGTGCAGGATTTGTTCCCGACGAGCCTCTTGTCGTTCGGTGCGTTTTGCCATACGATACCTCTCCGCCCCATAGATTCGCTCCCCGACGCTCCAATTCCTGCAAGCATCGAAATTTGTCCCGAATTTGCGGGAACCTTGCAGGAATCGCTTCGTATCATATAGTATAATAGTAGCGAGGGGGTCACTATGAAGACCAAGAAGACAGCATCGACCGCAACGGTCATCACAACGGAGAAGGTGACGCTGAACGGCGTGGAGTACGAGATTCAGCTCCAGCCACTGACACCGCAGACCGACAACACGACCACCACCCTGAACCCTGCGGTGACGACCCGCGAGATTGTGCGCGAGGCGCCAGCTGTGACCGAACTCCCACGCTGGGAAGACGGAGCCTGCTGAGAACGAGGCAACCTGAGCCTTTGGGTGAGTGCTGTGAGAGTGAACCAGCGTCTAAAACGCATCGCCCATGAATGCGCGCTCGCTGCCGTCCACTATTCCAGTACGAAGCGTGCCAGCTTCGACGACGAGGACGGCAGCTGGGCAATCATTCACGACTTCCCGCTCCCCAAAGGCTACAACTACGACTCGACCGATGTGCTGATTCTGCTCCCTGACGACTATCCACTCACCCCGCCCGACTGGTTCTATGTAGATAATAACCTGCGCCTTGCCGATGGAAGCGAGCCAGAACACCTGTTTTACGAAGACGCCATCATCTTAGACCCGAACGAACCGCGTGAGGGGCAACAGCACCCACAACTGCTCGGCTGGACGGCGTGCTGTCTGCATATCTTGGAATGGAAACCGACCAGCGACCCACTGAGGGGGCACTCTCTGCTGACGGTTTGTGAGCTGGTGAAGCACGCCTTCGAACGGTGGCGATAGGAGCGCGCGATGGCGAAACCCATTCCCCCCAATAAACGCTGGCTCACCGAGAGCAATAACCCTTCCACAAAGAAGACTCGCACGCCCCCGCGCATCGACCCGCTTATCGAAATCTTAGAACAGATGGTGGAATCCCCACGGCGTGCGGAGGGTGGGCGCGTCCGCCCCCGTTTGGGAATCCTTCGGCATGGACTCGCTCATGCGCGCCGACGGCTCGGTCCCACCATTATCGCACGCTATGAGGGCGTCTGCCACGCTTGTCAAGAGGCAATCGTTCCGGGGCAGAGCATCACGCTCCACCCCGAACTGCGCTGGGTTCACACCGACTGCGCTTACGAAGCCGAGCACAATCGTGAGGAACCCTTAGACGAAGAGGACGAACTGGACCCGTTCCTTGAAGAGGTTTTTGCAGACCGCTTGTCCGATTAAACCTGCCACGCCTCCTGCCGATAGCCCATATCCCAGAACATCCACTCGTACTTGCTGGTGATGATAAAGTGCTGACGCATTGCTTCACGCTGGGCGTCGGTGAGCGTCTCGGCAACGGTGTCGGTAATCGCCAGCACTTCGCGCACCACGCCCCCAAACTCTTCCGAAGCGTAGGTATCGATCCAGCGCTGGTAGAGCGGGTTCGGCGAGCCTTTGCGTTCCAACTCCTTGCCCACCTCCCAGTAAATCCAGTAGCAGGGCAGGATGGCACCCAACACCTCGTGGAACGGGCGGACATAGGCAACCGCCAACAGGTAATGCGTGTAGGCAAGGCAGGTCGGTGCAAGCGGAGTGCTGTAGACCTGCTCGGGCGTTAGACCGAACTCTTTGAAAAAGCCCTCGTGAAGCGAGCGTTCGACCACAATCGCGGTCTTGGCGTGCTCGCTGAAGGTAATCAGCCAATCGTCTTGGGGCGCCTTAGCCCCCGCAAGAGCCAAGCACTGCGCATAGTAGCGCAGATAGTGCGCATCTTGCACCACATAAAAGCGAAACGCGTCGGGATTGAGCGAGCCATCAGTCAAACCTGTTAGAAAGGGGTGTTGGAGCGTCTTTGCATAGATATCCTCTATCGACTGCCAAAGGCTCTGTGTGAATCGCATAGGGAGATTCTACCCACGAAACCCCGCAAGAGTGCTGAACCTGCATGGCAACACAGGTGGAAAATTCCTCTTGGCAAGCCTTACCTGCCGAAGGAGCGACGATGGTTCTCAAAACGGAGCGCGGTTTCACTTTGGTCGAGATTATGGTCGTGCTGTTCATCATCGGGCTACTGGTTGCGGTTGCCGTGCCCAGTTGGATGAACGCACGCACACGTGCCCAAGCCCGAACCTGTTCCACCAACCTGCGCCAGATTGCGACCGCGAAAGAAGCCTATGCGATGGCAAACAATGTCGCGCAGGGCGCACCGATTAGTATGGACAATCTCGTGCCCGATTTTCTGCAGGCGGAGCCGTTCTGCCCTGCAGGAGCCGGTCAGCCCTACAATGTGGGCAACTTAGGTGACCCGCCCACCTGCCCAACAGGGCTACCGAACCATACGGTTTTCTGGGAGGGCGATTAGTGTGAAGCGTAAACGTGGGTCCGCGTTCACCGAAGTGCTGATTGCGATGTTCGTCGTGGTGCTTCTCGTGATGGGCATCACGGCGATGTCGCCGATGACCGCCCGAATGCAGACCCAAGCACGCCAGTACACCTATGCGACGAATGTCGCGCAGAGCGTGTTAGAGCGCGTTCGCACTCTGCCCTTTCTGAGCATCACTCCGAACGGGCTCATCGGCGCAGGGCTAGCTCAAAATGTGTTGGTGAACGATACCAATCACTTCCTTGTGACATTCAACACCCTCCAGACACCCAGTGGGACGCTGAACCTGAGCACAGAGCTCCCTAATGGGGCAGGGATCATCACTGTGGTCAATCACACGACGAACAACAACATCTCCATCGGGCTGAAAACCGTGTTCGTGACGATTCAGTGGCAGGAACCCGGTACAGGGCGATTACAGCAAGTTCAGCTGGCGACGGCTATCGCCAGCCTCAACTGAGGGAGGGGAACCAATGAGACGACGATTCAATCGGGGTTCGATGCTACTGGAAATAGTGTTCGCCAGCACAATCTCGGTGTTCGTGATTGTGCTTCTTGTCTCGATGCAGATTCAGGTCGGACGCAATTTCGAGCGTGCTGTCAACGAGAACACGAATGTTCGCACAGGCTATCAGGCAGTGCGAGAAATCCGAACGGTCGCTCAAGAAGCCCTCTCCGCCACAACGGCGAGCAGTGGGCGCCGTCTCACGCTCACGGAGCCGATGCGCTCGGGTGGGCGGATTGTGCTTCCCATCACACCCAACACCGCCCAGCCAACCGTGTTCGAAGTGAACTACTCGAACGGCACACTCCGAATGACACGCGGAGGCGTCACCACGACTCTGTTGAACGGCATCGTCGACCGCACGCCCAACGGGGCAACCTACACCCCTTTCAGCGTAACCCAATATGCACCTGGCATCAGAGCGCTCCACATTCGACTCTGTATTCGTCGCACGGTTCATGGTCAGCACCAGCATTTCTGGATTGAAGAGACGGTCTATATACGCAACGCACAGTAGAGAGGGGGGAACGATGATAAGACGGAAACGACGACAGAAGGGAAGCACTTTGGTCACCACCTTGATTATGGGCGGGCTATCGGTAATCACAGCAACAGCCTACTTGGAGATGGCGACTCAAGATTTGCGCAGTGCTTCGGCACGCGTGCGTGAGACCACCACTGCCAACCTTGCCGAGGCGGGGCTCAATGCAGGAATGCAGCAACTCTGGCGCGAGTTCAAGATTGCCCAGCGGTTCACGAACCTCGACTCGACACTTTCAGGCGCGTCGCCCAGTTCGCCCCGACGCACGATGAACGGGGTGCTTGGAGGCGTGGGAAACTACACCGTCTCGGTGATAGGTTTTTCGGTCGTAGATGGTTTCACGCGACGGCTCACCGTGCGTTCCGTCGGCTGGATTGACCGCAACAACAACGGTCAGTTAGACCCCAACGAATCGCGCAGTGTCATCGACCAGACCTTCGATTTGAGCCTTTCACGCTCACAGGTGTTCGACTACGCCTATTTCGTGAACAACTACGGCTGGTTCTACGGGTTCAGCAACGAACAGCTGGTGATGAACGGCGACACTCGCAGCAACGGGAATGTGGAGTTCCAGTATGGCAGTGGGGGACCTCCTGTGTTCAACGGTTCGGTAATTGCCTCGCCTAATGAGAAGCTCAGCCCACGCGCTGAAGGACGCGTTATCCTACCCGGAGGCACCCAAGCCCCACGCCAGTGGGACAACACAACCTACCGCACGCGTCAACTCACCAATCCCACGATGCGCCAAGCGTATGATAGCCTCCTGCACGGTGCGTTCGGGAGTGACACCTTCAATCTTTGGCGCGACTACCTCTACAATCAGCAGGGACAGATGATAGGGGGGCAACCGTTCGGCTCGGTGCTGTCGGATGTAAACGGCACACGCCGTTTCAACGGAACCGTGTTGGACAACCGCCCCTCCAGCGAACTGGTCTTGCCCGACCTGAACGACCTCAACTACTATATCAACCTCTCCCAGACTTGGCGCAATCCAAAACAGACCTTCCGAGATGGCACTCCGAATCCCCAATACAATCAGTCCGCATATGTGGAGGTCTGGAACCCTCAACAAAACCGCTATGTGCGCTACAACGGGGTCATCAACGGCAGTGTCGCCCTGATTGGGTATCGGAATCGCCCCATTCGCATTCACGGACCTGTCACGGTCACACAGGATGTGGTTATTCGGGGTTATGTTGAGGGTCAGGGCACGCTCTACGCGGGGCGCAATGTGCATATCGTGGGCGATATTATCTACAAAAACCCGCCTGATTTTCGGGGCGATGCGTTAGACCCGATCCTGAACCTAAACGAGCGCAGGGACGCGCTGGGGCTTGCGGCGCGGGGAAGTATCATGATGGGTAACACGCGCCAATTCGCTGACCCGTATCCCTTGCGCTATATGACGCCTCCCTTCACCAGAGGGCGCTACGATGAAAATGGCAACTGGATTCCACCCTTTGACGCCCTTCAAACCGACTCAACAGGACGGAAGCGCTATCAATCAGCGTATGGCAGTGCCGACCAGAGCGATATCGAGCAGCTCTCGATCGAAATCGACATCAACGGGAACGGAACTATCGAGGATGACGAAAAGGGCATTTCAAGAATCGATGCCGTGATGTTCACGAACTTCGTGGGCGGGGGAAACCTCGCTACCGATAGACGCGGACTGACCATCAACGGAACGATTATCGCCAAGGACGAGGCGATGGTGCTGTACAGTCTGCCCCTGCGATTCAACTACGACTGGCGAATCCGAGAGCGCAGTATCGACGACAACCCACTCATCAACATCGAGTTGCCCCGTGTCGCCTCAGTACAACGCGTCGCTTGGCAACGCGTGCGCAATTAGCAAGAGGGAGGTTAAATGATGAAGATTTTCTGGATGTATCTCTGGGTTTTGGTGTTGACCGTGCCGATGTGGGCTATCGGCACAGAGGGCAGAAGTCCTGACGAACGCCCTGACTGGTGGAAACCCTACGAGGGCGCAACGCCAATTCAGGTTAGTCCTGATGTGGTGCCCCCTAAGGGCGAAGTACCTGCTGTGGTGGAAGAAGCCGTCACGCGGAATGCCGAACGAGGCGTTCCTGAAACGCTCGTCGTGAGTCCAGAGGGGGCTTCGGGTACTGTCGGTTTGCCGAAGGCGATAGACGGCGAGCAAGTGATGCAGTCTGCAACCGAAGACGCCAACAGGCGCAGTGGGGGCATTCTGCGTGGGTTCGCCCTGTTTGCTGGCTTCCTCCTGTTCGGTGGTGGGGCGGTGTTCGGGCTGATACGATGGTGGTCTGCTCAAGTTCCAGAGCCACCCAAGCCCTCGCGCCGAGCGCGCTTCTAAAACCGAGCGCGTCCGGTGGTGCGCAACAGTCCACCCGACGCCGATGGAAGCGCCCAGACCGCCAAAGCGAGCGCGATGACCATATCGTCGTGCTGACCCGCGGACGCCTCCAACCGCCAGCCCGACGGCGTCGCGCTCGCTTCAAAATGATAGAGCTCCTGAAGCAAAATCGGGTCGGGCAACAACACCAACCGCCCTTCCGAAAGCATCCAAGCCAAGTTCTCAATCAGACCCTGCTTGAAGCGTGGCGTGAACAGTTCGCCTTCCACATTCGACACGCCCTGATTCGCCAGCGCTTCCACCAGCGGGTCACCCACGCCCGTTCGGTCGCACAGCACGCGGCTCACCTGATGCTTTTTGAGCCACTCGGCGACCTGTGCTACCTGCTCTGACCACGAAAGCCCCCGCCAGCGCCGAATCCCCAGCAGCTTGGCTCCTGTCCGACTGCCCTGCACAACCGCCGACGCAGTCCAGTCCCGATACCGTGCCCAATCCACACCCGCACATGTCTCGCCTTCTACCTCGCCCAGCTCCAGCAAGAGCGCACGGTCGACCCACTCGGTCTGGAACACCTGCCCTTCAGGGTCGACAAACTCTGCGCCATATTCGATTTGGAACTGGCGCGGGGTCATCAGGCTCGCCTGCATCTGGAGCAGAGAGGGCGAAAGAAGCGGGTTCTGCCACGAGGGACTGCGCAGGCTCCAAACGCGCCCATCGCCTGTCTGTCCCTGTAAGTAGAGTTGATAGAAGTAGTTGCGCCCGCGTGGGGTGGAGACCAGCGCAATACGCCCGCCTGTGTCGCTGACCATCGGCATCAGCACTTCGTTGAAGATGACTTCGGGCACATATGCCGACTCGTCCACGATAATCAGATGGGCTTTGCGCCCACGCAGATAGAGTCCCTTGCGCGCCACAGAGCGTGCTAATAGGCGCGATTGATTGAGGCTCAGGGTCGGGTTGGGCGTGCGACGCACTCTGGGGGTCTGCCCCAACTGACGCAGGAACTGTAGAGCGCGTTCAAAAGGCAGAAGTGCCTGCTCTATCGAGGGCGCGACCACCAATACGGTGCGGGGCGCGCTTTCCAATAGGGTGCGCACGCACTCCACTGCCACAACCTCCGTCTTACCCCAGCGCCGTCCACACGCCAAGACCCGAACCGGCGCACTCGCCTCCAAAAACGCCCGCTGACCCGGATGCGGATACCATCCCGGAATGACCACACCACTCACCATCAGAAAGGGAAGCGACGGGCAGTTGGGGCAACCGTAGCAGGGAACCGCCTCTGTTTGGCGAACCCAGCCTTACAGGAGGAAACCGATGTCAGGGATTGAAGGAACTGGACCATTAGCGCGACTGATTTTCAAACGCGAAGGACGCACGAAACGAATCTCCAGCTGGGATAAAACAGGAGCCAACCGCGACTTTCTCACGATTCCACAGGGCGAGACGGCAGTCTTAGCTGAAATTGAGGGCGCCGGATGTATTCGGCACATCTGGTTCACGGTGGGCTGTCGTGACCCGCTCTACCTGCGCAAGACTGTGCTGAAGATGTATTGGGATGGCGAAACCGAACCGAGTGTGCTTTCGCCACTGGGCGACTTCTTCGGATTGGGGCACGGCATCGCACGCTCCTACCAAAGTATGCCCTTCAACACCGTGACCCACGAAAGCAACGAAGGCAACTACGGTGGAGGCGTCGCACTCAACTGCTACTTTGCGATGCCGTTCAGTCAGGGCGCGCGCATCGAGATTGTCAACGAATGCGATACCGAGATTGGCTCATTTTACTACTATGTAGACTATGAGCATTACGACCAGCCCCTGCCCGACAGTGTGCTGAGGTTCCACGCACACTATCGTCAAGAGTATCCCGCAAAGGGCACGCAGGGCAACCTGTTCGAACAACGCCAAAACTACTGGGAACTGCTAAGCACACCCAACCTCAGCGACGAAGAGAACTACCTGATTCTGGAAGCCGAAGGTTCTGGACACTATGTGGGTTGTGTGCTGTCGGTGGACAACATCGACCCGCTCCCTGTGATACGCAAACTCGGCTCTAACGAGCAGGTCATCAAGGAGTACACCTGGTGGGGCGAAGGCGACGATATGATTTTCATCGACGGCGAGCCGTGGCCCCCCTCCCTACACGGCACTGGCTCGGAAGACTACCTGACCCAAGCGTGGGGAATGCACCCGAAAGCCTATCTCTATGCGGGCACTTCGATCCCCGAAACCGACCCCAAGTTCCCCGACCGACACCAATGCACCTCCTATCGGTTCCACATCGAAGACCCCATCCTGTTCAGCAAATCGATTCGGGTGAGTATCGAACACGGGCACGCCAACCTGCAGGAGAACGACTATTCCAGCGTTGCCTATTGGTATCAGACCGAACCGCACAAGCCGTTGGAGCCGTTGCCCCCTGTTTCCGAGCGTCTGCCTCGCAATAAGCGCGTGTCAGGATGAGTTCGCTTTGGCTCTTCCCGATAGCGGTCGGTGCAGGTGCGTTCGGTTCGATGTTGGGTCTGGGTGGGGGCATTATCCTTGTGCCCGCCCTGACCCTGCTGATGGGTGTGGACATCAAAGTAGCGGTCGCCACCAGTTTGGTGGGCGTTGCGGCGACCTCCTGTGCAGGGGTGCAGACCTATCTGCAATCGGGCTTGGTCGATTGGCGGATTGCGGTGCGCCTGCTGATTCCCACCATTTCGGGCGCGATTGTGGGGGGACTGCTGTTGCCCGTGCTGGCTCCGCGCGTGGTGGCGGGGCTGTTCATTGCGCTCATCTTCTATGTGTTGGGTCAGATGCTCTGGGCGATACGCCATCCGCGCCCTGCCGCGACGCCTCAAGGGGGCGAATGCCGAACCGCGTGGAACCCCAAGCAACGCACGATCGCAGTTGGGCTGAGTTTTTTGGGCGGGATTACCTCCGCGATACTGGGCGTTGGGGGCGGGCTGATTCAGGTGCCTCTGCTTCATACGATTCTGAAAGCCCCCTTGCGCTGTGCGATTGGCACCAGCACCTTCTTGATTGGGGCGACCGCCTCGACCACGGCTCTGCTCTACTTGGTTCAGGGCAAACTCCAGCCCGATATTGTCGTGCCTGCGACTTTGGGCATCTTGATAGGGGCGCGCTTGGGGGCTAAGTTCGCTCAGCGCGTGCCCGCCAGTGCCCTGCGCCTGCTCTTTGTCGCGGTGATGGTCTACACTGTGGTTCGGCTCTATCTGCGTTGGTTTACAGGGATCGATTCGTAGGAGATTAGGGGTATCTTCATAGAGGAGTGGGTGATGAGCTTGCCAAAAACATTTGAGAAGATGTACGAGAAACTCTTGGAAGAGGTCAAGGAGGAACAGGGCACGCCGTTCCTGTCGGTACTGGAGCGTAAGGCACTGCGTGATGGACTACAACAAGGTCTTGAGCAAGGCTTGCATAAGCTCCTGCAAGACCTGTATGGTGAGCTACCTGAAACGCTGAAGGAAAGGCTGAAAAAGGTCTCTGACACAGAGAAACTGCTCGCGCTTTACACAGAAGCAGTCCGAGCAGGCAGTCTGGAAGCGTTTGAGCAGAAACTCACCGAGTACCTTTGAAGTCCAAAGAGGGAGTGCGCCCAAGACACACTCCCTCGCTCTTCTGGAGAAGGTCGGACTAACTCTCGTCGTACTTGCTAATCACTAACGCCGTGTTATGCCCGCCGAAGCCGAACGAGTTGGACATCACATTCGTGAGGGTGGCAGGGCGCGGCGTGTTGGGCACATAGTCCAAGTCGCATTCGGGGTCAGGATATTCGTAGTTGATGGTGGGCGGGAGCGTCTGGTGTTGGAGCGCCAGCACACTGATAATCGCCTCCACTGCGCCCGCTGCGCCCAGCAAGTGCCCTGTGACCGACTTGGTGGAACTCACAGGCAGTTGATAGGCGTAGTCCCCGAAGGCGCGCTTGATTGCCAGCGTCTCTTTGGCGTCGTTGTACTTGGTGGAGGTGCCGTGAGCGTTGATGTAGTGGATGTCGGTCGGTTGGAGCCTTGCATCACGAATGGCGTTCAGCATTGCGCGTCGTGCGCCATCGCCCTCAGGGTCGGGCTGGGTGATGTGGTAGGCGTCCGCCGACATGCCGTAGCCCTTCAGCTCGGCATAGATACGTGCCCCGCGTGCCTTCGCGTGTTCCAACTCCTCTAATATCAAAATCCCACACCCTTCGCTCATGACGAAGCCGTCGCGCTCGGCGTCGAAGGGTCGGCTGGCGTGTTCGGGGTTATCGTTGCGCGTGGACATCGCCCGCGCAGCGCAGAAGCCCGCTATTCCAATCGGATAGATGGACGCTTCCGAACCGCCCGCAATCATCACATCGGCATCGCCATACTGAATCGTGCGCATTGCCTGCCCGATGGCGTCGGCTCCCGTCGAACACGCTGTCACCACGCATAAGTTCGGTCCCTTGATGCCGAACCGTATGGAGGTCATGCCCGATGCCATATCGGCAATCATCATCGCAGGCAGGAAGGGGCTGATACGGCTCGGTCCTTGGCGGTCTAAGATGCGCACTTGGCTATCCATATAGTCGATTCCGCCAATCCCTGAGCCGATGAGCGTGCCGATACGCTCGGCGTTGTCGGGCGTGATGGTGAGATTGGCGTCTTCCAACGCCATCTGGGTGGTGGCAATCGCGAACTGAATGAAGCGGGCGGTGCGTCGGGCTTCCTTCCCATCCATATACTGCTTCGGGTCGAAATCGCGCACCTCACCTGCAATCTGAGTGCTATACTCGCTGGGGTCGAAGCTGGTGATGCGCCCGATGACGCGTCGGGGCGTGATTAGCCCCTCCCAGAGTGCATCCATTCCAATACCGAGTGGGGTGATGCACCCCATCCCGGTAATCACGACGCGCCGACGCATCGCTTACTCGTTCTCGACGCCCAGCTTGGCAGAGAGCAAGCGCACCGCGTCTGCCACTGTGCGCACCTGCTCGGCTTCCTCTTCCGTTATCGTGACATCGAACTCCTGCTCCAGCGCCATCGCCAATTCCACCAAGTCCAGCGAATCGGCTTGCAAATCCTCTGCCAAGTTCGTGTCGAGGGTAATCTCTTCAGGGCGTTTGTCTAACTGCTCGACAATCACCTTCTGCACTCGCTCAAAGATTTCCTGATTCATTCTGTGAACCTCCTCTGATTTAGTTTGGCTTAGATTCCGGCGGTCAAGCCACCGTCGATCACCAGTACCTGCCCCGTGATGTACGAGGCAAACTCGCTACATAGAAAGAGTACCCCATAAGCAACCTCTTCTGGAGTTCCAAACCGCTTGAGTGCGATTCGTTGCAGGGCGTACTCCTTCACTGCGTCGGAAAGGTTTTGAGTCATGTCGGTTTCAATCAGTCCAGGGGCGATGGCGTTGCAAGTGATGTTTCGGCTTCCCATCTCCATCGCTACGGTCTGGGTGAAGGCGATCAGCGCCGCTTTCGATGCGCTGTAGTTCGCCTGACCGACATTACCCGTAAGCCCCGACACCGAGCTGATGTTGACGATGCGCCCCCAGCGTTGGCGCATCATCGGTTTCAGCACCGCACGGGTGAATAGGAACGCGCCCTTCAAGTTCGTGTTCAGCACGCTGTCCCAATCCTCGTCGCTCATCCTCAGCAGGAGTGTGTCGCGCGTGATACCTGCGTTATTGACCAAGATATCGAGTTGACCCCACTGTTCCACGATTTTCGCCACCACATGGTCAGCAAGTTTGGGGTCTGCGACATCGCCAGTGAAACTCATCGATTGCCCGGGATATTGGCTCTCGATGGCGCGGGCGACCTCCTGCACGCTGGTTTCGGTACGGCTCAGCAGGGCGACCCTCGCGCCCGCGTCTGCCAATTGCAGAGCAATCGTTCGCCCTATGCCTCGGCTTGCGCCCGTCACAAGCGCCACACGCCCATCCAACCTCAGATTCATGCCTCTCCTCGCAATGCCTGAACGGTTTCGTCCAGTGTCTTAGAGTCTACCACACGGAGCGTGCGCACGCCCGGCACGATGCGCTTGATGAGACCGCTCAACACATCGCCAACGCCCACCTCGATGAAGGTGTCCACGCCCATCTGGTGAAGTGCCTCGATACTTTGTTGCCAGCGCACGGGGCTGGCAATCTGCGCGCTCAGCACCTCGCGTACCTCGTCGGGGTCTTCCAACAGGCGCACGGCGGTCGTGGAGAAGAAGGGGTAGCGCGGGCGTTGGAACTTGGCGTTCACATAGGCTTTGCGTAAGAGTTCCGCCGCGTCGTTCATAATCGGCGAGTGAAACGCACCTGCTACTGCCAGCGGGACGAGACGGCGTGCGCCCATCTCTCGCAAGATTTCCCCTGCACGCTGAATGGCGTTCACCGTGCCCGAAATCACAATCTGACCAGGTGAGTTATAGTTTGCGGGCACGACAATCTCGCCCGTCTCTTGTTGGGCACGCTCACACGCTTGCTCGACCAAGCTCGCCTCCATCCCGATAACCGCAACCATCGTACCCGGCACTCGATAGGCAATCTCGTGCATGGCGTTGGCGCGCTGTTCGACCCAGTAGAGTGCCTCTTCCAGCGTCCAGACGCCCGCAATCTCCAGCGCAGGATATTCGCCGACGCTGTGTCCTGCGACAAAATCGGGCTCGTACTCTGGCAGTGCCTCGCGCAGGGCTTCCCACGCAGCGATACAGGTCACCAGCAAAGCGGGCTGAGCGTTCTCGGTGCGCTTGAGCGTCTCCTCGTCGGTCTCAAAGCAGAGTTGGGTGAAGGAGCGACCTGCCTGCTCGGAGGCTTTTTCGAACATTGCGCGTGCCGATTCACTTCGCTCGTAGAGTTCGCGCCCCATCCCTGGACGCTGGGAACCTTGTCCGGGTACTACAATCGCCGTCCGCATGGCGTGCCGATTATACCTAAAAGCAGTGCTTGCGCACCTCTTGGGGTCATAACTCAAATAGTTCCCCCACACGAACACGAAAATCGGGGAGTAGGTCGCCACCCGTGAGTTCGTCGTCCTCGTGGAGAGTCTTCATTTCAAAGGGGGCGGTGAAGACCTTGATGGTGCGCGTCTGGGGAAACAGGAGCCAGACCTGCTGAGACCCCGAAGCGAAATATTCACCCACCTTGCGCAGGAGATCGGACTCATCTTCGGAGGGCGAGACCACTTCCACTGCCAAGTCAGGCGCGAACGGGGCAAAACGGTCGGACGGTTCTCCCTCAGGCAGACGCTCCTTGAGGGTGAATGAGACATCAGGACAGCGAATGTTGCCGTCGCTCATCCGAAAACCTGCCTGCGAACCTGCAAGGTAGCCCCGCTGACTTGAAGGGCACGCGTAGAGTTTCGCTCCGAGACGCAGGCTGATGATGTCGTGCTTGAACCCAGTCGGCACCTCCTTTGCCTCCCCATCGACCAGTTCATACTTGCGCCCGTCCTTCGGTAGGCGCATTAGGTCTTCTTCTGTGAGTCGCCGTTTGCGTTTTCTGCGTGGCGGTGTTGCAACAGCAGGCATTTTGTATCACACCCTGAGTAGAGTATACCACGAGCGTCTCGCCCGCGTGCGAAATGAGCAAGATGCTCAAGCCACTGTAGCACGGGCGTCCTGCCCGTGTGCAAGATGAGCAGGATGCTCAAGCCACTGTAGCACGGGCGTCCCGCCCGTGCGCTTGCTTGGGCGTCTCGCCCAAGCCACTTTTGTTAGGCACTCTAAGCCACTCTGATTCGGCAGGAACTTTGGACGCTCTTCCGAACCTACCTTTCGGTGAAGCCTATGGAACGAATACCCGAAGCCGAAGTTTCACAGTGGTTAGGGCGTGTGCCCGATTGGCGACGCGAAGGCATCGAGATTGCCCGCACTTTCACCTTCCGCAACTTTCGGGAGGCGTTGGCGTTCGTGGTGCATGTGGGCATGCTCGCCGAACGAATGGACCACCACCCCGACATCGACATCCGCTACAAACAGGTCTCGCTTCGGCTCAGCACCCACTCAGCAGGCGGATTGACCGAGAAGGATTTCGAACTCGCAAGCCAAATTGACCAGATTGTCGCAAGGTAAGGCAGGAAGCATCTTACCCACAACGAAATAGGACTGCTATACGCAACAAGGAGGGACAGCGTACTAATGGCGAATAACAACGGACAGCGCGAGCATTGGGGCACACGGATCGGACTGGTCTTGGCGATGGCAGGCAACGCCATCGGGCTGGGGAACTTCCTACGCTTCCCCGGTCAGGCGGCGGCGAATGGGGGCGGGGCGTTTTTGATCCCCTACTTTATCTGCTTGATTCTAATGGCGATTCCGCTGATGTGGCTGGAGTGGATGCAGGGACGCTACGGCGGTGTGCGTGGGCACGGCACGACCCCTGCGATGTTCCAGCTCATGTGGCGCCACCCCATCGCCAAATATCTGGGTGTGTTGGGGCTATTCATCCCGACGCTCATCTTGTTCTATTACTCTTACTTAGGCTCGTGGACGCTGGGCTACAGCATCAAAACGCTCTTCGGACAGATACCCCAAGTAGACCGTTCCGTCCTTCACCCTGACATGAGTACCGATGAGATTTCGGGAACAATTCTAAAGCCCTACAACGATTTTTTGGGTGCCTACAGCGGTGCTACGGGCGAGGGCGTCTTTCTCCAGCCTGACGGCTTCACTTTGGGCATCTTCGCGGTTGTGTTCGTAATGACCCTCTACCTGATGATACGGGGCGTGTCGGGCGGGATCGAGTTGCTTGCCAAAATCGCGATGCCGATGTTGTTCATCTTAGCCGTCATTCTGATGATACGCGTGTTCACTTTGGGCAATCCCGTCACGGAGGAGTACGGCGTGATGGATGGCATCGCCTTTCTGTGGGAGCCAAAGTGGTATATCGAACGGGATGGGCGAGAAGTGTTCGTTCTGCTCGACCCACAGACTTGGCTTGCGGCGGCGGGGCAGGTGTTCTTCTCGCTCAGTCTGGGTATGGGCGCCATCCAGTGCTATGCCTCTTACCTACGTCAGAAAGACGATGTGACGCTCACAGGGCTATCCACCACCGCATCGAACAGCTTTGCGGAGGTGGTGCTGGGCGCGTCGATCGCTCTGCCCGCGGCGTCGGCGTTCTTCGGGGTCGCCGCGGCACAGGCAATCGCCGCGCAAGGTAGTTTCTATCTCGGTTTCGTTTCGATGCCTGCTATCTTCAGTTTCCTGCCCGGAGGTAACATTCTGGGCTTCTTGTGGTTCCTGCTGTTGTTCTTCGCCGCGATGACTTCGGTTGTGGCGATGTGTCAGCCGATTATGGCGTTCTTGGAGGACGAGTTCGGCATGACGCGCACGCGCGCCGCGATGGCACTCGCAGTGTTCTGGCTGATTGGCGTACAGTTCGCTATCTGGCTTAAGGGCGGAATCGATGTTTACGACTTCTGGTCGGGCACTTTCGGACCGCCCCTGATGGCGCTGATTGAAGTGATTATCATCATGTGGATATTCGGGGCGGACAAGGCGTGGAAGGAGATGCACGAAGGCGCGCTCCTGCAAGTGCCCCGCTTCTTCTACTACTGCGCCAAGTATGTGACGCCCGCTATCCTGCTGGTTATCCTGGGCACTTGGTACTACCAGAATGTGATTGCGCCCGGACTCTCTGGCGAGCTGTTCACCCGCCCGATTGAATCGGCAGGGCTTCAGGTCGGCTGGCATATCTGGATGATACGCGGGTTCGTGATACTCGTGTTCCTGCTCCAGTTGTTCGCCATCTGGTATGTGTGGAACCGCAAGAAGGGTGCGAAGGAGGTGAGCGCATGAACCTGCAAGGGTGGGTCTTCATGCTGAGTGCGTGGATCTTCTTCACCGCCCTGCTCATCTATTGCTACTATCGCATCCTTTTCGGGAACTCGCAAACGGTGGACGAGTAGGGTATAATCACTTGGCTAAGGAGGTCGCTATGGCAAGTAAAAAAGGTGTTGGAAGCACACGCAACGGGCGCGATAGCAACCCGAAGTTCCTCGGCGTGAAGGAGTTCGGGGGTGAGTTCGTGCGCGCAGGCAACATCATCGTGCGCCAGCGCGGAACGAAGTTCCATCCCGGACGCAATGTCGGGCGCGGGAAGGACGATACGCTCTTTGCGCTGTGCGATGGCTATGTGCAGTTCGAAGGTCCACGCAACCGCCGACGCGTGAGCGTGAACCCCGTCCAGAATTAGGGCATCACCCTACCGATATGACCCATAACCCCTCTCCTGAACCGTTCGGGAGAGGGGCTTGCTCTGTTTGTAAAAGCGGTTCCTTATTGGGCTATTAGAACCCCCTCGCGCCGTTCGTAGGGGGCTAAGCCTCTTATCCGTGCCACCTGTTCGCTCAGCACACCGACAGTGTATTCCAAGTCGTCCCAAGTGGTGCTTCTGCCGAGTGAGAAGCGCACACCCTGTTGCGCTGACTCTTCGTCCCAGCCCAGCGCAAGCAGTACATGCGACGGCTCCAGCGACCCTGCACTGCACGCAGCCCCGCTACTGGCGCCGATGCCCGCCCTGTCCAGTGCAATCAGCAGGCTGTCGGCAGGCACGCCCCGAAACCGAAAGTGAGCGTTGCCCGGCAGTCGCTCGGTGGGGTGTCCTGTGAGCGTAGTGTCGGGGATGGTGTTCAGCACCGTCTCTATAAAACGGTTGCGCAAAGTTCGCAGGCGTTCCGCCTCCTGCGCACCCTCTTGCTGGGCGATTCGCACCGCCTCAGCGAACGCCACAATCCCTGCCACGTTCTCAGTGCCTGCGCGTCGGTCGCGCTCCTGTCCACCTCCCACCACCAGCGGTTCGAGTGGGGTCATCGCCCGCACATAGAGCGCACCCACGCCCTTCGGGGCATAGATTTTATGAGCAGACACACTCAGCAGGTCGCACCCAATCACATCGACCGACACGGGCAACAAGCCGAAGGTCTGCACCGCATCCACATGGAACCAAACCCCGCGCTCCTTACAGAGTGCGCCAATCGCCTCCACTGGTTGGAGCGTGCCGATTTCGTTGTTGGCGTGCATTACCGAGACGAGCCAAGTCTCATCCCTCAGGCGTTCGGCAACAGTGTCGGGATGGACTTGACCGAGAGCGTCGACTGGGATGAGTTCCACCTCGAAGCCGAACCGCTCCAGCCACTTGCCAGCGTCCAACACACAATGGTGTTCCACTGCCGAGAGCAGGATGTGTCGACGGTTCTCAGGCGCTTTGAGGGCGCATCCGATGATGGCTAAGTTGCACGACTCGGTTCCCGACGACACGAAGCAGATTTCGGCGGGGTCGCAACCGAGTGCGCTGGCGAGCGTCTCGCGCGCCTCGTCGAGTGCTAAGCGTGCCCGTCGTCCCCAGCGGTGCAGGCTGGACGGGTTGCCGAACTCGCTCTTGAGATACGGCTCCATCGCCTTGCGCACACGCGGGTCGACGGGGGTGGTCGCTGAGTGGTCTAAGTATACGGAGCGCATCGACAGAATTATACCTGTCTTGGCTGTCGTCCTCTATTCTACTGGTCTAATCCATCTCTTCCCGCAGGATAGCCAGGTGTTCCGAGTAGGCGAACAGGCGGTTTCGGCGTCTGCCCGTAATTTCTTGGAGAATGCCCAACCGCACCAAGTCGCCCACGACCCTCTCTACCGCAGGGTAGGACAGACTCGTCATTTCGCTGATGGCTCGCAGATTGAGAACTGGCTTCTCACAGAACTGTTGAAAGACGCGCTCTATAGTAGCGGAACGGCGTCCGAGACCACGAACGGCTTGGGCGTCCCGTTCGAACAGTGTAATCAAACGCTTGGCGCGCTGAAGTGCGTCGTCGGCAGTTTGCTCAACCCCCTCAAGAAAGAAATCCAGCCATGCTTCCCAATCGCCTTCAGTCCGCACCGCATTCAGCAAGCGGTAGTACTCCTGACGATGACGCTTGAAATAGAGGCTCAGGTAAAGAAGAGGGTACTTCAAAATCCCCTCGTGGTGGAGGATGAAGGCGATGAGTAGGCGTCCGAGCCGACCGTTGCCGTCAAGAAACGGGTGGATGGTCTCGAATTGCACATGGGCTAATCCCGCTTTGACAAGGGTGGGGTAAGGTTGGTCAGGGTCGTGCAGGAACCTTTCCAAATCCGCCATACACTCGATGACGCGGTGCGGTGGGGGTGGAACGAATACGGCGTTGCCCGGTCGAGTGCCTCCTATCCAGTTCTGGGACTGGCGAAACTCACCAGGCTGTTTTTCGCTTCCACGCCCACTCTGGAGCAAGATAGCGTGCATCTCTCGGAGCAAGCGATTGGAGAGCGGGAAACCCTCTTGGAGGCGATTCATCCCGTGTTCCATCGCAGACACATAACAGGAAACTTCGCCCACATCACCTACAGGACTGCCCCTTGCGCCTTCCGCTTCATACCTGAGTAGTTCGTCCAGTGTTGATTGCGTGCCCTCAATCTGGGATGATAAGACCGCTTCCCGGCGCACATAGGAGTAGAGGAACAAGTTCGGGTTAGGTAAGATGAGGGCGATGCTGTCGAGCCGACCTAATGCGAGCGTCGCACGCTCCAAAAGCCTCTGCCGTTCCGAGTTAATTTCAAGCGGAGGCTCTGGAGGCAAAGGATGAGGCACGAACGCTCGAATGCGCTCGCCCCCAACAACCGAGACCTCGTAGAACCCTGTCAACCCGCGCCTCATCGCTCGCCTCGTTATTCAACGAATGTTTAATAATCCGCCCGATTATTAAACGAAAGGGCGGTTTCGTTTAATAAGGGTACCTCACTCTTCGAACAGACTCTTCTGTGCGGGGTGGATGGAAGAGCGGCGAGTGCGATTAGGGCGAGGCAGGCGACTGCTGTGCTGAGCGATTAGTGCCTGTGTGGTCTGCTTCGCTTCGGGTGTTCGGTAGGCTCGATAGAGCCGTTCCCGCGCCTCACGCATCCCCTGCTCGTGGTCAACAATCGGCGCAGGGTAGTCGACCCCGATTCGGCAACCATACCGTTCTTGAAGGTCGGGGGGCATTCGCCACGGCTCGTGAATCCAACTTTCAGGCACATTTTTCAGCTCAGGCACCCACCGCCGAATGAAAGCCCCGTGCGGGTCTTGGTCGAGAGACTGCTTGACCACATTGTAGATTCGGAACGCGCCCATCCCTGTACTGCCCGACTGCATCTGCATTTGGCTCCAGTGGATGCCCGGCTCATAGTCCACATAGAGGCGCGCCAGATGCAGACCCACCGCCCGCCACGGGAGCCAGAGTACATAGCAGGCGAACGACGCCAACATCGCCCGCATCCGAAAGTTAATCCAGCCCGTGTTGTACAGCATTCGCATACAAGCGTCCACGAAGGGGTAGCCCGTCCGCCCTTCTGCCCACGCTGAGAACAGCACAGGGTTCACCTCCTCACGCATCCCGTTCAGCGCAGGGTGCATATTCTCGAACTCTATGCTGGGCAGGCTCTCCAACCGCTGGATGAAGTGGCTCCTCCAAGCGAGGCGTGATTCGAACGCGCTGAGTGCGCGCGCCATTCCCGCTTTTTGGGGGTCAGACTGGAGTTGGGCGAGCCGTCGGCGTGTGGCTTGCACGACTTCGCGGAGCGAGAGCGTGCCGTATGCCAAGTGGGGCGATAGTCGCGAGCAAGCACTCTCGGCTGTGAGGGGCGACGAAAGACCGCGTGGATAGCGACGCACCCGCTCGTTCAGGAAACTGCGCAGGAGTTTCAGTCCCTGACTGCGTCCACCAGGCTGAGCGTTCGGGCAGGGGTCGTCGTCCATCTGGGAGTTTGGAACCATCGGCAGGGGTTCGCTCGGCACATCGGCAAGGCTCAGCGCCTTGGGCGGTGGCACGAGCGGTTCTGCCATCACCGATTCCCAGTGTTCCTTCCAACCCTCACGCGTCTTCAACCCGCGAATAATGCCGTCTTGAGGGAACTCTGTGAACGGGATACCCTGTTGGCGTACCCACCGCCGAACTGCACGGTCGCGTGCGAAAGTCCACGCGTTGCCCACTTCCTGATGTGCCCACAGGTGCGCGATGCCGTATTCGGCGTGGATTTGGCTCAACACTTCCACCGCGTCCCCCACGCGCACCACCAGCCCGCCGAGTCCCTCGTCGGAGGCTTGACGCAAGGCGCGGTCTAACTCCACAAGGCTCTGGCGAATGAACCGCCACTGGCGCAGGGAGGTATCGGGCTGTTGCCACAACTCAGGTTCCATGATATAAAGAGGCAGAACCGTGCCGTGCTGGCTCGCTTCGTAGAGGGGGCGATGGTCTACGAGGCGCAAATCCCGCTTGAACCAGACCACCTGAAGCGCACTCACGCCCCAATTCTACCCACCTTGAAGCCAGAATCGGTAGGAACACCTCACCACAGGTAGAATAATGTATCCACCATGACACCCTTTTTGCGCAAAGTGCTGGAACTGCTTCAAGAGAACCCAGAGGGGATTAAGGTCGTGCGTCGGGTCAGCACGGAGGATGTGCCCGAAGTGCCTGATGAGGAGGGCGCATCGCACGACATGATGCTTGTGCCCGAACCCGGACGCCCTAAGTTCGATGTGTTCCCTGTTGAGCCAACTAATGAGCCGAATCGGTTTGCCTATTTCATCGACGGTATCCAGCACTCGCAACTGCTGTACTATCAGGAATCGCCTCAGTACGGGGTGTTGCCTGTGGTCTACGGTTATGTGTCGGCGATGGTGTTGAGGCGCGACGAAGGTCATCTGCATCCTGAAGTTTTCAAGGCACACGAGGCACTCTATCTGCCTCTCAAAGCGGTAGATGCGACCGTTTTCAAGCGTCGCCAGATAGCGGTTCACGATACGCTGGAGGAGCGCGAGCTTGCGAAGACCCCCTTCTCCACGATGTTGGTGCGTGCGGGGGCAACGGTTGCGCGCGTACGGGACAAGCTGGAACGCAAACTCGCACTGGATTGGATTAGGTCGCAAATGCCTGCAGGAACCGATTGGCTGGTGGTGGACGGCTCAATCGCCGACCTGATGCGCGACCTCAACGAGCGCAAGATGGTACGCGTGGTGGGCGTATCCAAGTCGCACCGCACCAGCTACCTGAATGTGAACGAGATGCTGAAGGTATTCAATATGCCTGCTGGGTATCGCAGTAGTATCTTTCGGCTCAAGCGCGGTCATATCACAGAGGAGGTTCACAGCTGGTATCTGCGTTTGCGCTGGCAGGAGGGCGCATCGCCTACTTATGGGCTGGTGCGCGTGGAAATCCCCGTGATTAGCGAGCCGAGCGAGGCACAAGAGATTGCCGACCGTGTCTCCAGCTGGCTTCTGCAAGAGACACGCCCGCTGAGCCTACCTGACCCGCGCTATGACCGCCTGATTTACCCGTTCCGAATGTGCGAGCAACATCTTCGGAGCCGAGCGCCCAGCGAAGCGGTAATGCGCTCAGCACTGGAACGGCTGGCGGTGTAGGCTCTTTTTCTCACTCGATCTCGTCGGGGTTGATGCCAAGTTCGCGCAGGCGTTGTGCAAGTTTCTCAGCGCGTTGACGCTCCGCCTCCGCACGCGCTAACTGAGCTTCATACGGCGTTGGCACTAACTCACCTTCTCCCGTCCACCAACGCACCCAACGACGAACCCGACCGTGATACTCCCCCTCCCAAAAACCAACCCACACCTCCAACTGCTCGCTCCACAACCAACCCCGCTCGTCGGGCGCTATCGGCGCATACTCCCGACGACTCGTCAACCGATACCCCAACAACTCCCCCTTATCAGGGTCACACAAAAAATACTCAGGCGTCGCAAACACACGCCCATACAACGCCACATTCTCCACCCTGTCCTTGCGTGCCGTCGACGGCGAACTCAACTCAAAAATCACATCGGGGAAACGCCCCCCCTCGTTCCACACATTCCAGTACGAACGCGGTCTGCCCCCATCCACTCCCTTCACGATGAAAAAGTCGGGACCTTTGTAGCGGGGGCGGTTTTGGATGACGCTCTGGGCTTGTTCGGCGCTGTAGTAGATGAAGGTGTTGCCCCCTGCATAGAAGTCGTTGCGTCCGTGCCAGAGTTGGCGGATGAGGTCGATCAGGAGGTGGATTTGCATCAGATGCCAATCGGTTTCCAACGGTTCATCGTCCTCCGCGGGTAGGATGTCAGGGATGTAAGGGAAGGCTTGGGCGAGGAGTTTTTCGGTCTCGCCTGTTGTATTTTTTTTGCGTTTGGTGGTGCGTTTGGGTTTGGTTGGGGCTGTGGCTTGTGCCATGCCAAATCACCTATCAGATTATACCCCGCGCTACGATTTCAAGGAAGTTTCGCAAGATTGCCAGACCGACATGGCTACTTTTTTCGGGATGAAACTGTACGGCGTGAAGCGCACCCTTCGAGACTGCGCTCGTGAACTCAATGCCGTACAGTGTGGTGGCACTGATGATTTCAGGTTCGGCAGGTTCGGCATAGTAAGAGTGGACGAAGTAGACATAACTGCCGTCAGGAACGCCTCGCCAGAGGGGGTTCGTTGTAGTCCTTGTCCCCAGCCTAATCGCATTCCACCCAATCTGGGGCACGGGCAGGCTAAAGTTTTGCTGTGCCGACTGCCGAGTGCCCACTGCCCACTGCCCTTTTCGAAAACCGGCCACACGCCCGCGTAGAACACTCAACCCCTGCACGCCGGGGCTCTCCTCGCTCGACTCGAACAGCAGCTGCAAGCCGAGGCAAATCCCCAGAAACGGCTTGCCCGCCTCGATGACTTGGCGCAGAGCGGGTGTAAGCCCTGCTTCGTCAAGCCTCTGCATTGCCGAGCCGAATGCCCCAACACCCGGCAGAACCACTCCCTCTGCGCTTCTAATCGTCGCAGGGTCGCTGGTGATGTGTGCTTCTGCGCCGAGATACTCCAGCGCTTTCTGCACACTACGCAAGTTGCCCATTCCGTAATCTACAATCGCAATCATAGGCTCGTTTCGGGGTTCTCACCTGCGCCCTCCAGATAGCCTTTTGTGGAGGGCACACCTGTCTGGCGGGGATTATAGCGTGTTGCCATTTCAAACGCCTTTGCGAACGCCTTGAAGATGGCTTCTATGGCGTGGTGGTCGTTCTGAGCGTGCAGGAGGCGAATGTGCAGGGTGGCGTTGGCGTGCAAGGTGAACGCCCGAAAGAACTCGCTTATCAACTCGGTGGGAAGGTCGCCCACGCGCTCGCGCCGAAACTCCGCCTCAAAGTGCAGATAGGGACGCCCACTGAAATCGATGGCGACCATTGCCAGTGCCTCGTCCATCGGCACGATTGCCCAACCGTAGCGATAAATCCCGCGCATATCGCCCAACGCCTGCTGAACCGCTTTGCCTAAGCAGATGCCCACATCCTCCACCGTGTGATGCTCGTCTACTTCCAAGTCGCCCGTAGCGTTGATGACCAGGTCAATCGCTCCGTGCCGAGCCACTTGGTGGAGCATATGGTCGAAGAAGCCGACCCCTGTGGTAATCTGTGCTTTGCCTGTGCCGTCCAAGTCGACGGAGGCGTAGACGCGCGTTTCGCTCGTCTCGCGCTCATACATTCCAAACCGAGAGCCTGCGCTTTTCATCACTGTTTCCTGCCTTCAATCTCAGTGGCTTGGGCATCTCGCCCATTTCACTCACGGGCAGGACGCCCGTGCTACAGTGGCTTGGGCATCCTGCCCATAATGCACATGGGCGGGACGCCCGTGCTACGAGTCGAGTCTGACCTTCACTGCGTGCGCGTGCGCCTCGAAGCCCTCCTCCTCCGCCAGAGCCAAGATGTCGGGTGCCACTTGGCTGAGCGAGTTGCGCGTGAGCATGATGATGCTACTGCGCTTGAGAAAAGTCTCCACTGAAAGGGGCGATTCGAAGCGGGCAGAGCGTCCTGTGGGTAGGGTATGGCTCGGTCCTGCCGCATAGTCCCCTGCCGATTGGGGGGTGTCATTGCCCAGCAGAATACAGCCTGCGTTGCGCACAAAGCTGAGCCACGCCATCGGTTCGGCGACCATCAGCGAGAGGTGTTCGGGCGCGCACAAGTTCGCCAACTCGAACGCTTCGGGCAGGTCGCGCGTGATGACCACTACGCTCTGGTTCAGCGAACGTTCCAAGGTCTCACGGCGCGCACGCTCCTGCAAGCTCCGCTCAATCTCCTGTAAAGTGCGCTCTATGATGTGCTGAGACGGGCTGAACAGATAGCCGACCGATTCGGCACCGTGTTCCAGTTGAGTCAGCAGGTCGCTTGCAATGTAGAGCGGGTTTGCAGTATCGTCCGCAACGATTGCCACCTCGCTCGGACCTGCCCAGTGGTCGACACCTACCAGCCCCCACACCATACGCTTCGCCAAGTTCACATAGAGATTGCCTGGTCCGACGACCTTCTCAACAGGCGGAATGCTCTGAGTGCCGAACGCCATCGCAAAGATTGCCTGCGCGCCCCCCACCTTGAACACGCGCTGGATGCCGATTTCGCGCACCGCAACGAGAACGGAAGCAGGGAGTGTGCCGTCGGCTTGGGCAGGCGAGCAGAGTACAATCTCGCTCACTCCTGCCACTTTGGCGGGCACCGCGTTCATAATCACCGAACTGGGATAGCGCGCCCTGCCACCAGGCACATAGACCCCCACTCGGCTCAGGGGGCGAACCATCTGCCCTAATAACCCTCCCGACGGTTCAGGGTTCCACCACGAACTTTGGCGCATCGATTTGTGGTAGCGACGCACACGCGCCATCGCGTGCCGAATCGCCTCCACCACTTCAGGGCGCACCTGCTCATAGGCGCGCTCGAACTCTTCCTGGGTGACCTCAAGACTCTCTAAGGTCGGGCAGTCCCACTGACGCGAGAGCCTCAGCAGGGCAGTATCGCCTTCGATCTGCACCTGATGAGCAATCTCACGAACCTGCGCCTCGAGTTCGGGAGACGGGAGCGCGACGGCTTGGAGGAGCGCTTGGCGTACCTGCTGTTCGGAGTCCTGACGCAAATCGAATCGGCGCATCATCGGCGTGGGGATTATACCCGCTCCTGTGAGCGGGTACAACATAGGGCGATGAAAGCGGTCTTAGTCGTGCCTGATGGAATGGCGGACTGGTCGGTTCCTGGGTTAGGGGGCGACACGCCTCTGATGCGTGCGCGCACACCTATGCTGGAGGAACTGACACCGAACGCGCTCGTGGGCAAGGTGCTAACCGTGCCCGAAGGGTTCTACCCCGGCAGTGATGTGGCGAACATGGCTCTGCTCGGATATGACCCGCGAAGCCACTACACAGGGCGCGGTCCCATAGAAGCCTCGGCGATGGGCGTGCCGTTGGAACCTACCGATGTCGCCTTCCGTTGCTCACTCATCAGCACCGATGGCGAACGATTGCTGGACTACAGTGGGGGCGGTATCAGCCAAGAGGAAGCGCGCCCTCTAATTGAACTGCTTGACCAAAAGCTGGGCACGCCCCGAATCCGCTTCTTTGTGGGTGTGGGCTATCGGCATGTGATGCGCTGGAGCGGTGGTCCTGTGGAGGTGGTTTGCACTCCACCCCACGAGATGCAGGGCGAACGGCTCGCAGACCACTATCCCGAAGGCGAAGGTGAGTCTACCCTGCGTCGGCTCATCGAGGACTCGTACGAGATTCTGGACGCGCACCCGATTAATCGGCGACGGCATCAAGAGGGCAAACCCCCTGCGAATATGGTCTGGCTCTGGGGTCAGGGGCGCGCACCCAAACTTCAGCCGTTTACCTTGCGTTGGGGCAAAACGGGCGCAATGGTCGCAGAGGTCGATGTGGTGAAAGGACTGGGCGTGCTGGCAGGACTAGAAGTGCCCACCATACCCGGCGCCACAGGCTATGTTGACACGGACTACCGCGCAATCGGTCAGTACGCTGTGCAGATGATTCAGAAGCACGATTTCGTGTATGTGCATATCGAAGCGCCCGACGAAGCAGGGCATCACGGCGACGCCGAAGCCAAAACTTGGGCAATCGAGCAGATTGACCAGCAGACCCTTGCGCCTATCGTGAGCCACTTGAACGCACAGGGGACACCCTTCCGCCTGATGGTCGTGCCCGACCACTTCACGCCTGTTGCGAAGCGCACTCACGCTGAGGGTGCAGTGCCGTTCCTGCTGTACAACTCGCAAAACCGACGCACAAACCGCCTGCCCTACGACGAATCGATTCTGGACAACCCCAGCATTCCTTATGTTGAAGAGGGCTGGCGATTGATTGAGATGTTGTTGGAGTAGCCGATGGGCGCGCTGGAGCGGTTCGAGTTCACACAGATACGAATGGGGGTGGATACTCGCATCGTTGTCTACGCGCCCGATGAGGAGCGTGCGGTGCGCGCCTGCAGGGATGCTTACAAGCGTATCGCCGAGTTAGAAGAGCGTCTGAGCGACTACCGCGCCGATAGCGAGCTGAACCGCCTTTGCGAGCGTGCCGTTCGGCGTTGGGTTCAGGTTAGCCCCGAACTGTTCTATGTGTTGTGGCGCGCCCAGCGGTTGGCTCAGCAGACCGATGGAGCGTTCGACATCACACTTGGTCCGCTGGTAGCCTTGTGGCGCGAATCGCGTCGAACTCAGAAACTGCCCCCTCCTGTCGAGTTAGAGGAGGCGCGTCAGCGTTCGGGTTGGCGCAAGCTGCGCTTGAACCGAGCACGCCGAGCAGTCTGGCTGGAGATGCCGAATATGCGCCTTGACTTGGGCGGGATAGCGAAGGGCTATGCCTGCGACCACGCTCTGCGCGTGCTACGCCGACACGGTCTCACCCGCGCACTGGTGCAGATGGGGGGCGACTTGGCGGTTGGGGATGCCCCACCCGACTCGCAGGGCTGGCAAGTTCTAATCCCGCCACTTAGTACGCCCGACACGCCCAAGACACTCTTCCTGACTCGGTGTGCCCTCTCGACATCGGGGAGTACCGAGCAGTATGTGGAGATTGAGGGTAAACGTTATGCCCATATCATCGACCCCAGAACAGGCTTGGGACTGAGCGCCCTGATTTTGGCGAGCGTGAAAGCGCCCGACGGGATAACTTCAGACAGCCTTGCCACTGCGCTGGCGGTAATGGGCGAAGCAGGTGTGCCAAAACTCAGGCGACACTACCCGCGCATCGAAGTGTGGCTCCAACAAATAGCGCTGGACAACAATATAGTATCTCAGTGAAAACTTGCGCCTGGGGCATGGGGAGCAATCGGGATGACCTGGTCTGCTACCTCACGCAAGGCAGGAAGAGTGCGTTCGGGGTTCAGAGTCAGCACGATGATGGAACCACCAGCCCCACCCGCACCTGCCAGTTTTGCGCCCAGTGCGCCGTTTTCCAAAGCGACATGCACTAACTGATGAAGGTTCTCACCACTCCCACCCAGCGAGTGAATGATTGTGTAGTTCTCGTTCATCAGCGCACCCAGCCTCTGCCAATCGCCCTCCAACAGAGCAATTCGTGCCTCACGCGCCAATCGTCCAATCCTTGCCATCCCCTCGACGACAGCACGCTCACCCTCTTCCCAACGGGCACGCAGGCTCTTGTGAACCGCTCCCGAAAATCGCTTGCCCCCCGTTGTTGCCAGCCACATCGGGATACCCTTGCCCTCACAATAACGCTGGAGTGGCTCCACCGTAGCAAGCGGTTCGTTCGGGTCGGTTCCCAGCCCCTCCTTGTCGCGAAAATCCATCAGGTTCAGCCCTCCGAACACCGCCATATAGAAGTCCTGATAGCCACACGCAACCCGAAGTTCATTCGCCTCGATTCGGCGTACGCGCTCCGCCAGAAGGTGGGGAATTTCAGGCAGAGTGCCCTCATACTTCAGTAGACAGCCCACAATCGCCGTGAGCAGAGCCGACGAACCCGCCAGCCCCGACTGCTCTGGAATATCGCTCTCGATTCGCAGGGTAAAGCGCGCGTTCGCCAGTGTGAACCCCAGCCCTTGAAGCGCAACACGACACACATCGAACTCGTCACCCTGCAACTCTAAGCCATCAGACACGAGCACGCCCTTAGGCGACTGAAAAGTGAGCCTCTCGGAACGCTCAAGAGTACACCGAGCGCGCAGGGGAATCGCCGTCGAGATGACCGTGCCACCATACATATCACTGGGATTGCCGATAATCCCAGCACGACCTGCGACCGAACAGCGTATCGCTTCCATCAGGGGGTGAGTTCGCTGTAAGGGAAGATTTTCCTGCAAAGAGAAAGGCGCAGGTTGGAACCCTGCGCCCTCTCAAAACTTCAGCCGACGGTGATGTCTTTGATGCGTATCTGGGTAATCGGCTGTCGGTGTCCCCAGCGTCGGCGTTGATTCTTCTTGGGCTTATACTTGAAGCCGATAATCTTCGGTCCTTTGATGTGCTTGGCAATCTCGGCGACTACCTTCGCACCTTGCACATAGGGCGCGCCCACCATGAGACCTTCATCGGTGCGCACCATCAGCACTTCGGTAATCTCGATTTCGCTCCCTTGTTCGCCCTCGATTTTTTCTACATTCACGACCGCGCCCGGCTCGACACGGTACTGCTTGCCTCCAGTTTGGATAATCGCATACATCGTATCTATCTCCTCCTAAAGCGGTGGTGATTATACCTCATTCTCAGGCACTTCGCGCAACTTGCCCTGTTTGTACAGTTCCCACACGCGAAAGACCGAGTTTCGGTGTGGGCGGATTTTGCAGTGTTCATCCTCGTTGCGCTTCTCGTTGCAATAGCCAAGGGGCACACACTTGGGCACGAGCAGCTTGCCGAAGTAGGGGTCTGCTTGCATCATCTCCTTGCGAATCAGTTTGAACATCTGGCGGATTTCCCACTGTGCCAACACGCAAAGCCTTAGTCCCGCCATATGAATCAGTTGGCGTAGGTTCACCGTCATAATCAGGTTGGTGGTGACGGCGTTGGGGAACACAAAGCGCGCATCTTCGGCAGGCACCCCCATCTCCAAAAATCGGTGATAGACTTCCTCGCTGAGGTCTCGGAACCGCTCGAACTCTTTGAGCGCTTCCTCGTTGCCCTCGATGCTGGGCGGGGTCACATACAGCGGTTCTTTATATTTCACATAGCGCTGGCTCTGCTGGTCGAAGGCGATGCCGATTCTGTGGCGCACCAGCTGGTGGCTGAGCGCACGGCTCACCCCCGAAATCGCGAACACGAAGTTGATATGCTCAATTGTGCTGTGGTGTCCCGAATCGACCACATGCTCGATCAGTTTCAGCACGCGCTCGGGGGGCACTTTGTCCGATAGGAACTCATCCCAGATTTGTTGGGGCGTCTTCTCGCTATAGCAGGTGCGCGCAGCAAGATAGATGAGTCCCTGATAATACTTGCGTATCATCTCCGCAGGGGGGAAGATTAGGTTGACCTCCATCGTGCCGCGCTTTGCCATGGTCTGTTCCTCTCGGTATTAGGATACCCGTTGTCAGGAGTCGTTTTGCTCCAGGTAGGTGCGCAGGTAGTCTCCGTAGCGATAGAGTGCGCTTCGGGCGCGCTCCAATCGTCCGATGAGATTCCCTCCATCAAGGCGGATAATCTCGTCCAGAGTCTCGGCGCAGAAGAGTGCCTCCATCGCATCGGTTGGTCGCCCCACTGTGCGCAGTCCGAACTCGGTGTCGGAAGGGTCGCAGTTCAGGTGCGCGGTCAGGTAAGGTCGGATTTGGGGGTAGGCGCGCTGAAGCCACTTACGCAGGCGCGTATACTCCTCTTGCCACGGTGTGCCGTCTTCAGCAAACGCCGAATCGCAAATCAGCTCTGCAAGCTGTTCGAAATGGGCGTAATATTCTGCTAAGAGGGCGCGTTGCTCTTCAACAGGCAGTTCGACCGTATGCCCCCGCCACTGTCGAATCTGCTCGCGAATCGTTTCAGGCAGTGCCGAAATCACAGCGACCGCTTTGAGGATTGTAATCCGCAGATGGATTCCAATCTGCCACAGTCCCTTGCTTATCCCTTGCGCGAAGGTGCGCGCGCGTGCTATCGGTCCCATCCTATGCCTCCGTGCGGTTCTCGCTCGCTTTAGTCACGAAATTCAGTTTCAGGTCGCGCAGTTGGCGCTCGTACTCCTTTAGGGTTTCGGGTTCGAGGCGTGGGCGCAGTTTTCCTGCCACAAATTCGGCGCAATCGATCGCAATTTTCGCCTCGTCGGGGGCAAAGCGTGTTTTCCCTGTGATAGGGTCGGGTATCAGCCCCAACGCTTGCCAACCCGCGGTGATGTAAAGGCTCAGCGTGTAAGCGAGCAGGTCGTAGATATCGAGTGGCTCCTGCGCATTGAGTTGCTCACTTTGCATCTGCCTTTCACCTCCCATTTTGCCCGATTATACCCCTTTGTGATTTGAATCACGGAACGGCGCAGAGCCTATCAAGTATCCTTGAGATGCACTCAAAGGGTGCAACAATCAAAACAGGAGGAAAGGTTATGCCTACGATTGTCGATGTCGCGGTATCTGCTGGTTCGTTCAATACGCTCGTTCAAGCCGTCCAGGCGGCTGGTCTCGTCGACACACTCAACGGGTCTGGTCCGTTCACCGTGTTCGCCCCGACTGATGAGGCGTTCGCCAAAATTCCCCAAGACACCCTGCAGGCAGTTCTTGCCGACAAGGAGAAGCTCACCGCTATCCTGACCTACCATGTGGTGCCTGGCAGGCTGATGGCGGCGGATGTCGTCCAGCAGAGCCAGCTCCAGACGGTTCAGGGGCAGAGCGTCACCGTCAGCACTGAGGGTGGCGTGCGCGTGGACGATGCAAATGTCATTCAGACCGACATTGAGGCGGATAACGGTGTCATCCATGTGATTGACGCTGTGATTATGCCCAAGTAATCATCAACACCTCGCAACTCGATCAGGGTGGTACCGAAAGGTATCACCCTATTTTTTTTTTTGCGGGTGTCTAAGATGAAGATTTCGCGCTGTTCGTTGGTGATGACCAAGCGGTGGTCGTCAATCCACTCGATGGCTTCACACTGTTTGCCGTTCCGAAAGCGGATTTGGCGCGCTTTGCCCTCCGAAAGGAACCGATCGCCCTGTGGGGGGCGCTCAAACAGCCAGACCGATTGTTGAGGGGCTTGGCACAACACCGCCAGTGTGCGCCCGTCGGGCGAGAGCGACGCAGCGGTCGCCCAACCGCCCAAATCGGGGTGGCTATCCACCTTCGTGAGGATGTTGACTTTGTCAGAGTGGGTCGTGTCCAGTCGGTAAAGGTTCGTGCCTGTTTCGGGAGTGTTGAGCGAGCCTTGCTTACGATGTTTGGTGAGACAGTAGAGTTTGCCGTCCATCACAAACACCGCTTCACAGTCGAAGTGCCAGCGGTCGGACGGTGGGAAGCCGTTCTGGTCGGGGTAAGCGACAGGGATGCGCTGAAGGATGTGGGTTCGGGTGGTCTCGTTGGGGTTCGGCTCTTTCAGCACATAGACCGCCAAGTCGCGCCGTGCGTTGCCGTTGTTGCCCATATCGGCAATATAAAGTGTGTCGCCATCCATCGCGATGTCTTCCCAGTCGATGTTGCTGGCGCCCTCGATGAGAATGCCCTCGAAGATGACAGGAGGCTCTTCTGGACGGGTGGACGAGTCGCGCCGAGAGACGAACAGCGGAACGATGACGCTCCCATCCAACCGAATAGCGAAGATTCGGGCACGGTCTCCGCTATCGTTGTGAACCCAGTAGGTGTCGGGATAGGTGCGACTGCGAGCAATCCCACTCATCTCGTCAATAGGGGGATGGTGCACAACCACTGCGGGCTTCAGTTCGATTTCGTCAACAATCGGTTTTGAGGGCGTGGGCGTCCAGAACGCCAGCACGAACGCCCCTGCGAACAGCCCCAACATCCAAAGTGTAATGGCGCGCATCACCGAGAGTGTACCTGCTTGGAATGTTAGAGTTGGGTTAAAGGCAATCTATTCGGAAGATAATTCATCCGATAATGAGCGCACGGGAATCTCTTGAATGCGGAAGAGGGGCGAAGTTGACCGCTCGCAAGTGATGAATGCGTCGGCTTCGGCTTGTATGGCATAGGCGATGTGGATGGCGTCCAACGCGCTGAGACCGTGTTTTTCGGCAATCTGATATGCTTGCTTCAACACCTCAATATCCCAGTCCAGATACTCTGTTCTCTCGCTTCGTAGGATCGAGTTGTAGAATTCGGCTTCTTGCAAGCGCTTGTTATAGACGGCTTTTGGCAGTGTCTCCAAGCGAACGACCTCACTCACCACCAAGGTACGGTTAGGGTCATCTAATATCGCAAGTGCGCGATGTTTGATGGCTGGACTGCCGCGAGAAATGGCTATTAGAACGCTGGAGTCGATATAGGTGCGCTTACTCATCGCGTACGCCACCCCGACGAATGTGAACCTCCTCCAGCACCTCGTCCATCGTCAAAAAGCGTTCACCACTCTCAACCTGCGCGCGAATCAGTTCCAGAAGTTTTCTGCCCAGCTCGGTGCGTGGCTGATAGGTATAAACCCAGTCGTGCTCGTGCGTAGCGTTCGACTTGGTCTCGGGTTTGGGTTCCCGCTTGCTTCGCTTCGATCGTGTTTTCATAGGCAAGGGTATTGTACCTCGCAGTAGCACAGACATTCCTGTCTGTGCTACTGTTTAGCCGACCACAATCTCGTGCCGTCCAGCGGGGTATTCTCGGTCGCCCACTTCAGCAATAGTGCCGTCGGGCACGGTAAGGTGGAGGTGGATTTTTCCATCCACCTGCTCCAACGCGAAGTCGATGACGCCCGTCGGTGTGGGGAATTTGCCGTAAGCCCACTCCAAGTTGCCTAAGAAGGGGGTGATGCGCACCCGCTTCAAGCTCGGCTCTAATATCTCCAAACCGAGCACGGTCGCAGGGAGCATATAGGCAGGTGCGGCACTCCACGCGTGGCAGTGGCTCCGCGTGAACCAGCCCGAATCGGGTCCGAAAAGCCAGCCTGCTTCGTGAGCATGCAGGGGGTTAGGAGGGCGTTTGGTCGGGAACATCTCCCAGCAGGTAGACGCGCCCATCTGCACCATCAAGCCCCAATCGCGCCGAATCGTCTCTATAATCTGCTGACGCCGACCGAGCTTCAACAACAACTCCAGCAGGAACGCACTCATGAACGGACTGCCAATCTGCACAAAGTCGGCGGGTGGGTTTTCGAGAGAGCCTTCCAATATGGCACGGCGTTCAGGGGTGGGGATGTCGCACAACAGTGCAACTACCTGAGTTTGCATACTGTAGGTTGGGCTTTGGGTGCCGTCCTCGCGCAGGCAGTCGGTGTAGGCGCGCTTCGCTTCGTTCCAGAGATATTGATTGATTGCCTTGCGCAGGTCGTTTGCCCACTGGCGCCAAGTCTGGGCGTGAGTGGTTTCGCCCAGCAGGTCGGCAATCTTGGCGGTGTCTTCCCACGCCTTCACCAGCCACATATTCTGGTGGCTCACAACACCCCTGCCCGGCGTATCCATCGGCGCCCAGTCCAGCATATTCCACGCTTCGATGTCGAGCAAGCCTTCGTTGTTGATATAGCGCGTGTGGAAGCTCTCGTTCTGGCGGACGATGTAGGAGAACACCTCTTTCAGGAACGGCTCGTCGCCCGTGAAAAGGTAATACTCGTAGCACGCAATCGCCCACAGGAGCGCCCACGCAGTCAGGAGATTCTCCCACGCGCTGGGCACTTGGCTCTCCACTATCGGCGACTGCTCGGTGGACTGACCTGCCAGAAGCAGGCATCGACGCGCCAAGCGATAATCCCCGAAGCAGGCGTAAGCAAAGAGCGACTCGTTACGCGCATCACCCACCCAGAAGGTCTGCTCGTAGGTCGGGCAGTCGATATAGGTGTCCTCGCTACAGAGTTGAACGGTTGTACGGGCGATGTGATAGATACGATTCAGCAAAGCGTCCGAGCAGACGAACTCCCCTCGCTCCTCATAGGGGTAAAGGCTCTGATAGCACCGCACCGAGCGCAGGTGGACGGGCGCAGTTGTGCCCTCAGGGAATCGGAAGGTGAGCGTGGCATAACGGAACCCGCGACGCGTAACGCTCTGGAACCGCTGCCAGCCCCTGCGCGTGATGTAGCGGAAGGTGTTGTTCAAGCCGTGTGTCCACTGCACACGGTCGGGGCGCACAGGGTCTAAATACTCGAAGCCGTTGAAATCGATGATAACTCCTTCGGGCGCCTCCAGCTCCATCTCCACATAGCCCGACACTTCATCCCGAAATTCCAGCCAGACCTCCAAATCGCCCGATTCGGGCGGATAGAGCGTGGCGCTATCGCTGATAGAGCGAATGGCGTTGGTGGCGTTCTCGATGCGCGGCTTCTCGGTGGTTGGCTTGGCGTTCACCGTGAGTGAGAACACATTGGCAGGCGCAGTATGGAGCGTGTCCACCGCAATCACTTTGGGATGACGGCGCAGGTCTTGGAGGGTGTTCAGGCTCACTGCTTGGCGGAACTCGTCCGTGTCGGTTCCCTCGAAAGGACCAACCACCACCCACGGGTAGTCGGCGCGTTCTATAAGTGGGTTCACTAACTGCACGCCGTCGCCCTCCCAGTCCAGCACGGGGTAGTAATACCAGTCGTGATAGGAACGGCTCACATCGATGGTGAGCAGATGCGAACCAGCTGGTGCGGTGAACACCACCGGCGCCCCTGCAGGCAGAAGTTCCCCGTTCAGGCGCACCTTGTTATTCCAATCCCAGTGATGGTCTACACGGAGGCGGATTTCGGTCGGTTGGCTCACGCGTAGTTCGGTCGCAATCAGTCCGCAGATGAAACGCGGGTTCGCCGTGAGGTCGCCTTCGGCTAAGTAAGGTTTGAGGTCGAACGCCCACGCGCCTTTGGGAGGCTGAACCACTCGTGCCCGAAGCACACGCTGGGGATAGAGGGGTTCAAAAGTCAGGTAGGGGATTGGGCGTGGGTGGAGTTCGCCCCACGGCTCACAGCCCACTTCACCAATCTCGACCGCTTCGTTCCAGTCGTAGTCATCAAATTTCGGCATCGTCCAATCGCCGATAGCGCGTCGGGCGTCGTAGTGTTCATCGAAACCGAGCTGGCACGACATTCGGCTCGCACGGCGGTCGAAGGCGGGGTGCGGTGCATTCAGCCAAGAAGCATCGCTCGCTGCGACAATCCTGCCGTCCGCTTCCACTTGGGCAATCAGCCCCCCGCGTCCTTTGCCCCGCACATAGTCGTACTGGAAGTTGCCCATGCCCCAGTGATGTACCAGCACCGCAATCGCATTGAGACCGCCATGAGCAAACTGGGTCACATCGTGAACATCGTAGTACCAGTGATGATAGAACCCGCGCACAGGTCCGTGCCCAATAAAACGCCCATTGAACCAGAGTGTGTAGCGCGAATCGGCACTGATAGCGACCTTCACTTCACGAAATCCGCCTGCAAGCTGGAACTCTTTGCGCACGCACCAGTAGAAATTGCGGGGCGACGGCTCGCCCGGCGACCAAATCCAACGCGCTCGCCAATTCATAGACAATTTGTTCCATAAGGCTGGTGCGAATCCTGCAAATTAGGACTAAAGTCCCTATGAGTAAGACTACTCAGTGTTGTATCATACAGGCAAGAATGCTGGAGGCGAGGCTCAAGAGGGAAGAACCTCCAGCACTGAAGCCCAAATTAGGACTAAAGTCCGTAGGGGGATGGAAACTTTTTGGTGTATAATGGGTATACTATTTAGCAACGCTCGTGACGGTGTTGCACGACACAGAGGGCTAAGTCCCTGCCGTGCCTGCCAAGCCGGGTCAGGTTGCCAGCCTGCCCGGCTTTTTTGTGGTATACTGAGCCTATGGCATCACTCAAACCGCTCATCGGGATTACCTGCAACTGGAAAGCCCACGACTCAGGAGGCTACCTGCGACTGGACGACGCCTACGCACAAGCAGTATCGCAAGCAGGGGGACTGCCCGTGCTGATTCCCACGCGCTCCGACGCAGAAGCGTTAGCCGACCGCTTGGACGGCTTGGTCATCCCTGGTGGCGATGATATCGACCCGCGCCACTATGGTGAAGAACCCCATCCTGCAACCCAGATTGTGAGCGCACCTCGCTTCGAACAAGAGTGGGCAACTCTCCAAGCGTTTGAGGCGCGCCAGAAGCCGATTTTGGGCATCTGCTATGGCTGTCAGCTGATGAATGTTTGGCGCGGAGGCACACTCTATCAACACCTACCCGATTTAGAGACCGTGACGCTCCAGCACCGCAAACACGACGAAGACCCCGACCACCCGCGCCACTTCGTGCACATCGAGACCGATTCGTTCCTGTATCGTCTGATCGGTATGAGCCAGACCGAGACGGTGAGCGCGCACCACCAAGCGATTCGGCAGGTGGGACGCAACCTGCGCACTGTCGCCTACTCACCCGACGGCGTCATCGAGGCGATAGAGGACAGTTCGCTTCCCTTCTTTGTGGGCGTGCAGTGGCATCCTGAACGCGACCCCGACGCCCCCGCCACGCGTGCGCTGTTTCAGGCGTTCGTGCGCGCTTGCCGAGGCGAACTCAAATAAAAAAATGCGCCGTACGGGGCGAGACCGCACGGCGCAGTACCCTCGCGCAGGCATTAGGGGAGAGGACTAAGCCTTTCCGATAATGGCATCCATAGTATCCCCCGCCCTACATTAAGGGCAGGTTAAACTCGGTTAAGAGACTGTAAAATTTTGGGAGGAGCGCGGCTTCCTGTATCCACCTGAAAAATTTCCCCAATTTGCCCTCAACCCCTTGACAACACCGCCCGTTATAGGGTATTATTTAGCCACGCTAAACATTAGGAGGCTCACCGTGACTGAGAAGACACCAATTTTGGAAGTGAAGAATCTATGGGTCAGACTACCAGACGAAGAAGAGTATATCCTGCGCGGGATGGATTTGGCTATCTATCCTGGTGAGGTACACGCGCTGATGGGACCGAACGGTTCGGGCAAGTCCACGCTTGCGAAAGTGCTGGCGGGACATCCGGGCTATGAGGTCACCGATGGCGAAATCCTGTTTAAGGGCGAGGACATTCTGGAGATGGAACCCGACGACCGCGCCCGTGCGGGGCTGTTCCTTGCGTTCCAGTATCCGATGGAAGTGCCCGGCGTCACGATTGCCAACTTTATGCGCCTCGCCTACCAGCGCCGATTCGATAAGGAAGTGAAGTATGGCGATTTCTATAAGATACTGCTCCAGCACCTGAAGAAGTTAGAGATGGACGCCTCGTTCGCAGCGCGTCCCGTCAACGAGGGCTTCTCTGGAGGTGAGAAGAAGCGCTTTGAAATCGTGCAGATGTCCCTGCTGGAACCCCAGCTCGCCGTGTTAGACGAGACCGACTCGGGTCTCGATATCGACGCGCTCAAGGTCGTTTCGAACGGTGTGAACCAAATGCGCTCGCCCGAGCGTTCGTTCTTGGTGATTACCCACTACCAGCGCATCCTGAACTATATCACGCCCGACTATGTGCATGTGATGGTGGAGGGGCGAGTGGTGCGTTCGGGCGGTGCGGAACTGGCACAGCAACTCGAGGAGAAGGGCTACGACTGGATCCGTGGGGAGCTCGCTGCTGCCAATACCTGAGGAGGGCTATGAAAATGGCACAACAGGATATTCTCAATCTGGGTCAAGATTATGTTCAGAAGTATGGTTTCTACGATACGATTGAACCCGTGTTCCAGACGGAGCGCGGTCTCACTCGGCGCGTCATAGAGGAAATCTCCTACCAGAAGAACGAGCCGAAGTGGATGCGCGACTTCCGCCTTGAGGCGTATGAAATCTTCATGGCAAAGCCGATGCCCGCTTGGGGTCCCGACCTATCACGCCTGAACTTCGACGAGATTGTCTACTACATTAAGCCGACTGAGCGTCAAGGACGCAGTTGGGACGAGGTGCCCGAGGACATCAAGCGCACCTTCGACCGACTGGGCATCCCCGAGTGGGAGCGCAAGTTCCTTGCAGGAGTCGGCGCACAGTACGACAGCGAGGTGGTCTACCACAGTCTCGCCAAGCAGTGGGAAGAGAAGGGAGTCATCTTTGTGGACACCGATACTGCCGTGCGCGAGTATCCCGACCTCGTGAAGGAATATTTTGGAACGGTCATTCCGCCCAACGACAACAAGTTCGCCGCGCTCAACTCGGCGGTCTGGTCGGGTGGTTCGTTCGTCTATGTGCCTGCGGGTGTGCATGTGGACATTCCTCTGCAAGCCTACTTCCGAATCAACGCCAAGAACGCCGGTCAGTTCGAGCGCACACTGATTATCGCAGAGGAAGGCTCGTTTGTGCATTACGTCGAAGGTTGCACCGCCCCGGTCTACGCCGAGGAAGCCCTGCACAGCGCAGTGGTCGAGATTATCGTGAAGCCCGGTGCGCGCGTGCGCTACACCACCATTCAGAACTGGTCGCGCGATGTGTACAACCTCGTCACCAAGCGCGCCGTTGCCTACCGAGACGCCGTGATGGAGTGGGTGGACGGCAACATTGGTTCCCGTGTGACTCAAAAGTACCCCAGCGTCTACCTGATGGAACCTGGTGCACGCGGGGAGATTCTGTCGGTGGCGTTCGCAGGCGACGGTCAGCACCAAGACACGGGAGGCAAGGTCATCCACGCGGCGCCCTACACCAGTAGCCGAATCACCTCAAAGTCGATCTCCAAGGGCACGGGGCGCGCCTCCTATCGTGGGCTGGTGCAGGTTCTGCCCGGTGCGCACAACAGCAAGTGCAATGTGGAGTGCGACGCCCTGTTGTTGGATGAGGACGCCAAGACCGACACCTATCCCTACATCGAAATCAACGAGAAGGAAGTCACCATCGGGCACGAGGCGCGTGTTAGCAAGGTCAGCGAGGAGCAGCTGTTCTACCTTCAGTCGCGCGGGCTGAAGAAGGACGAGGCGCTCACGCTGATTGTGTCGGGCTTCATCGAGCCACTGGCGAAGTCGCTCCCGATGGAGTATGCCGTCGAGCTGAACCGCCTCATCGAGCTCGAGATGGAAGGTTCAGTCGGTTAACCTCATACCCGCTCCCTCACAGCCAGCCCGGTCGGCACTGGGCTGGCTTTTTTTGTCTACCCTGTGTTGGAAAGCAGACTGCTTGGGAAAAACCTTACAGACCACGAAACTCTTTGGGAACCTCTTCTATGCCCTGAGGAATTGGCTCACCGTGCTTTTTGAGACTTTCCAAGTAACCGACAATAGCGTCTCGAACATCTCTAATGCTTCCTCTTTCGTCTCGCCCTGCGTCACGCAACCTGGTAGAGCGGAAACCGAGACGATATATCCCCCCTCTTCTGCTGGTTGCAGGTAAATGTGAAACCGTTCCATAAGCTTCGTCATCCTGATTGCCAGTTGCAGAGATTATACCTGCCCGTTCGGTACAATAAGTCTATGCCATCAGTGCGCCGAGTACTTCTGCTGAATGGACCGAACTTGAACCTGTTGGGCACGCGCGAACCCGAAATCTACGGCACGACCACGCTGGAGCAGTTAGTCCAGCGTGTGACAGAGTTCGCGCAGGCACAGGGAATCGAAATCCGCCCTCTCCAGTCCAACCACGAGGGCACGCTTATCGATGCGATTCACGAAGCGCGGGGCTGGGCAGACGGGATTATTGTGAATGCAGGAGCCTACACCCACACCAGTATCGCCCTGCGTGATGCGATTGCAGGGGTGGGTATCCCTACGGTCGAGGTACATCTGAGCAACATCCACGCCCGTGAGCCGTTCCGCCATACTTCGCTGATTGCGCCAGTCTGTATCGGACAGATTAGCGGGTTCGGCACTGACAGTTATCTCTTGGCGGTGCAGGCGTTGGTCTATTATTGGGAACAGCGAGCAAAAGCGGAGCGTGTGCCATAATATTGAATAATGCGGTTCAATCGTGAGGCGATTCGGGGATTCCTAAAAAACTGGTGCCCAAACGAACATGTCCAGAGCGTGGTTGAAATCACGCCCGAATATCTCCAACACCTCGGTATTTGCGCACTCCTGTTGGACTTGGACAACACGATTACCCCTTGGCGCAGTCGGCGCGTGCCCGACGAGGTCGTCCAGTGGATTGAGCAGATGCACTCGGCAGGGATCAAGCTCTGTTTTGTGTCCAACACGCGCAATATCGGGCGACTCAAGTGGCTCAGCGAACAGTTGAACATCCCCTATGTGCGCGGTCCGATGAAACCCCGACGCACTATGCTCCGGCGAGCGATGGAAACGCTGGGGGTGAAGCCAGAGGAGACTGCTATCGTGGGCGACCAACTCTTCACCGATGTTTGGGGAGGCAATCGGCTCGGCATCTACACCATCTGGGTTCAGCCGATGCATCATCGGGAGTTCATCGGTACGAAAATCAGCCGAAAGATAGAGAAATGGGTGATTCGGCGTGTCACTCCTCACGCGGAGGAATCCTGATGATTGACTCGCACACGCAGTTGGTGGGTGTGCTGGGCTACCCTGTGCGCCATTCGCTCTCGCCACGAATGCATAACCGCGCCTTCGCCGAGCTGGGGCTGAACTGGGTCTATCTGGCGTTCGAGGTGGCGCCTAATGCACTGCCCAACGCAATCGCAGGGATGCGTGGTTTGGGCATTCGCGGGTTGAACCTCACCATCCCGCACAAGGAGGCAGTACGCCCCCTGATAGATGGGCTGACCCCAACTGCCCAGGCGATCGGTGCAGTCAACACGCTTTACTGGGACGACGGTCGTTTGATAGGCGATAACACCGATGCAGGGGGCTTCCTGCGCGCCCTCGAGCATGAGGGAATCGAGCCAAGAGGGATACGGGTGCTGGTGTTGGGCGCAGGTGGCTCGGCGAGGGCGGTAGTCTATGCGCTCCACTCGCAGGGCTGCGAAGTGGTGATTGCGAACCGAACGGTCGAGCGCGCCCAACAGTTAGCGAGTGAGTTCGGAGCATATGCGGTCGTGCCGATGAACGCCGAAAGTCTCGCTCCAATCCTTGCAGAGGTGCAGGGCGTGGTGAACTGTACCTCGCTGGGGATGACTCCGAACGAAGACACGATGCCCGATGTACCGATTGAACTCCTGCCCGATTCTGCGTGGGTGTGCGATTTGGTCTATCGCCCGCTCCAGACACGGCTCCTGCAGACGGCAAGCGCGCAAGGGCTGAAGACGGTTGGCGGGCTGGGAATGTTGGTCTATCAGGGAGCGTTGGCGTTCGAGCGGTGGACAGGTCAGCCCGCCCCTGTAGAAGCGATGTGGCAAGAGGTGGCGTCTTGCTTGGAGTGAGTCTCCCTACTCCGACTGCCGAAGCCGTTCCACAAGGTCGCGCACACGCTTCTCTATCATCGCCCGCACCCGTCGGAACTCCTCGATTGGTAAACCGACGGGGTCGGGGATGTTCCAGTGTTCCTGGATGCCCATGTAGGTTGCTGGGCAGAGTTGGTCGGTACGCGCATCGCACAGGCTCACGACCGCATCGAACTGGCTGATGTCGAACTCATCCACGCTTTTGGAGGCCTGGCGCGTGATGTCGATGCCGATTTCGCGCATCGCCTCGATGGCTAAGGGGTGGACGCGCCCAGCAGGCATTGTGCCCGCGCTGAACGCAACGACCTCGCCCTGCCCGAAGTAGTTGCCGAACCCTTCCGCCATCTGGCTTCGGCACGAGTTGCCCACACACACAAACAAGACCATCTTTAACCTTTTCATCTTAGTAACCTCGCTGTCGGTACTGTTCGATACTGTGCTTATAACGCTCCTGCCCATCGGGTCGGTTGATGCTGGCAAGCACGGTGGGCGGTGTGCCCTCTGCAGTCATCTTCTCCACAATCCCAGCGACCACCGCCCAGAGGGCTACCGCCGCGCCAATCCCCGATGCAGGACAGAACGGCACATCCAACCCGTCCATCGTGAGTAAGCCGTCGCCGTAGGGTGCGCCGTTGTCGATCACCAAATCGACCACCTCGAACAGGCGTTTGCCCGACTCGTGTTCCGACTGGAGCTTGGACGAGTAGTCCAGCGCGGTTAGCCCAATCGTGAACACACCGCGCTCGCGTGCCTGAATCGCCAACTCTACAGGGAACGGTGTCTTGCCCGACACGCTCCCGATAATGAGCACATCGTGTGGCTGGACTCGGCTTCGGTCGAGTGCGGCGCTGACGATGTGGCGCACGGTTTCGGGAGTGGTTTGTGCGCCCAGCCCCTGCGCTTCGCGAAACGGGTTCGGATTGTTCACCGAGAGGTCAAAACTAAGCGGTGAGAACGCCGCCAAGCCCCCTGCGCGGTTGATGAGTTCCCGCGAGACCAGATGCCCTGTGTCGTAGACATGAATTACGCCCTTGTTCTGCAGGCACTGTACGCACCGTTCGACCGCTTGGTGTATCGCTTCCAGCGAGCGTTGCTCTACTTTTCTGATTTGTTCGGTTATCGTATCAAAGTAAATCTGTGGGTATCGCATCGGCTGGAATTGTACCTGAGTGGGATAGCAGAGGGAAGACGCCTACAGGATGACTCATCGGGTATGATTTTAGCGTTATGGCGGTTCCGACAATCAAATTTGGCACAGAAGGCTGGAGAGGTGTGATTGCTGACGATTTCACGGTGGCGAATGTGCGCTTGGTGACCCACGCAATCGCCCGCCATCTAAAGGAGGCTCAGCCCCCCGGCGAGGGTGTGCTGGTCGCCTACGACTGCCGGGCGCAATCGGAGGTGTTCGCGCAAGCTTCGGCACAGGTGCTCAGGAGTTATGGAATGGAAGTTCACCTTGCGCCCCGCCCTGTCTCGTCGCCCGCTGCAGCGCACGCGGTGCTGAAGCATAAACTGCAGGGCGCGGTGATGTTCACCGCCAGCCATAATCCGCCCATCTTTCACGGAATCAAGTTCAAGCCCCACTATGGGGGCGCGGCACTCACTGACATCACCCAGAGCATCGAGCGCCACCTCGCCGACCTTCTGCCTAACTACGAGCGCTATACCGAGCCAGTGGAAGCGGACGGTGTCATCCACACGCTCGACCCTGTACCCGACTACTTAGAGCATGTTCACCAGTTTATCAAAGTAGACGAACTCTACGAGGCGCCCTACCGTGTGGTGACCGATTCGATGCACGGTTCGGGCGCGGGCTATCTGAAAGCGCTCATCTCTCGGCTCGGCATAGAGGTGCACGCCCTGCGCGAAGAGCGCAATCCCTACTTTGGAGGCACAAATCCCGAACCGATGGCGCAGAACCTCCAGCCCCTCATCCAAGCTGTACGCCAACTGAAGGCACACATCGGAATCGCAATCGATGGCGATGGCGACCGAATCGGTGCGGTGGACGAACATGGCAACTTCGTCGATAGCCACCGAATCTTCGCTATTACCTTGCGCCACCTTGTTGATAAGCGCGGAATGAAGGGTGAGGTGGTTAAGACCTTCTCCGTGAGCCAGATGATCGACCGACTCTGTGAACACTACGGTCTGCCGATTGCCGTCACCCCCATCGGCTTCAAGTTCATCTGTGAGCGCATGCTGAAAGGGGGCGTGCTGATGGGCGGTGAAGAGAGCGGAGGAATCGGCATCACCGACTATATGGTCGAACGCGACGGCGTGATGATGGGGCTATTGCTGTTGGAGGCGATGGCGACCAGCGGGCGAAGCCTATCCCAACTGGTGGAGGATGTGTTCGCCATCACGGGTGAGTACCACTACCACCGAATCGACGCCCACTTTGAGCGCGAGCAGATGCCCACCCTGCGCGAACAACTGAAGACGCTCCATCTCGACAAGGTGATGGAGGTGCCCGTCGAGCGACGCGACGATTTGGATGGGGTCAAGCACCTGTTGACCGATGGCACTTGGCTCCTGATGCGCGCTTCGGGAACCGAGCCAGTCGTGCGCATCTATGCCGAGGCACGCACCCCCGACCAAGCACGCCACCTTGCAGAAGAGGGACACCACATCCTCAAACGAATGCTGGAGGCGTGAAACGCAACACTCATGTTCAGTGTGATAAGCTGATAGACTGGGAGAGCGTTCACGAGGGCGGGAGAGAACACCTCATCCCGCCCACGATAGTCTCTGAAATCAGCCTTAAGAACAGCTACCGAAGTTAAAAAGCACGATTAGCAAGTCGGCGTCGTCGACAACACCATCTCTGTTGAGGTCGGCGTAGGGATTATCTGTCCCGAAGTTGAATAGCACAGTGAGCAGGTCGGCGTCATCGATGCAGTCATCGCCATTCACATCCCCAAGCACGACCTGCATCCGCAGGTAGGGGTCGATCGTGTCCCCACCAGGGATTAGCACTTCTTGAAAGGTTGTAGAAAGCGCACCCGCTGGCTTGACCCGAACCTCCCAGACAGGTTGGTAAAATCCTCCATCGTTGAAGAAGTCGGGACCTGTGGCGGAGTTGAGGTAGACTCGCCAAACGCCGTTGCCATCGGCAGTCGTGGAGAAGGTACGCGCAAGATTAGTATTGGGATTGCGTACTTGCACTTCAACAGGGCGTCCTTCACCAAAACTATCTAAGAAACCTATCAGTATCGGGGCTTCTACCTCTTGATTTGCAAAGCGGATGGTTGTGGGAGCCCGACTATTCCCAACTTGCACATCTAGCGCTCCATAGAAGAACCGATGGGGAGGTACATTTGCGGGAAGTATTATAACAAATTGTTTTGAACCTCCTGTTTGTATCGTCAGTGGGAAAGAGTAGTCTGGAGTGAATTGCCTAGGCCAGTTAGCTAACTCTTCTCCAAAGCGGAGTAAACGTTCGCCTCGAAGATAAATTAGCAAATTGCCTGATATATCCACATTTCCGCAATTTGAGATACGAAAGTGCACAATTCGTTCACCCTCTGCAGTACGCAGCGAAGGAAAGAATTGCCAGCAAGCTGAAGGTCTGTGAATAAGGTCACTTGCGTGTTCCCATCTTATGCCTGAAATGCTTACAGTACCACCCATCCACTGTGCGCTTTTACTTTGTATTGTCCAGTAGCTTCCAGATGTTATAGTGCCCGTGGCGATAGAGCGATCTTCAGTACCTGTGAAGAAGTGTTCAAGATGCGGGGGTGGAGGTATTGGTGTGGGTGGGTATTTTATCGAGTCGCGCAGCGTATCTACTGAGTCCAAAGTAGAAATTTCGTAACTTAGAGTCGGTATTGGGAACAGTGCTGAAAATCTCAGAATTGGTTGCGGTGCCCCCGAAATGTCGGGGGTTAAAACTCCTACCTGCTGAATCTGAATTCCATCTCTTGGCACATCTAACGGTTGCGGAATCTTGACGCGCTTCACATACTCCTTACTTTCGGTTCCTTGAACAACGCGAAACTGAACATAAAAGTCAGCAACAGGCGTCTTGGTGTTCATCTTGAACCGAAAGGTTTTGCTTCCCCCGCCTGGTAGAATACGATCGCTTGCACTACTCGTCTCGAAGCGAAGTGAAAACGGCACAGCATCCCAAGGCACATCCCAGATACCCACCCAGCTGGCGGGTACCGAAGTAGACTGTAAGACACCGGGTGTCGTGTAAAGCACATGAAGCTGGTCTACTGCCCAGCCAGACGCGTTGTTGTTGACTGCCTGCAGTTCATATTCTGGAATGGCGGGATTGACGAGGCTTACGGTGAGCGAAACATTCTGCTGGGGGAACGCTAATCCCCATACCACGAACAAAGCCATCCCACTCAAGAGTCCTTTCACACTCCGCCAGTGCATCATCGTTATCACCTCTACATTATACCACGAAAGTGTGCCCCTATGATGAGGTTCACTGAGTGTTGTGAGGCGTTGAAGACTCCTGAAGGCAGGTTCGTAGACGCTGACGCGCGTGCTGGCGTGCGCGTATGACAGCGCGTGGGGGGAGTTGCAACATCTGCGCAATCTCGCGGTCGCGCAAAGGAACCTGTGCTAACATAGGAGCGAGTGTGTCAAGCCCCAAATGAGACGCGAGTGTCTGCCCTCCCACTTCCAACAGTGCTTCCAGCAGGTCGCAATCCAAGTGAAGCAAGAATGCCAAAGCATGATGACGGGGCATGCTCAGCAAACTGTGAACAACTGTTTTGACACAAATATGTTCGCTCTCGTCGTCTGGAGAGACAGCGATTAGGCAATCGGGAGGTAGGCTCTCCAACGAAATATCTCTCGGACGACGAGATTGAAAACGACAGTAGATACGATAGGCAACTCGCTTGACGAAACCAACAACACAAGGTTTCCAGTCTTCGGCATCTTCTGGCACTTTGAAGTGAAGGGTTGCAATCAACACCTCGCCCAGGATGTCTTCTAAATCCTCGCGACTCAACGGGCAGGCGCTTGCACTGTTCCATCTCAAGAGCATTTTCCAAGCATGTTGACTAACGAATTGAAGCACCTCTTCGGTCACTTCTTCTTTCCAAATATGTTCGCTCTCAGCCATATCATACTTCGCTTGCAGTGTCATGGTTTTTCGCCTCCTTGAGAGGTTCTGTCGTAGTGTACAATACGGCACTGAAAATCCACTGAAAACACGCTGAAGGGCGCACATGCAGGAAATCAAGTTTTCCTACAGATGAGCCGGGGCTACACTTTGCGGATGGGCAGGATGCCCGTGCCACGAATGGATTCTTCAAAAACCCCTCATCAGACGGGGTACACTACAAGGGATGGAGACTGCTTTTAAGGCAGAATTGCGCCCACAGGAGTACCATCAACTTGCAGAGTGGTTCCACCAAGTGGCACAGGGTAATGGTGGCATAACCTTTCTTGCAGGTGATTGGGGTATGGGACGCACCACCATGCTTCGCAAAGGGAGCGCCCTTGCCGAAGAACTTGGGCTGGTTGTGGTAGACAGCTGGTGCCGAGGTGAGCAAGGCGAACCTGCTTGGCTACCGCTCGCCTCCCTGATAGAGCAGGCTTTGCGCCACTATGAAGACGACCCACAGTCCGTACCGCTTGCAGAACAGTTCCACCGATGGATGAACGCACCCCAATCGTGGCACATCCCGTTGCAATTTATGCGCCTACTGCGCCCTCTCGCACGCAAACGCCCTCTTCTGCTTTGTGTCGACGACTTTCACCTTGCCTCTGACAACTTCGTTCGGCTCATCCAAAGTTGGCTTTTGAGTATTCGTTTCGAGCCAATTGGTATACTCTTGACCGTCTGCACTCCAGTGGAACGCCCTCTCCTGCACGACTTAATGCGCCAAAGTGGTGAGCACTCTGTTGCTCGGATTCTAGAACTTGCTCCCCTGCCGCTTGAAGCGACTCGATGTTTAATCAAAGCTTGGTCTTCTGATATAGCAGAAGATGAACACCTGGTCTGTGCTTTGCATGAGCGCACGCGGGGTTGCCCCCTGTTCATTACCGAACTCTTACGCCAAACGGAATCGTGGATAGACGCGTGGCGTCAACAAGCAGATTTGAGCCAAGTGCTTCCTACCAGCCTGAAAGGAGTGATCCTCCAACGGGTGAGCGAGCTTTCGGTGCAGGAACGAGACCTATTAAACTGGCTCAGCTGTTTCGAGTCGGCTATCTCAACCGAGCTGTTGCCCACTCTGCTGAATGTGAGCGCGCGTTCGATGTCGCGCCGATTAAAGAGCCTCATCGAATCGGGGTGGCTGGAGCATCTGCACGGTGAGAGTAGTCTCCTTGCTTGGCGTCATCCTTTGGTGCGCGAAACCCTTTACAACTCCGTTCCGCTTGCTAAGCGTGCCCAGATGCATCGTCGGATTGTAGAACACCTCGAGGCGACCTATCAGGCTCAGAGGAGCCAGAAGCCAGAGAGGAGTTCCATTCAAACTCAGCCATTCGTTCTCGGCGATCAGACCACTTTAGAGGAACATCGATGGCTCCATTGGATGCGCTCAGAACCTGATGAGGTGGTGCTTGCCCATCTATGGGAGGCGCATCAGCAGGCGCGTTTTCGATCGAATCCGCGACTTCGTCTTGAACTGCTCGACGCTTGCCTCCGCGCGGCGAACCGTGTAGGCGATCAAGCCAAACGCGTCCAGCTGCTGTGTGAGCGTCCCCACTTGATGTTTTGGCTACCTGATGGTTTACCTCGTGCGGTAGAAGCTTCTCAGGAGGCGCTTGCCGAGTTGCAAATCCATCGCGAGTACGACCCAGACCGTTCCCTGTGGATACAGATTCACTGTGCACTGGCAGGACAATTGGCACAGATGGGGCGTGCAGGAGAGGCTAATGTCGCAATTAGCAATCTACTTGAGCAAAGCGATTGGTCGTCAACCCAGCGGTCTATGCTGGAACTCACGCTTGCTTATTTACACCATTGTCAGGGCAATCTCCGCGATGCGTATCAACTGCACAAGACCGTCTGGCAAAGGATGCGACACGACCGCGAGTGGTGGCAACGATGGGCTGGCGTGTCACGATACACGCTCCAGTACGCACTTGACTGGGGTGATCTCCAAATGGTGCGCGAGGTAATGGCTCAGTTCAGCCAGTGGGCAACCCAACCGAACGCTCCCGTCGGATTGATTCAACAGTGGCATCTTTTGCAGGCGAGCTATGCCCACTTCGAGGGGCGGGGCGCAGAGCAACTCTATCATACGCGCTCCGCTCAATCGGTCTTCAACACACCGAATGTTGTCCGAGAAGTTCCTGAACCGATGGAGGGAGAGATTTCTTCGTTGTATGAGAGTTGGTTCAACGCCCTTCTGTATCGTGACCCTGCCTCTGCGCTTCATCTTGCCGAAAAGTCGTTGTCGATGGTGCGTCAAGCGGTCAGTTATGAGCGTGAGACCGAATGGCTATACAAGCGGGCGAAAGCATTACTGGAGATGGAAAAAGGGCACGATGCCTACGAATCGATTCAGCAAGCAAAACGCCTTGCCCACCGACTTGGTAATCGCTTTCTACTTGCACGATGTACGCTGTTAGAAATCGAACTCGCCTTACTCTCTCTTTCAGATAAAAACAATACGGAGGTTTTTCTGATGTTAGAGCGGTCGAAGGAGTTCGTCTCAACACTTGCCCTACCCGAGTTGGTGGGGGAGTGGTATCGGCTTCATTCAGTCGCTCTTATGCGGGCAGGTGATGTTGAGTCGGCGGCTGTGGAAGCGCGTCAGGCAGTTGAAGTTGCCGAGAAGTGGGGACATGCGCTCTATCGAGGTTTGGCTTCTCTTCAACTGGCTGATGTGACAGAGGACCGTTTGATGCGCGAGTGTGCCGAGAGCTTACTCAGTGGATACGGGGCTCCGCTTTGGTGGCGGCGGGTACAGCGACCGCATTCTGCAGTTGAGTGGGTCAGTGAGCGTGGTTGGGAAATCGAACTGCATCTGTTGGGCAGAGCGCAAGTGTGTTTTCGCGGACGCACGATTTCGCCTAACGACTGGGTTAGCCCGCGTGCCCGCGCTCTATTTTGTCATCTTGCTCTCCTTCAGGGGCGTCCTCTGCACTCCGAGATACTCTGCGAACAACACTTTCCTCACCTAAATCCAGAGCGAGCGCGTGTGAACTTGCAAACTACGATTTCCGCCGCGCGACGGTCGTTGCGTCACGTATTAGGAGAAGAGGCTGGCGAGTGGCTCCGCTACGAATCGGGGCACTACCGATGGGCGCCAGAACACACTTGGGCAATCGATGCTTATGAGTTTGAGCGAGTCGCTCGTGAAGCCCTAACACTCACTGACTCTTTGGTTCAGGAAGAACGCTTAGACGAAGCACTATCCTTGTATCAAGGCGACCTCCTACCTGATTTTGCAGAAGAGGCGTGGTGCTTACCACTCCATCACCGATTTCGAAATCTCTATGCGGAGTGTTTACTTGCCCGAGCCCAGGTTGCTTTTCTCTTGGGAGACCACAAAAGGTCTGTAGAGTACGCCGAGCGTCTTGTTCAGATGGACACCTGTGATGAGGCAGCGACACGCTTGTTAATGCAAGCCTACAGTGCCTTAGGGCGTCGTGCTGACGCTTTACAGGTTTATGCACGCTGTCAGAAAGCCCTTGCAGAGCTCCTCAACACGACCCCCTCCGAACCTACTCGCCGCATCTACGAGTCAATCTTGAAGGGATAGACAAACCGTTTGTGTCGATCAGGGTTAGATGGATATCGTTTGGAATTGGCTTTATCCTAACCCGACTTTCCTGTCGATAACGATGAGAGTGCCATAGAGGAAAGGTGCACAAAGGCGAAATCGCTCCCCTATCCGTCACCCTGAGCGAAGCGAAGGGTCTCAGTGTCGCCCCTGTTGAGATTCTTCGCCTTCGGCTCAGAATGACGAGAGAGGGGCAATCAGAATGATTGAGAGGAGCAAAATGACGGGAGAGGGGCAATCAGAATGATCGAGAGGGGCAACAGGAAAGTTGGGTTATCCTAACATCCACCAATCCAAATCGATCTCGCTGAAGGGGTTATCGCGTTCGGTGCTTTCGCGATAGAGCGCGAGCGATTCGGGGTCGGGTTCACGCCCTTCGCCTAACGCTTCCACCACGCGCGCTACAGCATCGAATCGGCGCAGGTGGTCGAGCAAGC
>FWWL01001344.1_pt1 | contig 59473 bp, 51 predicted proteins | sample 2228331 | NCBI WGS metagenome assembly FWWL01 (sample SAMEA103939775, study PRJEB20133) | metagenome
GGCGCCGTCGTAACCGATGGCGCTCAAGCGCCGGCAGATTTCGTCTAGCGGGACGACACCCAGGCCGGGGAACAGGCGCGTGGCGTCGGTGATCGCTTCCTTGCTCCAGGGCCTTGAAGCCCGCGGCCCTTGTCACGGCGACGTCGGTCTCGAGGTCGCTGGTCATAGTGGTTGCCCCGTGGAATCCCAGTTGCATGATCTCCTCCTTCGATCCGCGTCTCCACGACGACGGCGCTTACGCGATTTCGCTCAACTTCACCGGCCGGCCCTCGCGATGAGACTTGAGCGCGGCCAGGGCCATCACCACCGGCACACGGCCGTCGTGACCCGTCACCGGGACCGGCCTGTCGTGTAACACGGCATCCACGAACGCCATGACTTCGTTGGCGAAGCTCTCGGTGTAACGATCCATGAAGAAGTGCAGCGGTAGATCGCGGCGCACGCCGGAAGCATCGCTGATCATGGCCGAATTGGGGTAGTTGTTGCCGGTAGCGATGGCCCCCTTGCTGCCCAGCACCTCGACCCGCTGATCATAGCCGTACGACGCGCGGCGGCAGTTGTCAATGGTGCCGATGACCCCGTTGGCGTAGCGCAGCAAGATGACGGCGGTGTCCACGTCCCCGGCTTCGCCGATCGCAGGGTCCACCGTGACGCCGGCCTGAGTATAGAGCTCCTCGACCTCGGCGCCGATCAGGAAGCGCGCCATGTCGAAGTCGTGGATGGTCATGTCCATGAACATGCCGCCGGAGACCTTGATGTAGGAGATAGGCGGCGGCGCGGGGTCCCGGCTGATGATGTGCACCAGCGCAGGCGTGCCGATCTCGCCGCTGACGATGGCCTGGCGCACACGGGCGAAGTTGGCGTCGAAGCGGCGGTTGAAGCCGACCTGCAGCTTCACGCCCGCTTTCTCTACGGCCGCCAGAGCCCGGTCAATCACGGCGAGGTCCAGCGCAATGGGCTTTTCGCAGAAGATGTGCTTGCCGGCCGCTGCGGCGGCTTCGATGAACCTCGCATGCGTGTCGGTGGACGAGCAGATGAAGACCGCATGGATATCCTTATGCTCGAAGATCGCCGCCGGATCATCGGTGGCCAGGGGCACAGCGAACTGCGCGGCGACCTGCTGCGCCAGATCAGGCTCGGCCAGGGAATACAGCTGATCGACGAGCAGCTTCACGTCCTCGTCTTGATGCTGCAGTTTCGCCTTGACCAGCAAAGCCGCTCCTTTGTTCAGCAGCGAGCTGTACTTGCTCCACGCCTCCGGGAATAAAACAGCCTCGGCTCGAGCGATTCTATTCTCGATCTCAATAAAGCCCATCGCTTTTCCTTTGCGGGTCATGACGGACTTGGTTGACACCACCATACCTGCAGTCCACACTTCTTGTTGATCCGGGTATTCTGCGAGCTCGTGCAAGGCGTCTGTATCCAGTTGTCGCGTCAATTCTTCATAAGTATCCAATGGATGTCCGGATAAATAGAGGCCTAACAGCTCACGCTCCAGATCCAACTGCTGCATGGGAGCATAAGGTCGGACTTCAGGGTATTCCATGCTCCAGTTCACTTCCTCTGTGAACCCGAATAGATGGAGCTGAAGGTCCTCGCGTTCCTTTTTCCATTTCTGTGCGGCCTCAACCGTTTCATCCAATATGGCAATCAATTGAGAACGATGACCTGGCAACGAATCCGCAGCTCCCCCTTGGATTAGCGACTCCAGAACCCGCTTGTTGCAAGCACGCAGATCTATGCGTCGACAGAAATCGAGCAAGTTCTCATATGGAGAATCTCTTCGCTCCTTGATAATCGACTCCATCGCCTGTACACCGACATTCTTAATCGCCGCTAGTCCAAATCGAATAGCCTGCTCCCGAACATCAGCATCTGAACTTCCTTCACCGTCTCCGCGTCTTACTCCGCCAACCGGGGTAAACTGGACACCGCTCTCATTCACATCAGGCGGCAGCACCTGAATGCCCATGCGCCTCGCTTCATCCGCATATTCAGCCACCTTGCGATGGTTGCCCATAACCGAAGCCAGCATGGAAGCCATGAACTCCACTGGATAATGGACCTTTAAGTAAGCCGTCTGGAACGCCAGAACACCATATGCAGTTGCATGTGCTCGAGGGAAGCCATAATCGGCAAACCGTACGATCATGTCATATACTTTATTGGCATCCTCGACAGCATATCCTTGGCTCTGACTCCCGTTGACAAATTTCGCGCGCTGCTCGTCAAGCACATCCCGCTTCTTCTTGCTCACCGCTCGGCGCAGCAAATCCGCCTCGCCCAGACTGAAACCGGCCATCTTGGAAGCAATTTGCATGATTTGCTCTTGATACACGATAATGCCGTATGTATCGGCTAATATCGGTTTCAAGGACTCATGAGGATAATCGACCTCGACAAGTCCATGCTTGCCTTGAATATATTTCGGAATGAATTCCATTGGACCCGGACGGTATAGTGCCACTACCGATATAATGTCTTCGAAACCGGACGGCTTCAGATCTTTCAATACGCGACGCATGCCCGCTGATTCCAGCTGGAATATTCCGGTTGTGTCCCCTCGGCTTAGCATTTCATACGTCTTGGGGTCATTGTCCGGAATGCGGCTGAAATCAATGCGGATTCCATGCCGCTCTTCTACCCATTTCATCGTCCGTTCAATGATCGACAAGTAGCGGAGACCAAGAAAATCCATTTTGAGAAGCCCGACCGCTTCCAGATGCTCCATGGAATATTGAGTAAGTGCTACCTTCTCAGTACCTTCTTGCAACGGCACATAATTGGTTAAGGGCTCACGAGATATGACGACCCCCGCAGCATGTGTTGACGCATGACGCGGCATCCCCTCCACTTTCCTAGCCATTGCGATCAAGTCCCCTGTGCTTCGCTGTTTCACACAGAGCTCCTTAAGCTCGTCACTCACCTTGAGCGCTTCCTCGATCGTCATCCCAAGCTGGGCCGGGATTAGCTTGGCTGCGCGGTCTACTTCCCCATAAGGCAAATTCATGACACGCCCCACATCCCGAACAGCAGCTTTGGCCGCCATCGTACCGAATGTGATAATCTGAGCCACATGCTCCTGGCCATACTTATGAACGACATATTCTATAACTTCGTCGCGCCGCTCATCGCTGAAATCAATATCAATATCAGGCATTGACACCCGCTCCGGGTTCAAGAACCGTTCGAACAACAGCCCATAACGAATCGGATCGACATCTGTGATACGCAGCACATAAGCGACTAGACTGCCTGCTGAGGATCCTCTTCCTGGTCCTGTAACAATGCCATGCTCGTGAGCATAACGAATGAAATCCCACACAATCAAAAAATAATCCGAGAAGCCCATATTGCTAATAACGCCCAGCTCATATTGAAGTCTTTGTTCAACTAATGCGCGGTGTTCCGAGTCTGGTGTATCCCAGCCCTCATAATGTTTATATCTAGCTTCAAGCCCCTGCTGACAGAGAGCCTCCAGATAACGCGCCGCTTGCCCCTCATAAAGATCCGGTATGGGCTGGTATTGAGGCAGAATCGAACGGCCGAATTCCAGCTTCAACTCGCACTTCTCCGCAATCTTGAGCGTATTCGTCAGGGCATCAGGGACAAAAGAGAACAGCTTGGCCATTTCATCGGCGCTTTTCAAATATAATTGATCCGTCTGGAACTTCAACCTTTCGGAATCCTCTAACGTCTTGCCTGTGCCGATACAAATTAATACATCCTGAACCACTTGGTCCGAAGAGTGAATATAATGTACATCGTTAGTCGCCGCTAGAGGGATACCTGTCAGTTCACTCAGCTCAATCATCGCGAGCAGTACTTTTTTCTGCTCCAACAAGCCATGATCCTGAAGCTCCAGATAATAATCGTCACCGAAAATGGCGCGATATCGTTCCGCCGCTGCCCTCGCCTCATCTTTGCGATCATGCAGCAAATGCTGGGAAACTTCTCCGCCTAAACAAGAGCTGAGGCACACAAGCCCTTCCGAATAACGCGCCAGCTGCTCCATATCCGTGCGAGGCTTATAATAAAACCCTTCCAGATGAGCATTCGAGCAAATGCGCATCAGATTGCGGTACCCAACCTCATTCTTAGCCAGCAATATCAAATGATAGGTTGGATTATCTTGGCGGGAAGTCTTATTCAGCCTGGAACCAGCTGTCATATACAACTCGCAGCCGATAATCGGCTTGATCCCATTGGCAAGACAAGCCCTATAGAACGGGATTGCACCATACATGACACCATGGTCGGTCAGGGCAAGGGCCGACATCCCCAGTTTCGCTGCGCCAGCTGCCAGCTCCTCAATACGAGCCGCGCCATCCAGCAAGCTATATTCGCTGTGCACATGCAGATGCACGAATCCGCTCATCCCGTTCTCCCTCCTCTCCATACGTTCAACTCTTTTGATGAGCACAAGAATAATTGATTTTATTCATAAAAATCGCTAAAGTATAAACATTCCCTTACGAAGGAGTCCAACCTCTTATGTTTGTTCAAATTACCCAAACCGTTCTTATGGCTATCATCGTATTAACTCTGTTCGGTTCTGTCTATTTCAGCTTCAAGTATAGAAGCCAGACCGATCATAAGCTTCGCGGTCTCTTTGCTGCAAAGATGAACATGAGCATGGGAATTATGATGATTGCCATCTCATTTATTCAAATGCTGCTTTTCAGCGGCTCAACCGTTCGTGTAGTCATTGGGGCTGTCTTTTTGTTAATCGGACTCTTCAATTTATTTGCAGGTATTCGCAACCACGGTTTTTTCAGCCGTATGAAATCCAATTCGTAAACGGAGCCAATACCCTAGTCAATAACTTGTGCGGCAAGCATAGCTTTGCATATCAGAGATCCGTTGTGATAAATTTCCACATCGGCTTTACCAAATTTTCGGCTTAGCTCAATAATTCTGGGCTTTACCTCAATACGGCTCTCCAACTGAAGAGGACGCAGAAAGTAGGCCGAGAAGTTCTCCAATACATAATCGCTTTTCTTCTGCGCCTTAAGCGCACGGTACGCGCATTGGGTCATAAGAGTTGTAAGTACGCCTTCTGACACGGTACCCAGATGACTGGTCATCTGCGGAGTAATAACTCCTCGGTAAACGAACTGTCCAGACTCGTCCTTATGCTCCTCGAAGCCCATCAAGATCAAATCCTCGAAGGTTTCTCCAATTTGCGGCTGTTTCTGGATATATTGTAAAGCTTTCAACACATCCTGCCGATTAATGACCGCAATCAGCTTCCCTTTGTTGTCTACAACCGGGAGCAGCTCGATGCCTTCCCACACCATCATATGAGCGGCTGAGGTTACTGACGTATGCGGGTTCACCGTAAGCGGATTACGCGTCATGATTTTGTCGAGCGTCTGCTCCTTGGCAGCACCGATGAAATCCTTGGAAGCTACCATCCCGATCACTCGGTTCCACTCGTCAACAATCGCGAAGCGGCTGACTCCAGTTTCTTCGAGCAGTTTCTCCCAATCCGCCACAGTACTGCTGCCCTTCAATGCCCTGGTTGTAGCAAGCGGATCGATGATATCTTCCACTAGTGTAATTTTTTTCTTGATTAGTCGGTCGTAGATAGCACGATTAATAAGAGACGCAACTGTAAAGGTATCGTAGCTGGAAGAAATAATCGGCAGCTCCAGTTCATCGGCCAACCGTTTGATTTCGTCATTCGTGTCGAAGCCCCCTGTTATTAGTACAGCAGCTTCATGTTCAAGCGCATACCTGTGCACTTGATACCGATTACCCACAATTAATAGGTTGCCCGCCTCAATATATCGAGCCATTGCTTCTACTTCCATAGCTCCGATAACAAACTTGTTGAGAGACTTGCCTAGCCCTTGTGCGCCCCCGAGTACTTGACCATCCACTATATTGACTACTTCGGCATAGGTTAGCTTATCAATATTCGTGCGCAGCTTCCGTTCAACTCGAATAGTTCCGATTCGTTCGCGTGTGCTGACATAACCTTGATTCTCCGCTTCCTTTATAGCCCGATATGCTGTTCCTTCACTTACTTCCATTTCCTTTGCAATTTTGCGTACGGATATTTTGGTGCCTAATTTAAGACCTGCAATGTATTGGATCAATTGTTCGTGCTTCGTTACCGCTTCGTGAAGCATCTCATCCATCTTTTTCCCCCCGGGTAACTTGATCTGTATCTGACTGTATTACTTTTTATTATAGTAAGTTGCAGAAATAAGCACAAATACTCTATCATTTTGGTAAAATAATGTAAGGATTTACTTTTCAATTGATTTACATTGTAGTAACATTAATTTTAATATCATATGGAACTGTTTTAATTAATTTCCATCCCTTTTTAGCAAAAAAAGTGGGCCTCAAGGCTCAACTACCAACAAGCTATTTTTGGAGTGAACTGGATGAAATTCCCTGTTACTCGCGATCTAGTCAACGATCAATCTATGATCCTGCTGGATGCTGAGGATGTGTTGTATATGGAAGTTGAGGAACGAACCGTCGTATTTCATACTTCAGATGACAAATTTTATTTATTGGATACTTTGTCTGAGCTCGCTAAGCGAATGGGTTCGATTGGCTTCCAGAAGCTGGATCGTATTAATTTGGTTAATATGAACAAAATCAAGCAGTTTGACGATAAGAACTGTAAAGTGTTCTTCGACACGGAAACTTCCGAGCACTCAAAAAGTACTACTGTCTCTTACACGAATAAAAATATGCTTATGGAACATGTTCGCCTAATAAAAGGAAATAATAATACCATAGATCTGTAAACTAGTAAACAAAAATACGAGTGATTCTAATTAGATATACACCCTCTATAAAATCCTTTATTCTGGAAATAGTCCTAGGATAAAGGATTTTTCTTTTCTTCCGAGAGGTGCATATTATGTCAAATGTAATAGTTGACCGTCAAAATCTGGAGATCGCGATCCAAACCGTTCTCCACCGGTATCAGTCTGAACTAGAGCTGCTGCTCAGTCCGCAGAAGGATGCAATTATTAAAGAAATGGCCGAAGAGATCAGCCGTAAGGCCCATTTATTCCAAGCCTTATCTGAGAGCATGGCATCAACATTGGAGGCCGAGGCCCATGAGTTATAAATGTATCTCTCCACAGTTGAAGTCCAGTTGTTACAATTGCAAGTTTTATCAAGTCGGTGTTGACATGCTGAACGGACTTTGCTTTTATCTCAAAAAGGACGTTGGACAAGCAGCCATCGGGATCGGAACCTGCAATAACTTCGAGAAGAAATCTTCATGAATTGTACCAAATAGCAGATAACGGACACTCCTTATTCAAGGAGTTCTTTTTTGATTTTACCAGAACATATGTTCGTTAACAAGAATAAATAATCTGAACTCGCCAAGGACCGCTAGAGAAGATCACTCGAGCGGCCCTTGGCGAGTTCATTTTGGTGCAATCGTTCAGTTTAACTAACAACTATGCAGCAGCTGTTCCATCTATTTACCGTTGTTCTGAGTAGGGCGAATTTGTCTTTGCAGCCACTGCTCACGCCGATGTCTCGCCAACCTTCTGACTTGCTTTAGCTCTTCTTCCTTCGCTTCATCCACACCAATAATCCGATGCAGATGGGCCGCAATAATGGTCAACGCGAACAAGATCCATACGACGCCAAATACGGTGGGTAATGTCAGGCCTTCGCCAATCGTCAGTCTCGGCACCGCATATATGAGCATACCTAGTGCTAAACTGAGATAACATACATTTTTCCATATTTTCATTGTATTCGCACTCCCCTAACTTGTACATATTGATTCATCCTATGCGCCTGGGAGCAGGCTTATTCCTTATTTCTATTATACGGTGTACAGCTATCTCCAAACTTTAGCGGGAGGCTCTGCAATAATTGCCCTTACTTTGACCAGGCTAAAAGCCGAAAATGCCAATCACCACAAGATATATGTCCTCATATGATGAAGTAGTTATTTCTCAAACTTAAGCTCGCGAACAACTAGAAGGTGCTTATGAAGGAGACCAATCATGGCTGGTACGAAAATAACCATTCAAGTGCAAAGCTCGAGCACCCTGATCGGCGAACAGACGATTATGATGAACGAACGCATAATCAAGCAACACAAGATTCCCGTTAACTCCACGGTTGTCTTACGGTTCGGCACCTTCAAAACTCAAGTGACGATCATTTCCGCACAGCACGCGGAGGGCATACGGATGGGGGAATCATTAGCCCACAGACTCGGTCTGCACCACAACACCCAACTCGGCTTTCAGTACAAATCAGCCAGCCGCACGCTAACGATCGGCCCATTAATAGGTGTAATGATGAGCCGCATCTATACCGCTTCTTCCGATCGTCCATTTGGTTCGACCACTACATTCTGCAAGGAGCTGGTCGATGCATGCCACTCGTACGGGGCATTTGTGTTCTTCTTCACCACGAGTGATATTCCTGCCAGTCATCAGCATTTGGAAGGCTGGACCTATTCAGGTCGTTGGCGCAAGTCCGAATTCCCAATTCCAGACGTCATTTACAACCGTCTCACCACTCGCAAATTGGAGAACAAACCCAGCGTTCAACATTTTATGAGGGAAGTAACATCTCGATTTGGCACTTCTATATTTAACGAAAAGTACTTGAACAAGACGGATGTATTCGATGCCCTGCGCAACGATGGGGTCTTAATCAAATACTTGCCTGAATCTCATCTCTTCAAAAATTACGCCATGCTAAAATCGATGTCTGCCAAATATCCGGTTGTATTTCTTAAACCCATTACCGGCAGCCTGGGAAAAGGAATCATACGAATTACACGTATGAGCAACCAATCCTATGTATGTCACTTGACGAGTATGACTGGCACCAACAAACAGACTTTTCCAAGCCTTGTGTCCTTTTTCTCTACCATCTCAAGCAAATTCAAGCAGACTCGATATCAGATCCAACAAGGCTTGCAGCTTATCGAGATCGGCGGGAGGCCTGTGGACTTTCGTGCGTTAGTACAGCGGGGAAGCGGCGGTGAGTGGCTCGTCACTTCAATCGTAGGCCGCATTGCCGGCAACAACCATTTCGTATCCAATCTGGCGCGAGGCGGCTCACTCAGCAAGGTACGTGAAGCGCTTGAGAAATCAAGCCTTCCCGCTTCCGTGAAACGAACAGTCTATGCACGGCTCAAGAAGGCGGCGCTCGATATTGCCAATGGAATAGAAAAACAAGTACAAGGGCATTTCGGGGAGCTGGGTGTTGATCTGGCCGTTGATTCGAACGGCAAAGTATGGCTGCTGGAAGTGAACTCCAAGCCGTCCAAGAACGATGGAACGCCGATGTCGGAGGGAACGATTCGTCCTTCTGTGAAACAAACGATTCTATACGCCCGCTATTTGTCGGGCTTCTGAGGTATGACTATGAATGATCGAAAGAAACGCTCGTATGTAGGAATCATGGTTTGTCAAAAACAATTGAGCCCCCCGTTCTCTGATCAGCGCTTTTATAGCCGTTTATGTCGAATAGGGCTCAAGCTCGGAATGGTCGTTTTTGTTTTTTTCCCGAACCGATTCATGATTGAAGAACAAAGTGTTGAAGGCTACACGCTTCTGCCGGGTGAAGACAACTGGTCAGCTGGTCGATTCCCCCTGCCGCAGGTGGTTTATGATAGGTGCTTCTATACGACTAGATCCAATTACGGTGAATACCGGGAATGTATTCGCAAGTTGAAGCAGCACCCCGACATTCGGTTTCTTGGTTACGGCCTCAAAGGGAAATGGGATGTGCACCAGATGCTTATGCGTCATGAAAGCTTGCGCACCTATTTGCCAGATACGAAAAAACTGCTAAGTCAGAAAACGCTAAGAGATGAATTGAATCGATCGGAAGCTGTGTTCCTCAAGCCTGAAGCAGGCTCACAAGGAAAAGGCGTGCTCCGCCTAACCCGTGAAGGAGGCATTTATCATCTTCTCGGTCGAAACAGACGCAATGAGAGGATTGAGCGGACATTCCAGTCTGAACGGTTCTTGCTTCAATGGCTGTCGTCCTTCATAGCTGGCCGCCCCTATCTGATTCAACCTTATCTTTTACTGAACACTCGCGATGGCGACCCTTTTGATGTCCGTTGTTTGATGCAAAAAAATCGCAAGGGTATCTGGGAAGTTGCAGGCATCGCTGTTCGGCGCGGGAAGTCTGGAAATGTCACTTCCAACTTGCACGGCGGCGGCGTCGCTGTAGAGCTAATGCCATTCCTGCTCAAGGAGTTCGGCCAAGAGAAAGCATCACGAATTCATCGCACATTACTCGAGATCGCGACACAAATTCCAGAAACATTGGAGCAACACCATGGAAGATTAGCAGAGCTTGGCATCGATCTTGGAATCGATACCTCCGGAAATGTATGGATCCTGGAAGCTAACTCAAAGCCAGGTCGGTCAGCGTTCACCCACTTTTCCGACCCAGCCGCCAGAATCGCTTCAATCCGTAATCCGATCTACTATGCACGCTATCTTCTGGACACTACTAGGAGGGTCATTTCATGAGCTTGACGTCATGCTCGATTCAATTTGCACAGCGAACCGACCGGGTAGTCCATATGTCCTCGGCCCTTGTGAAAGCACTTCAGCTCACCGGTACCAACTCGCTCACATTGAAGCTCGGCAGTAAAACGGCAACCGTTTCATTAAGAACGATAAAGAAACCAGGTAAACATATGGTTCTCCCGAGCACCATCAAAAACCAATTGCTTGTACCCAGAAGCGGAACCATCATGGTTATGACGAACGGTCCCAGGGAAGTCCAAATTGGTCCCCTGATTGGAATATTGACGAATGCATCCAGTTCAAGTGTGATCCAGCCCTTCGGACTCCGTTCTTCCTTGTTGAAGCATTATATCCGGGTGGGCAGCAAGCAATCCTACTACTTCGCCTTCCTCCCGAACGATATTAATTGGCAGGAAGAAACGGTGCTTGGCTATTTCCCGACTGCAGAAGGTTGGGTTCGCAAAGTCGTCCCGATTCCTGATTCGGTCTATAACAGACTTGCGAATCGACGAGTCGACCGCTCGATGTCCATGAATCATATCAAGGAGAGGTTCGTACGACGAGGAACGAATCTATTCAATTGGAGCTTCTTCGACAAATCCGATGTCTACAAGCTGCTCGAGGATGAGAAAGAAGCGAATAGACATGTCCCTGAATCCCATAACAACCCTTCGCCAGACCGAATAAAGGAAATGTTGGAGAAACATCGCTTCGTATACTTGAAACCAACCGCAGGCAGTTTGGGAATAGGTATTTATAGATTGACTTATCATCCGAAACGGGGGTACTTCGCTCGTTTCCGCCGCCAGGGCAAAAATGTGTTATTCCGTTTCACTCATATAAACGGCTTATACAAATTGCTTAGTTCCCACAGCCGGATGCGCAGTTATGTAGTCCAACAGGGGATCCGACTGATTGAGCTGGATACATGTCCTATTGATTTCCGCTTCCATCTCAATAAGAATGCGAGCAATCAGTGGGTCGTTGCTGGAATTGGAGCCAAGAAAGCAGGAAAAGGCAGTGTTACGACCCATGTCAAAAACGGCGGTCAAATCATGACCCCTGAGAATGTGTTAAGTCGTGTTTTCGGAGCAAAAGCAGACACGATTCTGCAGGACGCCAAGAATGCCGCCATCAAATTAGCCGAAGCTATTGAGCGCAACGGTCGACATAACCTGGGTGAGCTGGGCCTTGATATTGGGATCGATCAGAACGAACGAATCTGGATGTTCGAAGCGAATTCCAAGCCTGGACGCTCCATCTTCAAGCACCCTCTGTTGAAAGCACAAGGCTACGCATCCCTCCAATATATTTATGAGCATCTCACTTACCTTGCTAATTTCAGAGCGAGGAGGGACAACTAGGTGGATATTTCCAGTCAGCAAGCCCTGCATCGCCCCGTTCTAGCTATCTTAACAATGGATGATGAGAATGAGCAATTTCGCGGCAATCGCAGCAATTTCATTGATTTGATCCAAACAGGATACGAAATGGGTGTATCCGTTTGTGTCGTCACCGTGAAAGACCTTAAGCTTAGAAACAAACGCATTATTGGTTATATCTACAATCCGGAGTCGAACATGTGGACTCAACAATGGATAGCCATCCCTCATGTGATCTACAATCGGATTCCCTTTCGACAAGACGAAGCGCTGCAGGAAGTGCAGCTGACACTTCAATCTTGTCTTAGAAACCCGCATGTCCGATTGTTCAATGCAGCCTTCTTCAATAAATGGACCTTGTTCGAGTGGTTGAACAAGGGCAAGACTACGGCAAAGCACATTCCAGCCACTAGAAAAATGACATCCAGTATTGAACTTGAAACGTTGCTTAAGATGTATCCCACCGTCTATTTGAAACCGATTCGCGGCAAAGCTGGCAAAGGGATTATGAAGGTACACCGCACTAACCGGCACACTCCCCGCAAACCGGAATTCAGGCTGAGCGTTCAGGAAACAAAAGGCAGTCATGTCTTTAAATCTAGTACAATACCCCAGCTGTGGACGAAAGTTCAAGAACAGATGGAAGACGAAGAATACATTATCCAGCAAGGCATCACGCTTGCCCGTCACAAAAGGAGACCGTTCGACCTGCGCGTTCTCGTTCAGAAAAACGCCAAAGGCGAGTGGGATCTCACGGGAATCGGTGCCCGATTGGCTGGAAGGAGCAGCATCACGACTCACGTCCCGCGAGGAGGCTCCATCGACGATCCAGCGAAATTGCTCGCTTCCAGCTTCGGCTCTGCAGGAGCTCGCCGAATATTAATGCGAGCCAAGAAAGCTTCACTGGCCATTGCCAGACAAATCGAAAAAAAGTCGGGTCATCTGTTGGGCGAGATGTCCATGGATCTAGGAATTGACGTTGGCGGGCATATCTGGTTCTTCGAAGCAAATTCCAAGCCAATGAAATTCGACGAGCCGCATATTCGCAAAAAATCATTGGAACGAATCATTCACTACTCGCTTCACCTCATTCGTTTGAAGCACGCAAAGGCATCCGGGACTACTACCACAGCTGTTCAAGTGTAAATTACTCTGCAAAATATAATGCATAAATGTTAAAAAGAAGGTGAACCTGTACTTGTCAAAGCCAACATTGGGTGTTATGACGTTGTATTTGAATTCCAACCATCATCTGGAGGAGCGAGTCTACTTTCGTAAACTGATTGCCCAAGGTAAGAAGCTTGGGCTTCAGGTTATCGTCTTCACTCCTCAGGATGTCGATTATAAGAACGAAAAAGTTCACGCTCACCTCTATGATCTCACTGAAAAAAAATGGAGCCGGAAGTGGGTAGGTTTCCCTCATATCATCTATGATCGCTGCCGGTATCAACCGAACGAGCGCTTCCGGCAGTTCCAGAGATTCCGCGCCGTCTACGGAAACAGACTCATCTTCCTGAATCGGCCGATCGGCAACAAATGGGCTGTTCATCAATTGCTGTATCGAAACGCGTCGATTCGTCCTTATCTTCCGGTAACGAAAGTGTACCGCTCATCCAGCGATATAACGGAATTCGTAAAGCGTCGAAGTCTGGTTTATATGAAACCGATTAATGGCACTGGAGGGCGGGGCATTCTGCGCATTGAGAAACAGCGAAGCGGATTGTTCCTCATTCAGGGCAGAGACCGCAGCCGCAGAATCATATCTCCCCGTTTGGCATCGGAAAAACAGATTGGTATTAAGCTTGCTGGATGGGATTTGAAAGACCGATATTTGATCCAACAAGGGATTCAGAGTAAGATGAGTGACGGCAGAGTACACGACTTCCGTCTCCTCATCCAGAAAAACGGTGAGGGGCAATGGGAAGTGACCGGCTGCGCTGGTCGCGTCGGACCCAAACGCAGTATAACCTCCAATCTGCATGGGGGCGGTGAAGCAGTGCCGCTGCTTACGTTGCTGAGACAAAAGTTCTCTCCGGATACCGTCACCCAAATTACCAAGGAGATTAACACTATGAGCCTTGCGGTAGCGGAGTTTCTGGAGAAAAATTACGGCAAGCTGTGCGAGTTGGGCTTAGACATCGCTGTTGATCCGGGCGGTCATCCCTGGCTGTTGGAGTTAAATCCTAAGCCTGCTCGTGAGGTGTTTGCACGGATCGGAGAGCTGGATACGTATTCCAAGGCCGTCTCAAGACCTCTCGAATACGCTTTGTGGGTTTATCATAAAGGCAAGCGCCAACCTGAATCAAGCTTCAAGTTCGATGCAGATCGGATCAAGGAGTCATCTGGCAGCGGAACCAACATCGGCAGCAGCAATGACGGCAGCTATGTCAGCAGCGATGTCAGCAGCTAGCTTAAGTCGTTATCATTATGGTGAAATATAAGAACCTGACCGGGGAACGTCCCAGTCAGGTTTCTTTGTAATTAAACGTCGCGTCTGAGCGCTTTTAGAACGTCTACTTGGGTTGCGCGGATTGCTGGACGGAGTCCGGACAGCATGGCAACCAGCAAGCTAATGGCAACGCATATGACCGTAAGCGTAATAGGAATGTAAGAGAAGATCAACCCTTCAGGAGGGGTCTCATTAAGAAAGTTGGATATCACGAACGGCAGCGCCAAATTCACGGAGATGCTGATTGCATAAGAGACAACCGTTCCTATAATAGCTCCGAGCAGCCCTATATAGGTACTCTCGATCAAGAAAATACTTTTCACTGTGGACGGATGCGCCCCGATCGCCTTCATAATTCCAATGTCTTGGGAACGTTCCGTGACGGCCATCGACATCGTATTGAAAATTCCGATCGAAGCGATCAATACCGCAATCGTACCTACGAGCAAAAGGCCTATTTTCATAATCGTAAATACCATATTAACTTGCTTCAGTTCATTCACAATCGAGTGGCTGGCATAATTTTTATCACTCATTGCCGCATCGATCGCCTTCACATGCTCCACATCGTTTGCGTACACATGCACATCATCATACACCCTGGCTGCCAACGGACTAGCCTTAGGAATATCACTATTTTGATCAGGAAAATTGATCTGTCCCCTAGGGGTCTGAGTGAAAGCCTCAATCTCTTTCAATACCGCTTCCGAAATATAGACGGATTGGGATTTTTCCCATTCTCTCGTTGGCGCGCTAGTAATCCCTACAATAGTGACCGGAATAACTTTCTTTTGTTCCACTTTATTTACAAATTGTTTGACTTCCATGTCCAGCTTCTGGTTCAGCACTTGAGGCACATTTTTGTTCGCTTCCTGTTTGGATCCGTCACCCGACGGTACTTCCTTCGGTTCTTCACCAGGCTTGCGAAGGGACTCAGCGAAGTTATAACCGACAATAATCTCATTGTCTGCTTGAGGCATCCGCCCTTCGGAAAGCTCGAATCCTGCTTTGATCTCAGATGGCATATGCACGACCAATGCTTGGCTCTGAGTAGTTAAACCGCCAACCGTGTGCACGAGAGACTGCCGCACCATTTGTCTGCGTGTGACACTTTTTACATTTGGGATCGATTCCAGAAAGGTAAGATCTTCTTCTGTTAATTGCTGATAGTTCTGTTTATCATCTTTTTTCCCGTACACATTAATGTCGGTCAACAGGCGGCCTTCGGTAATTTCATCAACAACACTCTTCTGCAAGCCGAAGCCAACGGAGGCCAATACGATCAGGAAGGAGCATCCCATAGCGGTAGCAAGAACGGTCATGAATACGCGGGATCGGTTCTTTTTCATATTTTGCCGGACGAAGCGGAACTTATCTTTCCATTTCATTGGAGAACCCCCTTCGCTGTGCTTAAGGATTCCACCATACGACCATCCTGGATCAATATAGTCCGGTGTCCAATGGATGCGACTTGATCATCATGCGTAATGATTAGAAAAGTGATGCCTTGTTCTTCATTCAGCTGGCGTATAAAGGCGAGCAAGGATTGCTCATTCTCACTGTCCAGGCTCCCCGTAGGCTCATCAGCTAACAGGATCGGCGGGTTTACAATTAAGGCTCGCGCTATACTGACCCGCTGCTGCTGCCCTCCAGATAATTCACCCGGGTAATGCCCCCCCAGCTCCTCCAAGCCAACCTGCTTCATCATCGCTTCTGTCCGAGCCTTGCGTTCCTTCTCATCGACACCCTTTAACACAAGCGGAAGCTCGACATTCTCAAAAGCCGTCATGCTCGGAATAAGCTGGAAGCTTTGAAAAATAAAACCGAACTTCTCGAGCCGAAAATCTGCCCATTCCCCTTCACTAAGCTTCGTAACATTACGTCCGTCTACTATAATATTGCCTGCCGTTGCTTTCATGTAGCCGCTGATCAGGTTAAGCAATGTGGACTTCCCTGACCCGCTCCGTCCGACAATGGTGACGATCTCTCCCTTTTTGACATGCAGGTTTATTTGATGCAGCACAGGAACAACACGTTCCTTGCCTTTTTTGCCTATGCGAAATTCATGGTTCAAATCAGATACGGTAATCATAGAATCCTCCAATTAAATTGATTGCCCTTCCTTTTATTTCTTATGGACACTCATGACTATACAGGTAGAATCTTAAGTTACATGAAACAAAATCTTAAGAAGATCTTAATCTCTTGGGAGGCGCCCAAAACAAAAAGAGGTTTATGCCGAAGGACCTTCATCCTTACTCTGCACAAACCTCTTCATATAAACTAGCAATCGGTTGTATTCACAATGTACCCCAGTCATTCGACGAAGGATCTTGCTCCAGTGCAAATTCGAAATCATCCACATCAAAGATTTGCACGGGAATATCGGATTGAATCACTTTGTCCAGAAATTCGAGTTGATCGCTTAACATCGGGATCTTCTCACGAATGGCAGTTAAGATCATCTCGGTCTCGATCGGATCGAAGCTTTCCCCATACTGCTCACTATCAACCGCATACATAACCGATATTGTTACTTCATCATTGACGAGCAAGCTCGGGCTCATCCGCCATGGCGCAAGTAATGCGCGCTCCAGCTTGAGTTTGTTAAAGGGCGTTTCCAGAAAAGCGATCAGTTCACTAATCTTCAGCTTCACATGGGCATCATCCTCAGAATCGGGCATGACTGGCTCGCTGCTCTCCCGCATCTCATATAATTCCAGAATCGTCGAATGAGGAATTACATACTCAACAGGCACTCCTGGAACCATTAATTCACCGTAGGTCGCGAGCATAACCGCTTCGATAACGAATCTTCTTTTCATCTTACTCCACCCAATCCAGTAATTGGGAAAACGAGGTGATGATCATATCCGCCCCATCCAGCTCCATTGCTTTACCGAACTCTGCATATCGGCATCCCACAACAGGCAAACCATTCTCCTTGCCTGCCTCCACGTCCGAAGAGCGGTCTCCGACCATCCAGGCTGAGGTAATTCCGTGTGTCTCCAGCAAAATACGCACCAGGTCAACCTTCGATCTAGTTTCATACTGACCGGCACTATATAGATCCGTGAACAAATGGCCTAGTCCAAGGTTAGCAATAACTTCGCGCACGTACACTTCTAACCCGTTACTCGCTACGAACAGCTTCACTCCACGTGCATGTAAGGCGGTCAAGGTTTCCAGCACGCCTGGATAAAGAGCGCCGATCCCTTGCTCCAGCATCACCTTCTGATGGTGCAGCAGCAGCACATCTGCCCGATTGCGGACTTCGATGGATGATTCCGGCAATACTCGCTCCCAAATGTGCTCAAGCAGCATACCCAGACTGCTCAAGATCCGTTCAGCAGGAGGTGTTTCCCCTGTATATGTACCTTCCGCGCGCATTTCATCGAATGCAGCATCATAAGCAGGTAACAATAATGTTTCCGTCTGGAACAAAGTTCCGTCCAAATCGAATAACATGGCTTCTGGACATTGTCGTTTATTCATAAAAGCTACTCCTCATTCCTGTCTACTCTACTTTTTTAGAGATCAAATTTATTTTTAATACAAACATGATTTGCATTGGAAGTCAATGGTTAAACCCAATGAAATCAGGTAACCCTTCAAAAGGGGCAATATCTTGCGAAAATATTACATATTTTGACTAGCTACGTAAATAATTTTCGTGTAATATAGGTGTATTAGTAAAATTATTTACACCAGTAGTGTTAGGGGTGATGAAGATCCATGTCCGACATTTTGCGTGCCATACAGGCTAACCTTGATGGCTTTAACCCGAAGGAGTATAACTTGGCCGCCTATATTGCCGAGCACCCTGGGCAGGTAGTAAGAATGGGTATTACGGAGCTTGCTGAACAAGCCGATACTAGTACGGCCACGATCTCCCGTTTCTGTAAAAGCTTCCATCCCGGCGGCTTCACTGGTCTCAAGATGCAGCTCGCTACGGAATTGGCCCAAATCCGTCCAGCCGGGTCCTATCAGGATATCGTAGCAGGCAACTCCCTTGAAAGCATTATTGCCGCCATGGAGGCCAACCACCTGCGCTCGATCTCGGACACGTCCAGAATGCTGGACTTGAAGCAGCTAAGGCGGACATTGGACGCGCTCCATCAAGCAGGGCAGATTGATATTTACGGGGTTGCCACATCGGGCATAGTAGCCGAGGATTTCTATCAGAAGCTCATTCGGATTGGCAAACGCGCCCGTGCATTCTCAGATCCTCACATGCAGGTAACCTCAGCGTCGAATCTGACCGAAAGCGATGTAGCTTTCGCCATTTCTTATTCAGGGGAAACCTTAGAGACTATTGATGCCTTGCGTTGTGCCAAGGAGAGCGGAGCTACTACGGTCTCTCTAACCAAGTACGGGCCTAATACGTTGTCCTCGCTAGCAGACATTACGCTTACGCTATCCTCTCTTGAGGAGGGTATGCGTCGAGGTGATATGGCGTCCAGAATGGCCCAGCTTCATGTCATCGATATCCTGTTCATGGGTCTCGTCAGCGAATCATTCGATGAATACGTCCCTAAGCTTGAACAGTCTTACCAAATGGTCCGCAAATATCGTAAAGAAAGAGGAAGATAATTCGCTATGAATATTCTAAAATTCGCATCCCAAGACAAACTGAATGAGGCTGGAGCAGGCATTATTGCAGGCTTGGTGCAAACGAACCCAAGAGCCGTTCTGGGCTTGGCAACAGGCGGCACACCCGTTGGCATCTACAAAGACCTGGTGGAGTCTCACAAAGCCGGGATGGTTAGCTTCAAATCGGTGACTACCTTTAATCTGGATGAGTATGTAGGCATCCCGGAAGACCACCCCGAGAGCTACCACAACTATATGAACGAGCATTTATTCCAGCATATCGACGCTAATCCAGATAAGATCTATATTCCCAACGGCAACGCAGCTGATCTGGAACAAGAATGCGCACGTTATAACGCTTTGTTAGATGAAGCCAAACAAATGGATCTGCAGCTGCTCGGCCTTGGCCATAATGGTCACATCGGCTTCAACGAGCCTGATCACGCTCTAATGAGCGGGACTCATATTGTGAAGCTTAAGGCAGAGACTCGCTCGGCGAACGCCCGTTTCTTCGACTCCATTGATCAGGTGCCCACACATGCTCTGACAATGGGTGTAGGCACGATTCTGAAGGCAAAGATGATCCTTCTTGTCGTCCGCGGAGCGGATAAAGCCGAGATTGTCCATCGCGCCCTGACAGGACCGATCACCACGGAGTGTCCAGCTTCCTTGTTGCAAACTCATCCGCATGTTGTCGTTCTATTAGATTCTGAATCAGGGAGGTTGTTCGAATGAAACCTACTCGCATCATAAATGCTTCTATCGTAACCGAAGAAGGAGTCGTTGGAGAAGGAACAATTGTATTTGACAAAGGTGTCATCATTTCCATTTCAGCTGGAGCGGCCTCAGACAGCTCCTTCGATGGTGAAACGATTGACGCGGGCGGCGCATGGGTCCTGCCTGGTTTTATTGACGTTCATGTCCACGGAGGCGCAGGCGGAGATTTCATGGATGCAAACGTCGAATCGTTGGACAAGATCACTCGCTTCCACGGAGGAAACGGCACAACCACGATCCTTGCTACGACTATGACCGCGTCCAAGAGCGATATCGAACATGTGCTTGCCAGCGTCCATGCCTACCAACAACAAGAGATGCCGGGAGCCCAAGTGCTGGGTGTTCATCTCGAAGGTCCATTCATTAACCCGAAATGGAAAGGTGCGCAGAATCCTGCTCATATGCTTGCTCCGCAATTAGAATGGATGAAGGAATGGGTTGAGCAATATCCCGGTCTTATTCGTCAGCTTACTTTGGCTCCAGAATCAGAGGGTGCTTTGGAGTTTATTGCGTGGCTAAGAAAGAATGGCATTAATGCCGCAGCCGGGCATACCGACGCAACCTTTGAGCAGATTGAAGAGGCGGTTCAGCACGGCTTGAACCAGGCTGTGCACACGTATAATGCGATGACACCACTCCACCACCGTAAGCCTGGGACTGTAGGCGCTGTGTTAACGAACCCGCAAATTTATGCAGAGGTTATCGCAGACGGACATCATGTACATCCGGCTGCGATCCGCCTCGTCACGATGGTTAAGAATAACAACAACCTGATCCTTATTACAGATGCCATGGCGGCTGCCGGGTTGGGTGACGGCCTGTATGACCTCGGCGGATTGGCGGTTGTGGTCAACGACGGCGTAGCTACTTTGAAGGAAGGCAACAGCCTTGCCGGAAGTACGCTGACCATGATCGAAGCCTTGCGCTACGTTGTGGAAAAAGTTGGCTTATCGGTACCCGAAGCAAGCGCAATGACCAGCTCCAACGCTGCTCGTCAGCTAGGTATATTCGAGCTGACAGGCAGTCTGCAGGTTGGCAAACAAGCCGACGTCTTGCTAGTATCCCCGGAGCTCCAATTGGAACGTGTCTGGGCAAAGGGAAAAGAAATCCCTACATTCCGCAAATCTTAAATAAGCTCGCTCCTTGCGAAGATTATACCGGGTTGTTCGCCGTATAATTCTCGCTTAGGGGTGAGCTTTTTTTATATAGCCGTCACCAAGTATTATTAATTTAACTGGAACAGGTTTATACTAATAGTACTAACTCATTCATTGAAGCGGAGGTCACTCTTATGCCACGAACCGTTACGCATGTCCCTTATGGATACGAGCCTGAGAAAGAAACGATTCGAGGCACGTTGATTGTCTATGATGCATTCGATATCCATTACACGCTGAGCGATTTGCAAGCTTTGTGTGATTGGGCAGAGCAGCATGACATGGCTCGTGTGGTGTTATACCCGCTTCATGAGCAAACGATTAAACGGATGGTCTCCAAACCGGAGGCAGCCGCTGTTGAACCTTATCATGTCCGGCTTGAGCGGTTAGAGGAGCTGAGCGGTCATATCAAGAACATATCTATCGATATCGATGAATGGGAGCGCAAACGCAAGAAATACACGCCGATGGATTCGGCTCTGCAATTTCTAACGGACAAATATAAAGGCCCTCACTTTCTCGGTATTTCCGGTAAAAATGCGAATTCGTTTGCCGCCTATTCGAGCTTCGAGCCTTGGATTCGGAAGCTGCGGCTAGTCATCTACTCGGTAGATCAACTCCACCCTCACCCCAAATTAATCAAATTTGAGAACCGCTGGGAAGCGATTTAGTACGTTTGAAGCGGAGGAAGCAAGATGACAACTTATCCAATTTATCAGGATGCCCTGTCTGTTTCTAAGCAAAAAAGTGGGTATTTTCCATTCTATATCTTACTGAACAGAATCCCTTATCAATCCCAATTGCATCATCATGATTTTGCCGAGCTTTCGTTTGTCCTGTCTGGCAGCGGCTATGAGATTATTAATGGTCAGAAGCATCGCATGTCGCCTGGAACGGTGTCATTACTGCTTCCGCATCACATTCATTCAATTGAAAGCGATCCTGAGAATCCCATCTCCCTGTACTCTTGCATGTTTGACCTAAGCATTCTTCTGGATTCGGAGTATGATAGTGTGTTAAGCAACCTCATTCTTACAATCGGGGATAAAATGCCATCTTTTCTCGAAATACAGTCTCATCGAGCGGCGAGGATTAAGCGGAATCTGGATGAAATGGTCGAAGAGTCTGAACGTGATTATTTCGGGAAAAATATATTCATCCGTCACAAATTGATTGAAACCTTACTTCTCGTGATGCGCGAACATCAGACCCAAGCGACAACATCCAACGCGGACACATTATCGGATTCCTCTTCCGACATCTTAAGGAGCATTCTCCAATATACGCATACTCATTACCTTGAACCTTTATCACTCAAGCTGTTGGCCGATATGTATCATAAAAGCAGTCCTTATCTTAGCCGTATCTTCAAGAATCATATGGGGCAAAGCTTTCAGGACTACTTAAACGCGCTTAGGGTCAGTCGGGCATCCACACTGCTCGTCACCTCCGATATAACGATCACGGATGTTGCCATAGAATCTGGCTTTGAGCATTTCCGAACTTTTTCTCGTGTCTTCAAAGAGGTTAAAGGCCTCACACCCAAGGAATACCGCAGCTTTAATAAAACAACAGATCATTAAGAATTCATTTGCAGCGTCAAGTTTAAATAAATGAATCTTTACCCTTTTCTCCTCCTGTCCGCTCTGCTACGTTTGTTGTATCCTAGAGCAGCAAGGAGAGATTTTTTTGCATTTTCAATTGGAAGAAACGACAATCCGTAACATACGGGCAGCCTTCGATCGCGGTGAAATAACTTCACACGGCCTCACTCTCCTTTATCTGGAGCGTATTGCTCGGATCGACAAATCCGGTCCAGCCCTCAACGCCGTACTCGAATTAAATCCGGATGCTCTGTATATTGCAGAAAAGCTCGATCAGGAAAGAAAATCAGGCATAATTAGAGGACCACTGCACGGTATACCGATTCTATTAAAGGATAACATCAATACAGCGGATAAAATGCATACAAGCGCAGGCACATTAGCATTGGCTAACTCCTTTGCAACCGAGGATGCCTTCCTGGTAACCCAACTAAGAAATGCCGGGGCAGTCATTCTGGGTAAAACCAATATGACCGAGCTTGCCAATTTCATGACGACCGGTATGCCTAACGGATATAGCTCAAGAGGCGGGCAAGTGCTTAATCCTTATGGGCCAGGGGACATTCGCGCTGGAGGCTCAAGCTCCGGTTCTGCCGTTGCCGTCGCTTCCAATCTGTGCGTCGTCTCGGTTGGAACAGAGACATCAGGTTCCATCCTTAATCCAGCCTATTACAACAGTCTGGTTGGGATTAAGCCGACTGTAGGTCTTATCAGTCGATCGGGGATCATCCCAATCTCTTATACGCAGGACACTGCAGGTCCCATGGCCCGTACTGTCGAGGATGCAGCCATCCTGCTGAGCGTTATGGCGGCGGTATCCGATCCTGCGGATGCATCTACCCTGCTCGCTCCAACCCGGGAAGGACCTGAATATCAATTAGCCTTGGACACCGAAGGACTTCGGGGAGCACGCATTGGGATAAACCGCGGTTATATCGAGGATTTCTCGGATGAAGAGAAGCAGTTGATTGAACAAGCCATCCTACAAATGAAGGAAGCAGGAGCGGTAATTATAGAACAGACCAACTTGCCTCACATCGCCAACGGCTCTTCTGTCCTGCTCTATGAGTTCAAATCTGCGATTAACCGTTATTTGGCATCGCTCGGACCTCACGCTCCTGTTCGTACGCTTAGAGATCTCATAGATTACAATAATCTTAATCATCTGCAAACGTTGAAATATGGACAGAGAACATTGGAGAAAGCAGAGTACGAAACCTCAGGGACTATGACTGAAACCAAATACATTCTCGACCGTTTACGTGACTGGCGAGCTTCAAGAGAGGACGGAATCGACAAACTGGTTGCCGAACACCGTCTTGATGCGCTCTTCTGTCCGGGCATAACAGATTCAGCAGCTGTCTCGGGCTACCCGTCCATAATCGTCCCGGCAGGCTTCCAGGACAATGGTTCACCCTTCGGTATTGCCTTTACTGGGACAGCCTACAGCGAGTCTGCTTTAATCCGAATCGCTTACAGCTTCGAACAGAAGGTTAACGCTCGAATCCCGCCGAGGCTGCAAAATTAATGCTCATAACAGAGACAAGTAAATTTGTAACACAAATGTAATGTAATTTTCACACTCCCTTAATGTTAATTGGTTATTCTATGGATGACCCCCTTTTTAAAATATAAATTTTAAGACCCGCAGCTCTTGCTGCGGGTCTCTTTCTGTCTAAATTACCTCTGCAATCAAGGCTTGGATCTGTTGAATGAAAATAGCCTCTACCTTCTCGTCGAACGGCGTTGTATTCATCTCATAGCCGCCCAGTCCATCCCGAAACGCCTCAATGGTCGGGATGTAGCCGGTGTAACCATTCGCCACCCCTGAGAACATGACAAAGCGACTGGCGAGGAATGGTTTAATTTTCTCTATATACCCATTAAAGATTTCTCCTGATACAGATATCAGAACCAACTCTCCGAGACTCACCACGGATATGGTGACGTCTAACTCAGGAACATGAAAATCATCACGAGTAGGGAGGCTGACACGGCGTTTACCGCATTGAATCGGTCTGCTGACAATAGTCTGACGAGCAGCAATTGCAAGCTTGATATCTTCGTATAGCTGTTGCGACGTTGAGATCATATGGTTATAAGTATCTTCTTTTGAGCCGTATCCGGAGAAGATCGGGCATACGTCTCCGCTGAAGCCTTGCGTGAACAAGGAAACAAAGCGGTGCCCTACTTCATCCTCCAGCTTTCCCATGGCTAGCCCGACAAACTCGGATGACACACGATTCACAGGATTCCGCAGCAATGTAGGATGAGCAGCATAATTCACGAGCGCAGCATAAGGTTCTCCTGACACAGTCTCCATATAGGCAACCGTTAAAGTTTGATCAATGGGGATGTCATAATTAGGTGAAAGGGTTGGACGACGGTTGGAGGAGATCTTGCACTTCGTCACCCCTACGCTTACTCGAACAAGCACAAGCTCTGAGCCTAGCTGCGATATTGCGGCCTTAATTCTTGAAGTATATTTCTCTGGAAAGTGAGCAGGAGCACTGTGGGTATGTGTTGCATGAACAGATAAGCAGTCTTCCTCAATGCCTGCTGCTTCGGCCCATTGTTTGGAAGTACCTTCAGGAAAGGTGTTGATAAATTCTCGCATCGGCCCCCCCGGTACTCCAGATGGATTAGCTACCTTGCTGATCTGTTCGTTGGTCAAGCAGCAATCAATACTGACGATTACGCTTCGAGTATGACCGTCGTCGAGCATAAGAATCCTGGCATACAAGTCATCTACTATATCTTCAGGCGGCGTGGCAATGTGTTTGTCCGGGTCATACCCTTGTAGAGGAGCCCGTTCCTCTGGCGTGATCAATACTTTGGCAGCCGCAGCGTACAGGTTGTCGCGCATCACACTCACACTCCCGTCTTGTTATCATTCTGGCGTAATCTTAATGAAGCCTTCCGTATCGCCTGAATAGCATCCTCACAATCTTCATCGGTAAGGGATTGATGGAGGGAGATGCTGACGGCACGGCTTAAGAAGCCAAGTGTGCGCGGGCACATATCAGGGCTGTAGGTGACGTTGCCTTTGTAGCTTTGACAAGTCCAGGGATTATCGTGTTCTGACGCTCCCCGTTTGTTCATAATGTACTCCCAGTTGGAGTAGATATGGCGATCTGCAATCCCTTTGTTGTGCATTGTTCCGTTCGGAATACCTTCTTCTCTCAGATAAGTTGAGAATTCCAATGCCGCTTCCCCATTAGCCGCAAATAGAATCAAGCTGTAAGAAACGTCGCCGGCCTCGTCGGGAATTCTCTGCAATTGCAGTTCCGGGATATCGCTTATTCCTTGTACGATCTTCTGTTTGATCCTCTGAAGCTGGGCGACCAGCTTATCAATTCTTTGGGATTGCGCCAAACCAAGCGCAGCATTAATCTCGCTCATCCGATAATTCTCACCTGGAAAAGGAGCGACATCGCCCAGTTTATTAGCTCCCCAGTAAGTTAAAGCAGAATCATGGTAAATACAAGCGCGCGCATAAATACGCTGTTGGTCCGTAACGACCATTCCGCCTTCACCTGATGTGATTAGCTTGTATTGTTGAAAGCTGTAGCAGCCCACATCGCCGATTGTCCCCAGAGGCTTGCCCTTATAAGAGCCTCCATTTGCTTGTGCAACATCTTCAACGACGAGAAGTTTATGCTTGCGTGCTATGGATACAATCTCATCCATCTGACAGGGAATACCCTTCATATGAACAGGAATGACCGCCTTGGTGTACGAAGTGACGGCCGCTTCAAATGCTCTCGGATCCATAGTCAAAGTATCATCAACCTCTACAATGACAGGGACGGCGCGAGCAATCAGGACCGCTGCTGCTGTTGCTATGTAAGTATAAGAAGGGACAATTACTTCGTCGCCTGGACCTATCCCCGCTCCAATCAATGCAGATACCAAGGCAGACGTTCCCGAATTGACGGCAAGCGCATGCTCGACCCCCAACCTTTCACAGTATAATTGCTCTAGCCGTGAAGCCTCAGATTGTTCAATCTCTCCTGGATAAAACCGGAAGACGCGTTTTTTGTCTAGAACGTTCAGCACGTATTCACGTTCTAGCTCTCCAAACTCTTCAGAGCTAATAAAATTTGGTACCCATGGCTTTGATCGGATCGGAGTGTGTGGTATTTGTTCTGATTTCATGGCTTCCCTCCAGTGATATAATTTAATAACTAAATTATATAAGAATATATTGAGGGTGTATACTGGTTTCAATAAATTTTATCGGTCATTTTAAGACGGCATATTTCCTGGGAAATCCCCTATGACAATTATGCTACGTAGGCGAGATTTCTTTATTCCCATTCGTCTTTGGTAGTAAGTGGCGACTCAACGAAAAAAGACTCTCCCCCGGAACAGGAAAAGTCTGTTTTAACATTGTATTACTGGGTTTTGGATTGCGAGAATGCTTTGCTTGTAAGGTAACCCACATGACTTATGCCCAGAATGGCTACAAGTCCATCACTAACGACTGGAAAAGCGGTTATGTCAGCAGCGGAGCCCGTAGCGAACATTTGGAACAGGGCGACGGCATAAACAAATGACGATACGATCGTAAAAAAGAACATCTGCACCTTCGCCAAGTCTAGATACTGACAGTTAGCCGACTCCTCACCGCGGAACAGGTCCATAAACGAAGCCAGGCCGCTATGCTCCTTAACGGCAAGGACACCTTGCCCGGAGATCTCTTTCCCGACAACTTTGGCGGATTGCTCAAGATCGACCATGCTTTCGCCTTCCTGCACGCCTGACTCGGAACCCATGTCGGTCTTCAGAGAGTTGACATGATTGTCTACGATCGTTTTCGCTGAGTCGGAGCTAAGCGGCTTGACCGCCTTGGTCGATTTGATGAGCGGCGAGCCGACGAGGGATGTGACGCTAATGCCAAGCAGCGCCCACAAATGCCAATCCATCTCGATATCCATGGCGTCCGGTATTCCAGAGATGGCGCGTAGAACGGTTGCCGTCCCGTATGCCGACAGTAGCAGGAGCGTCCATATGACGGTCTGGAAGCGGGATAGGCTCATGTAGTTTTGCTCATTGATCAAGACGCCGAGCGCCCTGCCTTGAATGAAGTAGCTCAATAAGAACAACGCAATCGTCATAATCGCAAGATTAGCAAGCCATATAAAACCTTTCCCTTGGGTAACCTGATCCTGTTCGGTCTTGACGTATCCTTTCAGCACGGGCTGACGGAGCAGCTGCCCCAACTCCACTGCCGTCGTGCCGCTCGTTATCTGAATGCCCTTAAGCTCATTCGCGATCCCTTGCTTCGTACCCGCAGATACGTCTGACGCCTGCACGCGGTCGAGAAAGGTATCCATGGCTCCTTGCACTTTCAAAGCGTCCGGCGGCTGCTCCTGCATGGCGTTCGCCATCGAGCGGTAACTCTCCAGTACTTGCTGCTGCGGCTTCGACGCTGTCACCCAGGGCAAAAGGAATACAAGGATAAGGCCGACTATCAACAAGAAAGAATGGTGCCACCGAATGCGCCTTCCTTCCATTTTCGTTATCCTGCTGAACAGGCCGATGATTTGACGCTCCATGAACGTCCCTCCTCCCTTTCCCATTAATTGGCCACGATCATTTTGTGCCGCAGTCGGTGCAGCGCCCATTCGCGGTTGCCGTCATTGCGATCCAGCAGTGATTTGTAATAGTCGTACTGCGGCGCTTTTACCACAATCATATAATGGCTTCCGTACCTTTGAATTTGCGATTTCGCCCACTCTGCGTTGCCATCCTTCTGTGCGATAAGGCTCGTGTAATAGTACCACTGGTCCTCTTCAATGCCCACAATACTGCGGGCTAGCTGAGCTTCCGCCCACGCTTTGTTGCCGTCATCGTTGCCGAGAAGGCCGGATAAATAATCAAACTGGGCTTCCGTGATGAGGACGACAATGGAATTCGCATCGTCGCCGTCAGGCGATGCTTGCTCCTGGGGCACGACAAGCCGGCTGCGGTCAAGCATCGAACGGGCCCAAGCGCTGTTTCCGTCGCCCGCCGGAAGCAGGCTTTGGTAATAATCGTACACGTTCTGATCAATCAATACCGCGTATGCTTTGGCATTTGACCCATCCAGATTGATCAAGCGGTCGGATAGGCCCGCTTTGCCGTCAAAATCGAAATAGGTGTCATGAACGACACCGGAACCGTTGACGATTGCCATTTTGCGGGCGAGTACGTCATTTCGATAGGCGGCAGCCGACGCGTTTGCGACCGCTTGTGCGATTAAGCCGAGCTTTTCTTTTTCCGCGAGGTTGTCCGTGCCGCCCTGCTGATCGATGTAAGCACGGGCAGCCACAGATACGGATCCGTTCTGAACAGCAATATCGAACATCAGAGCGTAGCCGCGTTCGGTCGTGAGCCCGAATTCATCACATAGCGCCTTCGCTCTCTGCAAGTAGGCATCAGCCGCTTCCAACTGGACGGTCTGGCATTGCAGCGTTTGGCCGAGCTGCTTAAACGCTTGGCACCAGTCGCTCTGTATCGTTCCGCCTCCATGCAGGCTGATGCTTTGGCCCCACTCCACTTGTTCGGAACTGCTTCCGGCCAGAATGTTCTGAAGCGTTTGAAGCTTATCCCCGCCGAATATCGCGTTCACCGTGTCCGGATAACGGGTTAAGAGACTCGATAAAATCGGCTGGAGCGTCCCTTGTCCAAGGTTCCATTGAAGCGCACCGAAAGAGAGCCCCTGCCCGTCGAAATTGCCGGTAACATTGGAGTAACCGTCCGGCCCTTCGTACTCGGACGTAATAAGCAGCGCCTTTTGCTTCGTGGACTTGCCGCCTTTGGTTGACTCCACAGGTGAAGGAAGCCGGTAAAGCGGTAAAAACGGGATGGAATATACGCTCATGAATCATTTCATCCTTCCATTTCGTAAAATACGGGAATCCCCTGCCTGCACTGTTCCAGTTCGAGCGCCATATCCAGCCACCCTTGCGATGCGGCGGATCGGGCAGCGCCCAGCAGCTTTTGTCCGATGCGGACAAAGAGACGATATAAGCAACCCGTCTCCAGAATGAAAGCGGCCAGCTTGTCGTATAACGCCGGATTGAGACTTCCTCCTTCCGCCGCGAAACGTTCGCGGCAAGCCTCCCAGCAATTGCGTCCTTCGCTGTCCAATTCAAGCCAGACCGAAGTTTGCTCTCCCTTGCACGCATCGGCACTGATGTCTTGGATATCGTCAAGAAGCCGCCACGCTATGCCGAAATCTTCAATGATGCCAACCAAAGATTCCGAACCCGTATGACCGCTCGAAGCATAACCGACAAGACGCGGAACGAGCGTGCAAATGCTCATTTGCCGGCGAAATCGATGTTCATATGCTTCTGCATCGAGAACCTGTTCGGTCTGATGCAAGGACGTGATATAACTGGCAGTATGCTCGTCGAAGAGCATAGGGTCGAGACCGAGACGTGTCGATAAAGAACGGCTCGTTGACAAGAAACGTTGCCATGCCAGCGTGCGCAGCTGCAGCAGAAGCATAGTCGTCCGGAGCTGCCCGTCGCATAGATGGTCGTCCAACAGATGCAGAAACAAGGCCATGGCATGGGCTTCCTTCGCCTCATGCTGCATGGCCTGATTGAACCGGCTGTCGAGTGAACTCTCGATTGCATGGTGCAGGAACGACCACATCGGCACGTAATACAGACGAAAGAAGTCGCCGTCCGCATATCCGTAGAGGATGGCATTCGCTTCTTCCCTAAGCGATTCCGGGAGCGCTTCTGCAAGACGAAGCAGCGAGGCATTCATCGATTGACGCAGCCGCACGATCTCCGGCCCTGCGGAAGCAGGACCGAAATCGATGCGCGTAAAGATGGTTTGCTCCGTTATGCGAAGCGGACTATTAAAGCGGTTAGGCTGCAAAGGCATTAGGTTATTACTCCTTCTCCGACTTTTCCGCCGATACATAACGTCCGGACGATATAATCCCGTTCGGATCCACAATACGTTTGATGGCACGCAGCAGCTCCGTGGTACTTCCATCCGGTTCCGGCATGGATTCCATATCGAGCAGTCCAAGCCGGTACGGGTAAAGTCCGCTTCCATTCAGCAGCTCACGCAGCGCCGTGTGACAGGAGGCGGCACGTTCATCCGCCCCCGGCTCCTCACGGTCATAGAGGATGCCAATCACGGCTTGTATCGAACGCCCTCCGATCATTCGCAAGGAAATGGTCGGCTCGAAGCCCGAATCGAGCATGAGACTCTCTACTCGCTCCATCGTGGCGGCGGTCTCGCTTCCGAGCATCGGCAATACGGGCGCAAGCCATATGACGCCGCACCGGTCGCGATCCGGATCGGGATCGGCCGGTATGGCCCCTTGCTTCCGCCAATACACGCTGCGGATTCCATCCAGAAAGGGCGCCGCGTCACGGCCCGGCATCAGCGGTTCCTCCATGCAGGCAACACGCACCGCTCCCAGCGCGTCAGACAACCGGTTCCGGCGCCAGGCGAGCTCCTGTTCGCTGTCGCCCCATAAGGTTGCGCAGCCGAACCACCGCCCGCTGCCCGCCGGAGCGATCGCATCCGCTACCGCGGTCCGCGGCAGGCCGATCTTTGCATCGCAGGCATCAAATGGAAACGTTCGGTTCATCGTAAGCAACCTATAATCGTTTATGAGTTCGGCTTGCATGCCGGAGCCGCTCCGCAGCAGTTGGCTGCGGAGCGAATCGATAACACCCGCCAATTCAGCCGCATCGCGGATCGGGAACAACAGCTTTTGCCTCCATCTCGGAGCAGGCTCCAGCCAAATCGTCATCCGCGTGACGATACCGAAATGGCTTTGCTGGAACATCCCCTGCAGCGATGGCCCGGGACCATGCGCCCGAAGAGCAGCCGCCGGAGCGCCCGGATAACCGGCGAAGCCGGTATAGGCTGCTTCGCCGGTGGCCAGTACGATTTCATAACCGCAGCTGTGTGCGGCCATATCCTCGTATAGTCCTTTGCCGATTCCCCGCTCGAGCACATTTCCGACAATGGAAGCATCCGCGCTTGTTCCGGTCATGGGCGGCAGCAGCGACGAGCCGCGTTCCCGCAGAAACGCCGTCAGTGCGCGAAACGTCACACCCGGCTCGATCGTCACATAGGCGAGCTCTTCGCTGAATTCGAGGATCCGCTCCATACGCGCAAGCGACAGCACCACGGCCCCGTTCCGCGGCGGCAGCTTGGAGCCGTAGCCCCAATTGCGGCCGCCGCTGATCGGATGAATCGGCACGCGGTAGCGGTTGGCGATACGCAAGCAGTCGGCGACTTCGTCCCTGCTTGCCGGTTCAAGCATCGCAACGGAACGCAGCGCCGCCGCAAACGTTGCGCGCTGCGCCAGCTCCAGCCTCTCCCCCGCGACGATGACTCGAGCCGTTCCCAGAACGTCCTGCCAGGCGGCGATAGCTTGCTGCAAGGGCGAATCAAGCTCCGCCTCCCGGATGTCCGTCCCGTACATATCGGTTCAGCTCCTTTGCTTACATTTTGACCGCCGCTTTCGTCATCGCGCATGCGCGCTGCGCCAGCTTCTCCGCCTCGCTTATAATTTGTTTCGCTTCTTCAACCGTCTTATGGAATTGCTCGACAAGCACTTTCGAGATGTCCTTGACCTCTTGGATCAAGTTCTCGTACACGCGCTTCGCCCATTCGATCGGATCTTTGAGCAGCTCCAGCAGCTGCTTCTTAACGTACTCGTATACCGTTTTGGCAATATCCAGGAGCGAATTGGCATCGACCTCAAGCTCGATCGGGAGATCGAACGTTTTCCCGGCAAACTTAAAGCTCGCGTCCAGTTTCGCGTAGATCGTCGAGCCGCTGACTCCGATGTCGATCTTGCCTTCGACGCCGGTGTTAATGTTAATTTTGCCGAGCGGTCCGAGGTCGATGGTGTCGAGGCCGATTTTGACATCCCCGCCGATGTTCATATCCGAAATGCCCTTAATATGGCCGTGAACATCCATGAACAGATAAGGCGTCATTTGCCCGTTCAGATCGAATTCGAAACCTTTGGTCGTCAATGTGACGAACGCTTCCCGTGTGAGCCCCAGCAGCTCGAGCTTGCCGTTGATGTAGAAATGCGGTGTCTTGAACCGCTCAACCGGATGGTCAGGCTGCCAGAAGGTCGCAGCGGAAATGATCGGCCCGCCGTCGCCCTGCATGGCCGCGATGCTGAACAGTTTCTCATGACCGATCACGATCCGGTCCATCTCGGCGTCTACCGCAACGCCTTGATTCGGATTGACGTCGATCGTGGCGGAAGCATTGAAGCCGAGCACCTTGATCGCGCCGTTGATGTAGAAATCCGGATCATACGGCGTCAACGCCCCGATCTGCGTCCGCTGTGGCACCACATATAGCTGTGCTTCTAGTGAAACGTCAATGCCGTCGCCGTTTTTCTGCAGCTGGTAGTGACGCATTTTATTTTTCTGATCCGTCAAATACCAGCGCTCTCCGGGTTTCGATACGACAAAATAAATTTGCTGCAGCGTGGCCGGAATGTAGACGCCATGTGATGCGAACGCACTCGCGACGAGATCGAATTTCAAATGGTCCAAATCGTCGGCCAGGTTGCCCGGGATCGTGAAATTACGGGTGCCGTGAATGCCGACCGAATCGAGCACCGCATCGATCTCAGACGGGATGACGCTTCCCGTCAAGGTATCGAGTACGTCCTTCAGCGTCAAGTTGCTAAGCGATCCTGCGAGCATGCTTTTCTGCGGTTCGACGGAATCGAAGAAGACGGCGATCGACGATTCGAAGCCGGCTGCTTCAATCGAGCCCGCCACGCCTAGACTCGGAATGCCCTCCCAGCTGCAGCCGACGACGATCGCAAGGTTGCCGATTTGGAATACTTCGAAATCGATCGGCGTATTGCCTTTCATCGTCCCGGAGATGAACGCGCCATTCTCGACGAAATCGAGCTTTACGTCAAACGTCTGCGGCTGGTTCTGAATGTCTACCGTAACGGCGCCCTCAAGGAACACGCCGACGCTGCCGGCGCTCATCTTCCCGCCGAATTTGCAAAACATCGGGAGCCCGGCGAGCTTAGTTTCATAGCTGACGTAAAGACTCGCATCCTTCGTCGGATCGACGCCGACCTGCAGCGTAATGCCGAGACGCGGATTCAACCCTAGCAATTGTTGAAGAAACTTCTGCTTTTGATCCCCCGTATTGATGACCCAATCGGCGAAAAAATTCAGCCCCGCGATCACGCCGCCCTTGCCGGGAAGCTGAAGCCGGCCCCCGGCGATAACCGGATTGTTGAATTGCGCCATATCCGGGAAGGCGAACCCGACGTCCTCGAATGACGACACGACGAGCAGCAGCTTTTCAAGTCGGAACAAGTCTTCAAAAACCTGAAGAGGTCCGAGCCCTGGCAAATGAGAGGCGAGGCCGGTGGAGAGATTAAGTCCTGCCGCGACTCCCCATTGACTGCCGCCCGTTTTACGAACCTCCAGCGCGAACAGTCCGAAATTTTTCAGCTCCGTACCAACCCGGAACACATAGTTCGCGCCCGCTTTTTGAATAAGCACGGACGAATTCTCGAAGGTAAGATCGAACGCCGACGGGAGCTGCAGCGGTTCATTGACAAGCTTGCTCAGCAAATCGGACAGCTGCACCTTAGGGAACAAGCCCCGGATGACGATATCACCTGGGATATCGTAACGGACGCCCAACGTCAACACATCCCCAAAGGAGATACTGCCGCCGAATGAACCAGCTAGCGGTCCTCCTTTCGGATAAGAGAAGGCCAGAATGACGTCCTTGACCGACAGCTTCTGAAATCCGACATCGATGACCCACGGATTCGGCTCTTCCGCCATGGCCAGCGCCATCGCGTACGATCGGAACGGCGCCACGCTGACGTTCAGCGCATCGATCGTCAAATCGCTCGGCGCAGGAACGTCCGGCACATACGTTTCCATGAGTATTTTGAGCGGAATCGTCTGCTTCTCGCCGAGTTCGGCAAATACGGTGAATCCGTCCGAGTTCCCGGCGTATACGTTGACCGGAACGCCCTCGATTTGCATCGAGCCGTAAACGGTCACTTCCACCTTCCGTTTCAACTTGTCGAACGGATATAGGACCGAGAACCGGGTTTCGATCGAGTCGATTTCAAAGTGTCCGTCCCACAGCTTCCATTTCAAATCCGGCATGCCGATCGTAACGGATACCATGCCCAGTTCGAAACCTGTCTTCTCCGAGAGCCAAAGATCGATGCCGGCGTGCGTCAGCTGCAGTTGGCCGATCGCACTGCCGATATCCTTGATTTGGTCCGGCATGTTCGCGAGGAGATCCCCGCTGCCATCCATATCGGCAAGGTGCGCCAGATTGGCCACGGAGAAGCCCTCGAAGCTGCCAAGCAGCAGCAGCTCACGGCCGCCCGGTTCCGCGGGGGCCACGACATCGACCTCCAAGCCTGCACTCGGGATGTTCATTTTACCCGAATAAGCGAGTATAGGCTTATAAGTCGGGTTGCGCTGCGTCCAATCATCGGAAATGGGCGAATATAACCGGAAGATCGTATCCCCTAAAGTCATACCACCAATCGTTAAACCGAGACCGAGGTCGGCTTGCAAGGTGATCCCGGCGGGCGACTCCTCGAGATCCCAAGGGTATTGGAACAGCTTCAGCGGAAGCGCCGCTTCCTCCGGAGCAGGTACGCGCACGGTACCGTAAAGCGTAAGCGGATCGCCGCTATGGTTAAACACGCTTTCGATGATTCCGACGATACCGGTCGGATGCAGCCGACCGACGAAGTTGATGCCGGGTTGCAGCGAGACGCGGAAGCGGGGATCTTGACCGGGATGCGAGACGACGACAAAAGAAGAATCGGATAAGTACAATTGATCAAGCGGGATGGAATAAGGGTCGCCGTACGTTTTGTCATAGTCCATCACTTTGGGCAAGTTCGGGAAGCTTCTCGAAAACTTCCAAGCATTAAGGTCCGGCGTCTCGGTAAGCACTGTATAACGGAGAGATAGACGAACCTGATCACCAGAGTCGACGTCCGCCCTGAGCTCTACCGGCAAATCCGGCATATTCAGAAAGCTTGCTGTACCTCGAATGACGACTGTATCGTTCTGTCCATCGTCGGGTCCCGGCGCCGCCGCCGTTATGACGATCGGCTGCCCGTTACAGTAGCGAATGAGAAAATCGTTTATGGAGGACGTCAGCGTTTCCGACGAAACGGTGACTTCACCGTTATGAATCTTCAAGCGTTGCCGAAGATCTGCATAGTTCAAAGCGCAAAACCCTCTCTTCTATAAATAAATTATGAAAATAATCCAAAAACACTTAGAACGGTGTGGGAAGCGAAGGGTAGTAAACGACCTGCTGTGTGATGGATATATAACCGACCGGAACCGGCAGCTGCATGGAAACATCGACGGGCCATGTGTTTTCTGCTGCCATGTTCACCAGATTTCCGCTTAACGGGACAAGCTTTAATTGCGATAAAGGGGTGCATCGTACGTGCCCGTCGTTTCGAAGAATGTACCCGCCCTTCTTGGCTGCAACCGCATCCTGATCAATCGGCATTCCACCTGCGGTGAGCAGATGGAACTTGATCGTTTGAGGAAGCCCTTCGTTCCGCTCCCACTTGTTAAGCACATTTTTCAAAACTTTGATTCCATGATCCAGGCAAACTTCAATTCCGAACGACAGTCCCGATACGTTAAACACACGATAGCGGTTGGCGCTCCATGTATTGAAGATCAGTTTGATATCCGGCTCGACTCCTGGACCATAGAAAGTCGGCGGAACGCCGTCAATTCCCGAAGGCAGCTTTTTCTCCACAATATGAATGGAGTTTGTTTTTCCTCCTTCGACTACGACAGCTGTATTGAAATACAACTTGGTTTTAGCAAACGTATCATTGGACGTATCCCAGATAACCGTTCCGCATACAAACAGCCAATCATTGAAGTCCGCGTGCGAGAACATGCTGTTTAACGTTTGAAAAATTCGGTTTGCGACGTTGTCCGCATAACTGTTGCTTGCAATCGCAGCTTTATCAGGGCGAAAGTAAAATTCGGGCACGATAAATATTTTTAGCGTATTGCTAGTGTCGTTAAAGAGAAGCGCGTGCCGATTCCATGCTGCATCCACCACACAAGCCAGCCGTCTCAGGCGTATTCTGGCATCGTCGGGCAAATCGTCCGGCACGGGGATCCGCGCCACTTTCTTGCATTCCGCCCCCGGGCTCCAGCCGGATTTCAGATCTTTGGGATCCAATGTATTGGCGGTAACTGTCGGCACTTCATAAGCAATCATGCGAAAATGCGTGTACGGCATCGGAACCTCCGAGAAAAAAGGCTGAACGTTCTCCACGCCCCGTGTATTCGATCGTCACTTCGTTGTGCGTGTCCGGAGAACGTTCGCAAGTGAAGCATAGAAACCGGTCTTATGCGTCGAGCTTCGCGGCGATTACTTTCTTGGCGCCGTCCGTCGCAGTACGTCCAATCGCGCCCAGATTCTGCGCGGCTTTCTCGTTAATCCCATCCAGCGCTTTGCGCTTGATATCGTCTTGATTGAACACCTCGTTAATGATGTCGCGGAATGCCGAATCGATGTTGATGTCGACCTTAATGTCGCCAAGCGCCGCGTCCAGATGAAGTTTCGTGAACTGAATATCGAGCTCGGCCAGCTCGCCTCCGGTCGCGAACATCGATGCAAGCACGGTGGATTTGACTGTATGGATCGTGAACGAACCGCCGAGCGGCTCATCGTCGCCGTCCACCTGCAATGAAAATTGCCCTGTAATGGTGAGCGGCGATTTCGGTACCTGCAGGGTCGCAGCCGTTCCGTTTCTTACTACAGGCACCTGCGGCGGCGAATCGAGGGTGGACAGCAGCAGCGTGCCATCCATCCCCGCTTCCTGCAGGACCAGTCGATCAGCCGGCGCTGCAATATTGGACAGTCCCTTAATCTCCATTTGATGAAGCTGCAGATTACGAAAGTCGAGGCCCTCTACGCTCTGATCGCCAAGCGAGATCGAATCGATCCGGTACGGCTCCAATGTCGGGTCAGCGTTACGGCTCACCACCTTCGGCAAATAATAATCACTCGCCGCATTGTTCAGGGAAGCGCGAACCCGATCGAACAAGTATTGATCCGCGGGATTGGACACCGCCGGCCCGCTGCTCGGCAGCGTACCAGGAGGAACCGCTCCAAGCGTAGAGTCGAGCATTCCGCTGAAGTGCTTCGACAGCGTTTGTTCGAGCGTTTGCCGATTCCCGGGCTGGTTCAATGCGCTTGAGATGTTTTGCAACAGCGCCTTGCGTCCGTCTTCGCTCGTAAGGGCGTCTTTCGCTTTCGGCAGCCAAATGTTGTCGGATATCCACGTCATCGACGTATCGAGCGTCAATTGGTCTACCGTCATATCCGGCAATTTCCCGTCCGCTCCCCGCATCGTCATTTCACTGATCTTCAGCTCCAGCGTCCTTGCGGAGCCCGTGCCGCTAACCGAAACATTGACAAGCGCATCGACATAAACGCCGGTAAGCGTCACTTTAAAATTACCGGTACCGCGGATGTCGTCATCCGGAATCCAGCCGTCGCAGGCGGTCGGAGCAGGTTGGCCGGTACTTGTCGCGGGAGCGCTGCAGACGCATTGGCTTAGCGCATATTGGCCCTCTAGATGAAGCTGGCTTAATATCGGTCCTCCATTCTGCCCGTTGTAATAGCCGAACTGAAGCGTCATGACGGTGCTGTAGCCCGTGCCCGGCTGTGTCGTTAACGGATTGTCGAGCAATCCGACGTTATCCAGTCCGTAAACCGTTACGGCCGGCATATCCAGTCTAGGCCAAGGCTGATTCGGACAGGCGATCGGCTGATGCTTCTTGACCTCCGGATCTCCGCGGCGGTCCCGCCCGATCTTGAGCCACCATTGGCCCTTGATGGTGTTTTGAAACAACGTTCCCGCGTTGCCGGTTATGCTGCCGAGCTCCCAGCCGTTGCCCTGTATGGGAAGAAGCTTGCCTCCGCCGCCCGGCTTATCCAACCCCTGCAGCGCGGAAGGCAGCCAGAATGTGCGGTTTTTCGGATCGTTGGTCCGCTTTTGCATCGTTTTATAAATAAAGCCGAATAACCTAGTGCCCATGAGTACCTCCTATCCTTAATAACCCCACAACTTAAAAACTGCGGTCGACTACATAGAGTGCAATGTCTTCAAGCGCCTTCCGATACCGATTGCGCGGAAACGGCTTTAAGTATTCCAGCGCATCGAGCGCTTGGCTCCTGGCCTCCGCGTAAGCGCGGTTGAACCCCGAGGTGCGACGAACCGCTTCGACGCCCACTTCAAGCTCTTCCTGTGAATAGTCGGCGCCGCGAATGATGCGGCTGACGGGGTGCCATGGCCCCAGCTCTTCCATCGCGTATATGATCGGCAGCGACAACCGGCGGCGGGAAAGGTCCATCCCCCGTGTTTTGCCGGACGCTTCATCGTCCTGCACGAAATCGAATAAATCGTCCATGATTTGAAAGGCTCTGCCGACCCGGCGGCCGTAAAATCCGGCACGTCGGGATTCGCCCGTTTGGCCGTTCGCAAGCGTAACGCCGGATTCGCAAGCAAGGCCGAAAAGGACGGCCGTTTTCCGCTCGATCGTCTCCATATACCGCTTCTGAAGCTCAATGGTACTCAATGCAGGATCGGTCTCCAGCTCGTCAAGCTCCCCGCAGCAAATGCGGAAGGCCGTGTCCAGCACCAACTTCACGAGCCCCATATCCTGTTGGGTGTCGATCGCCTCGACGAATCCGCGGATCGCTTGAACGAACTGCATGTCGCCGATGAGGATGGCCGCTTCCACGCCGCGCGCCGCATTCACGGACTGCAAGCCTCGGCGGACGAGAGCATCGTCGATGATGTCGTCGTGGATGAGCGTCGCCACATGGAGCATTTCAAGCGAGACTGCGCCTTGAATCGCTTTCTGCGGCAGCGCAGAATCCGGACCGTGAAGCATCCGGGCGGACAGCAGCATCATAAGGGGCCGCAGCTTTTTGCCGCGGCGGTATAAATTGTATTCGGTCTCGGTCAAGTAAGGCTGCTGCGGTTTTAGCGCCCGTTCCAGCATATCGGCGAACCGCTCAAGATCCTCCGCGAGCAATTCGTCCCGGATGCGGTCGATGAGGTCGGGACCTGCGGGTTCCGTTTGTAAGTTGGACAGCGTCATTTTCATTGCGAATTCGTCCCTTTCGTCCTTTTGTATACGGTTGGCCGGATGGTTAGACCTTACGAAGCGACATCGGGTATGCGAACGCGGCTGCATCTTCCAGCGAGCGCTGCAGGCGGTCCACGATGGAATCGTGCAGAAGGCTGCGGATGAAATACATGCCCTCCAGACGCTGGCGCGCTACTTGCGCAGCATCGCCGGTCCATGCGGAGTCGTCGATCTCCAGTTCGTAAGCCGGCAGGTCGACGCGAGCCGATACCGATCGGCCTTGAATGCCATGAATGCCATCTTCGAGTAGTAGTTCTACGAACACGTCTACGGTTCCGATATGCGCTTTGATGCTGCCTTCAAACAACGGTTGACCGGCAATAGCGGCTTTTTCGGCTTTTTGCCGCATCGTCGCTTCGAATAAGGAGCGAAGCCGTTTCCGGTCGTGCTCGTCAATGACGACCCAGCCCGGCAGCCTTGCCGCATCCGCCCCTCCGGGTCCGTTGCCTTGGGATATCACGTCCATCATCTCTTCGTCCGTCACTTCCGGGATATCTTGATCATGCTTCTCGACCGTCCCGTGCACGTCGGACGCTTTCAGCTCCTGTACGTTGTCCTTCGTGTTGTTCGTCGTCGTGGTAACTCCTTTGCCGAATGAAAGGGCCGCTTTCGCCGCATTCCAATATTTGCTGTCGGGCGATGGACCGACTGCCGGATCGAAATCCGGATCGGACCAGACGCAAGCGCTGGCCACATTCAACTGCTGCACGAACGCATTGGCGTTGTATGTAATATCGCCGGAGTAAGTTTTCCCGGAGCTGTTCACGACTCCGTCCGTTTTCACGGCTTCCGACGTATCTGCCGCCATTTCCTTCGTCGCTCCGCCGGCTCTCCATAGCGGTGTCAGGGCCGTATTCTCTCGGAACACTTCCTCATAAGTTTCATTATGCTCGGTATATAAACCCATCAGCTTCTGCCCGTTTTCGTTCTGCTGGAGCTTCGACCGCTGATCGCGAGCTTGATCGAGCCATACTTCTTTTTGCGGGTCCAGATCGTCGGGATCCTCCGGATCGGCTCCACCCTCAATCGGGCGGCAAGCCTCCGGCGGCAAATCCATCAAATTGCCTGCCGTGTCCAAATCGACAATCGGATCGCACTTGGCCTCCAGTGCATACCGGCCGTTCAGCATGACTCCGTCAAGTCTAAGCTTAAGGCCGACCTTCCCGCCTTCCGCCTCCTTCTCGCAGTCGGCCAACTCCATGCGGTCCAAACCTAGGAGCTCCAAGTTCTTCATGCGGAAACTGAGCGCTCCCGTCTTATAGGCATGACCCTCCGGCATAAGGACGGTGCGGGCGAGCGGATAAGCCGGGCTATTGCCCAGCGGCATGACGGCCCCTTTTTCAGTTACATAACGGTTCCATGCCGTTTCAAAACTCGTTTTGTTCATTGTCATTCCCCATCCTCCTGATTGAAACGAAGTGATCAATTAGTCGACTTTGACATCCCCAGTCGCAAGCAGCATGCGGTTGAACGTCGAAAGGTTCAGCGATTGCAAGGTAAGGCTGACTTTGACTCCCGCCACGTCCATACTGTAGCCGAGCGTCTCCCCGAAATCGATCTTCTGTTCCTTGCCCTTGATGCCGTCGTGGATCCCGTCTTGGATCCCCTTCTGAATTAGCTCCCCGACCGCGTAAACGGTGCCGACGCCAGCACCGCCTCCAAGCAGCGCTCCTGCCGGACCGGCGAACAAACCGAGGATCCCCCCGGCGATTGCTCCCCCGACGATCGTACCCGTGCTGGGATTCGCCTTCACCGTACAATCTCCAAGCTGATCTATCTTTACCGTTAGGCTGCTAGGTGTAGCACTGATGCTGAGGTCCACAACGGGTGTTCCCGGATTAATGCTGATATCGTAATTAATGAATCCCATGTTCTCCTCCTTAGGTAACGTTAATGGAGCCTTGAACCATGAGCATTCCGTTGTACCCGGAAAGGCTTAAATTTTGCGGGGTAAAAGTAAGCGTCTCGCCTTCAATCGTGACGGCGGACGGCGTGATCGTCATCGGGTCGAACGAATAGCCGCTTATTAGCGATTTCGTCATGGACGGCAGCACCGTCCCGAGAAACTGGGCAAGCGGCCAAGCGACACCGGACAATATTTGCTCCGACACGTTGCCGGACGGCGTCAATCTGACAATGAAATTGTCAATGTCTTTCACAGTGGCCCGCAGAGTCGTATTAGAAAAGCTCAGGCCTAGCCGTACCCCTAGATGAGACGGTTGGGTCGTCGCATCGTAACTCAATCCGATATCGGACATGCGGATGTATCCTCCTATTGTTGGAATTAATAGCTGCTAAAGGCATCGGTGATGACACTCAGCACGTCGACCCCTGCGCCGGCGGAAACTTGTACGCCAATAGACGCATTCACCGTAGTGAGGTCAGACGGTGAAACGCTTGCCGATACGCTATCCAACCGCACGTTCGCCGTGTAGTTCGCTTTGCCGATCCCGAAACTTTGGCTGCCTGAAGCGCCGGTCGATTTGCCCTGGAGGCTGCTCGTTCCTTTGTTGGCCAATGTCTGCATCGTTTCCGGACTCATTAGCACAGAGAATCGGCCCTTCGGCAAGCTACCGATCGTTGGTGTCTGGGGCGCCGGCTTACCAGAAGCGTTAGCCGCAGCCGCAAGAAGACCGCCGCCCACTGCAATCGCAAAAGGACCGAACGAAGCTCCTTGAAAATCGATATTCGGCAGTTGTCTGCCCGACAGCATCGATCCGACCATGTCCAGGACGCGGGGAATCAGGATTTTGTCATAGATGACTTTGTCGAATTTGGAGGCTTGCGATAAGTCGATGACGACGGCGAGAGGTGTTATCGTGATGGCGTTCTGCACGAGGCTTGCGGTACAGATGGCATCGAAAGAAATATCCGCCTCCGTCACACCGCCCGATGCGGATTTCTGAACCTTGATATAAGGGATATGGACGATAAACGCATTATCCGCTGGTTGCGATGCGGTGCCGTCCTTTTTCACGGAGGCGTCCCACTGCGCTTTCGTTGGTGGATTCAAGCTTATTTGGGGGGCAGCCTCGATGCTCCAACCGACCGAAGCGTTCACACCGGCGATCAGGATCGGTTGGCTTCCGCTGAACAGCTTGCCTCTAAGGCTCTGACGCCCGAATAAAGAAGCGACGATTCCGTTTAAAGTACTCTCATCGATGCAAACCGCGATATCGAATGTGCTCATACGTGCCTCCTTCCGGATTCGTTAAAAAGTTTTGGTGGCGGCCGTAACCGCGCAAGGTCCGCCTATTCCCAGAGGCTTCAATGTGGCGCTGAACCCGAAGCCGACTTTCGCGCTCAGCTTCGTTCGATCGTCTGCGTGCGATGTAATGGCATCCACGCTGTTCACTTTTGCCTCCCAAGAGTACTTTAGGACGCTTTTATAATCCCCGTCGTCAGAGAACGTCTGATTGAGGAGATTCGCGTTAGCAAGATCGGATGCGGTGTGCTCGAGCAGCTCCGGACTGATGAGCAGAAACAGCGGTTGGCTCGGCCACTGCACGCCGGTTATGTCGACCGTTTGTTTGGCCTTTAAGCTTGCCGCCAGCACGAGCTGGTTGTTCTGAATCGCAACGACCGGCGGGGTCAGATCGATCGAAACGCCCGACTTCGAGAACGACAGCGGTGGTATCGTAATGCCGGCCAGCATTTGCTGAGCTTGAGGCAGGATGCGGACCAGAATGACTTTGTTCAGAATGAATTTGTCCCAGCCCTTCATCTTGGACTCATCAATCCATACGGATACCGGTGCGATTGTCGCTTTGTTGTCCTGAATCGATACGGTCGCGAATACGATGACTTCCGTAGTCCCGCTTACCGGCTTCGCGTTCCCAAGCGTATAACTCGCTTCAAACTGCGGCAGCACGAGCTGAAATGCATTTTGAGTCGGCCGTTTGCCCGCGTCCGGATTGTTCCCGGTGCCGTCGATGGACTGGGCCCATAAATCTGCGGGCGGCGGACTCAGCTTGAACGTCGGCGGCGCTTGAATATCCCAATCCGCCTTGTACTGCAGTTTGTTGAGCGTCCCTGTTTCCGTACCTTTAAAAAGCTTATCGCGCGCTCCCGGATCCGCATAAAGCTGCGAAGCTCCTTTGTCAAGCGTCGAACTGTCCAGTCCGACTGCTACGTCATATTGGCTCACTAACTCATCTCCCTCCTTAATCCCATGTTTGCGTAACAGGAGGACTCGTCCAAAACGTCCCTCTCCAGAATCCCCCTATCCCCCGGTATTGGGTGGGGAACGTACTGTACGCCTGCACGGAAGGTCCATGCAGAGGATCCGCCACATACACCTCGCGGGTATTGGCATAATAACCGCTTATCACCGCATAGTGAGAGCCTCCTGTTTTCCAATCCACACAAAAGCAAACCGGCCGACCGGCGTCTATCTCCGTCCGAATGCGCTCGAAGGTTGGCCTGCCCGGGCTCCAGTGGCTGAAACAGCCGACCAGCTTCAGCGCATCGTCCAGCATGGCGCAAACATCGCAGCGGGATACCACGTCCGGTTCAGATTGGAAGCCGGAGCAATCCATCCCAAGCAGAGCGCCGGCCGCTTCATGCTGCATCATGCGCCGTGTACCGTAAAACGCGCCAAGCGATACGGCAATGGCGGCCCAACACCAATGCTCTAGCTCCTGGCGCTGCATAATGAGGTCAAGAACGCACGAATCCCGTCCTTCCTCCTGCCTGCGGACGCCGCTCGAGTAGACTTCCCGCTTAGCTTCCGCCGGCTCGATTTTCCATTGCATGCTCCTTTCCACCCCCTCCGAATTACATATATGTAAGCTATATCCTAGTTATAATGCGTCAACAGACCCAGTATTCCGACAAGAAAACAGAAGACTGCGCCAATATCCGACGCAGCCTAAATGGTTCGTTTCTCCTATTCTGTTGATTAGACCCTCTTCTACACTCCATCTGCAATAAAATTTGATAGAAAAAATGATTCACTTTAATAAAGGTTTGCTAAAGGTTGGTTACAAAAAAAAAGAACCCCTTGCGGGGTTCTTCTCAACGGTGTTTGGATTAGGTACAACTGTCTCGAACGTTTTCGAATCTTGGGTCTTACCTTCATTGACACTTTGCAGTTAGGAACTACAATAACGTCTCTGCGGCACATCACCCTCGCTTCAATTATAATTCTGTAACAACTTCCCTGGTATTTCTCGTTAAATAGCTCAACGGAACCACACCTCGCTTACACCGTGCTATTAATATGTCATTGAAGGTCTCATAATATTCATCATCTATATACTACATTCCAATCAAACTATGCTTCGCAACTAATAAGGCACCCATGATACCTTGCTTGGTACCGTAAGACGTATTACCCAACTGAAGCGACATTGTAGCGAACCGATTTCCCCTCAAATTGATTGTTCGTTTCGTTTCCTCATATAAGATAGGCATATCCTCAAACATTTGCCCGCCGATATAAATAGCTTGCGGATTGAGCAGATTGACGGCATTACTTAAAGTAATACCAAGGGCCATACCTCCATTCACACACACATCGAGCGCAATTTTATCCTTCTGCTTATAGGCATCAACTACGGATTTGTTCTGTCCTCCTGCTTTTACGTAGCGTGACTGCAGCATTGGATAGGTTATTATGTTCTCCAGACAGCCATAGTTCCCGCACAAACATCGCTCACCATCCGGTTCCGCTGTCACATGCCCCAACAAACCGGCAGCATTGTGCGCCCCCCGTAACAGCAAATCGTTACTTACAATACCAGCCACCAACCCATGCCCTACATGAACAAGCAGGAAATCTGTCCATGCATGAGCCTGACCGATCCACTTCTCGGCGAGTGCCATCGCTCGACCCCCTTCTTCAAGAAATACAGGGCAAGCGAAACGGTCTGTCAGTAGCTCAACGAGCTCAACATCATCCCAACCTTCCGCATTGGGAAAATTCATAATAATTTGCCTGCCTGGATCCACGATTCCGGTAATTCCTACTCCAATCGCATCCGGCTTACGTGAAGAGCTGGACACAAATTGCTCGATCCATTGAAGAAGCCGTTCTATCCGGTTGGGGTCCTGACTGATTTGAGACAGAAGCAGCTCTTGCTCATGAAGGATATTCAGTTGGTTATCCGCAAGTGTGATCCGAATCCGAAAGCCCCCGATATCGATGCCAAGAAACAGAAATTTGTCCGGATTAGCATAAAGGAGCACTTCCTTCCTGCCCATTCCGTTCCCGATTCGACCGCCTTCTACGATATATTGTTGATCGAGAAGCATTTTTGTTATTATGGTAATACTAGACTGTGATAGATAGGCCAGCTCTGCTATTCGTTTTCGGGAAATACCATTATGCGTGTAGATGAGCTGCAGCACTTTTTGTTCTGATGGATGAAATTTCATCTAGTCTCCTTGGACAATAAACCATATTTACCGATTGTGTTAAGCACAACTTGACACACATGGCTACCGCATGTTATAAAGCTAATCATACAGTCATGACTGATTAAATTCAATGAAGAGAACAAGTAAGCTGCCTATTCTGTTCCTCAGAGAGCCGGTAACTGCTGCAAGCCGGTGTCCAGATCACAGCCGAACATCATCTCCGAGAAATGAAGCTGAAAGTCCGGAAGCAACAAGCTTGCCCGCAGACGAATAAGCTGAATCGGATTTCCTCCGTTACAGGGAACGCGTATGTTGGTACGTGTATCGAGTGCTGCGATCATTCCTTATGTATGGATACGGGGAGGATTGTGGAATTAGGGTGGTAACGCGAGTCATAACTCGTCCCTTATGGGGGCGGGTTTTTTGTTTTTTCTAATAAGGAGTGGGATAAAGAATGGAAAAAGTAGACGTAAGAGAAAAATCGAGAACACGCGAGCTTCGAGTATTAGACTATTGGCAAGTAAATGATACATTCCGCGAATCCATTCGCCGCAGTGAAGGAAAACCGGCGTTTGTGTTCTATGAAGGACCTCCTACTGCTAACGGTGTGCCTCATATTGGCCATGCGTTAGGTCGAGTTATTAAAGATTTCATAGGCCGCTACAAAACGATGGCAGGATTCAAGGTCATTCGCAAAGCAGGCTGGGATACACACGGTTTGCCCGTTGAGCTTGGGGTTGAGAAGCAGCTTGGTATTTCCGGAAAAGGCGATATTGAGAATTACGGTGTGGAGAAGTTTGTAAAGAAGTGTAAAGAAAGCGTATTTGAATACGAAAAGCAGTGGCGCGAATTGACGGAAGCCATCGGCTACTGGACCGATCTCGACAACCCTTATGTTACTTTAACAAATGATTATATCGAAAGCGTGTGGCATATCCTTGCCACCATTCATCGGAAAGGCTTGTTATATCGCGGACACCGGGTAAGTCCTTACTGCCCTTGCTGTCAAACGACTTTGAGCTCACACGAAGTGGCACAGGGCTATGAAGATGTGAAGGATTTAAGTGCGACCGTTGCTTTCCCATTGACTGGCGGACAATCGCAGGAATCTATTCTCGCATGGACCACCACACCTTGGACGCTTCCTGCTAACGTTGCTCTTGCAGTGAACCCTAACCTTGAGTATTCCCGGGTGAAGCAAGCGGATCAGGTATACATTGTGGCCTCTAATCTGGTTGAATCCGTGATGAAGGGTGAATATGAAGTTTTGTCTACTCTGACCGGAGCGGAGTTAGTTGGAAGAACCTATGAACCGCCTTTCCAATACGCTACCGTTGAACGCGGTTATCTAGTTATCGGCGGGGATTTCGTCAGCGATACGAGCGGTACCGGAATTGTACACATTGCTCCTGCCCATGGGGAAGATGATTACAAGGCAGCGAGACAAAATAACATCAGCATGCTGCAAGTTGTAGACAGCTCAGGCCGTTACACAGATGTCGTTACAGATCTTGCTGGCCGGTTCGTCAAAGATTGTGACGTTGATATCGTCAAGCTGCTTGCCGAGAACAAGAAGCTGTACTCCAAGGAAAAATATGAACACAGCTATCCTTTCTGCTGGCGGTGTAAGTCTCCCTTGCTCTACTATGCTACGGAGAGTTGGTTTATTGAGACCACTGCTGTGAAAGATCAACTGATCGCCAACAACAATACCGTCAACTGGTATCCATCCCATCTTCGAGAAGGACGCTTCGGGAAGTTCCTTGAGGATTTGATCGATTGGAACATAAGCCGCAACCGTTACTGGGGAACGCCTCTCAACGTATGGGTCTGTGATGATTGCGATCATCAATATGCGCCTGATAGCTATCAGGACTTGAAGAACCGGGCCATCGGCGATATCGGGGACAGCCTGGAACTGCACAAACCTTACATCGATGATGTGAAGCTTAGCTGTCCGCATTGTTCAGGCGTGATGACTCGCACATCCGAGGTTATTGATGTTTGGTTCGATAGCGGGTCGATGCCTTTTGCCCAGTATCACCATCCTTTTGACAACGAAGCCTTGTTCCAAGAGCAATACCCGGCTGACATGATTGTCGAAGGAATCGATCAGACCAGAGGCTGGTTTTTCAGCTTGCTGGCGGTCTCTACCTTATATAACGGGAAAGCTCCCTATAAATCAGTAATGGCTACAGGTCATGTACTCGACGAGAATGGACAAAAGATGTCCAAGAGTAAGGGGAATGTTATAGATCCGTGGGAAATCATTAACGAGCTTGGAACCGATGCGTTCCGCTGGGCTCTGCTGACCGATAGCGCCCCTTGGAACAGCAAACGCTTCTCTAAGCAAATCGTATCGGAAGCCAAATCCAAATTAATCGATACCCTTCACAACACTCATGGCTTCTATGTGCTGTATGCCGGGATTGACGGGTTTAATCCGGAGGAGCACGAACCGCTTCCTAAGACGAATGAGTTGGATTGTTGGATTATGTCTCGACTGAACAGCATGCTGGCGGAAGTGAATAAAGGGCTGGAGGCTAACGATTTCCTGAACCCGTCCAAACATATTGAAGCGTTCGTCGATGAGCTCAGTAACTGGTATGTGCGCCGTTCACGGGATAGATTCTGGGAGAATGGATTGTCGGCTGATAAAGTGGCAGCCTACCAAACATTGCGTGAGGTGATGCTGACCGTTAGCCGGGTGCTCGCACCATTCACTCCATTCATCGCGGAAGATATATACCGGAATTTGGGCGGAGAAGAGCAAAGCGTGCATTTCGCCAGCTACCCAGCATCCGATGAATCCGCAATCGACACTGTGTTGGAGACAGAGATGGAGATTGTGCGCCAAATCGTCGAGCTCGCCCGTAATATTCGCAACGAGGTTAGTATCAAGACTCGTCAACCGCTGTCGGAGCTAATGGTCTCCTTGGACCAACAAGTAGATCTGAAGCGATATGAGGACATTATCAAGGATGAGATCAATGTCAAAGAAATTCGTATCGTTAGTGACGATAATCAATTCGTTGAATTCTCGTTCAAGCTTAACCTGAAGATCGGCGGCCGCAAGTACGGCAAACAGGTAGGTATGATCCAGAGCGGATTACAGAAGCTTACAGCTGAACAAGCTCAGAACGTAATAGATTCTGGTTGGGTCGAGATCAAGGAAGAGGATTCCGCGGAAACACTGCGTATCCCGCTTGAGGAATTGCTAGTGGAGAAACACTCCAAGCAAGGCTTCGCTTCTGCATCCGGCTACCAGATGACCGTAGCTATTAACACAGACATTACCCCTGAGTTGGCTCAAGAGGGATTAGTCCGAGAACTGATTCGCTCCATCCAGGATATGCGTAAGAAATTGGATCTGGCGATAGAGAAACGTATTCATCTGACGCTCGATGCCGATCAGGAATTGAAAGAAGCGATTAGCAGCTGCGAGGACGTGCTGCGTGATAACGTATTGCTTCTAGACCTTTCATTCGACAAGCATGAGGGAATGGAATATGTGATGGTGGATCAGAAATCTGTAGGCATTCTGATTCGCTGATTAGTTAGGAACGAGAAACCGTCAGGCAGTGAATGCCTGACGGTTTATTTTCTTTTGGTTAACCTATAAATTCTTGAACCCATTCTCCGTTATAATATGCGATTCCAATTTGGGTAAAACTAGTATTCAGAATATTGGCCTTGTGCCCTGGACTGTTCATCCACTCGTTCATAACTTGCGTTGGGCTACTTTGGCCTTTTGCGATATTTTCTCCTGCTGTGGTGGATACGATCCCGAATTTCTTCATCATATCGAATGGAGATCCGTATGTCGGGGAATTATGATCAAAATAATTGTTGTTGTACATGTCCTGTGCTTTGACCATTGCCACCTTCGATAATTCGCTATTCATGCTAAGGGATTGCAATCCCGCTTTGGATCTTTCTTGATTAACCAAATCCAATACTTGCTGTTCGAATTGGGATGTTTGGGTAGTCTGATCCGTTGTCTCTGTTGCAGGTACCTGTTGCGCTGGGTTTCCATTCGGTCCACTCTCGGGATTTAACAAATCCAACAAATTTGGCGCTCCATTGGAGGCTTCGTTTATTGTAATCGATGATTGCCCCACTCCCGGCGCAGCAATTGATGATGCCTGTGTTACTGTAGGTGCCGGTGTAGTAGTAAGAGCATGAGTTTCAATACGTGTTTGTTCAGGAGTCACTTGCTTTTGTCTCATGCTGTCATTGGCCGTACAACCTGTTATCAGTAACAGCGCTGCTAATACGATAATTTTTAACATTATTCCAACCTCCTCGATTGTCAAATAAATGACATTATCGAGTTTAAGGTTAGCCTCAGGAACTTTATTTATTCCTCATTTGTCGCTCCCTGAATATCCCTAAAGTTCTTTGCGAAGCTGTAGTGATTAGACTTGTTTCATCAGCTTGACGATCGTAATAAAAGACTCATTCTCAGGCACCACGACTCTTATATCGCGATTCATCACTCTTTGTTCATATAAGTCGAATTCATGTTCGAGCAAAGAGGCAAGAGCAGGCTTCTCCAGCAACAAATCCCATTTGTCCAACGGCACGTCCAACAGGGCGTCTACATCATCGCCAGGCAGCAGATCTATTTCCGATGAAGCACAAAGATAAATTCCGAAATATAAATAAGGTCCAAAAGGCAATCCAGGCTTGTAAGGTTGATCCGGCGTGCGGCTTGTCACTCTTTGGAGCAGATAAGGAGGAATTACATCCGTTGCTTGAATCTGGACGATCTCGCCGGTGTCCATATCATGGAAAAAGGTTACATCTGAAGGGATAAGCCGGACATGATCGGTCTCGAGCTCTTCCTTCGCTTCCCGCAGTGCGCATTCGGCTATCGTCTCATTGATCTCTTGCCCACCGCCTACTCCGCCTACTCTCAGAAATCCATTCTTTTGATCCCCATCCAAATCATTATTCAAAGTAACTAGTATTTTCCCGTTCCGGATTAACACAACCCCAGCGCAAAATGGTTGGTTACGTGTTAGTTCTTCAACATTCAAGCTTTCAAGAGCCATATTTGCCCTCCAATAAATCATACGCCGCTGCAGCCTCCAGGTATATCACAGCTAGCTCATCACCAAACCCCCACCCTATGCCATCCGCATCCTCCATTATTTTTTTTAGACGATCCTTATACATCAGAAATTGTCCCATACCACCGGATTTTCTAATTGTTTTCATCACGCTATCGTACATCGAAATCATGCTGTTATAAAATCTCTCGTCAATATCTCCGTAATCATTGGTGAAATCTACGCCTTGCTCCACATAGGTAATCATCAGATCGAGCGTCAAACTAATGTCCGTATTGTACTTGTTAAAATCAGAGATGGCTTTTTTGGCCACTGCATATCTCAGCTTAGGCACACCACGTTCCGGGTAAAACTCTTGAATGATTGTTTCCTCGGCTTTTTTGTGGATAGCAGCAATTGTGCCTTCAGGATCTATCATGACGTGAATGTAGTTTTTAACATCCGAACTAAGCTTATAACACTCCATCAGGAGCGCAACCAGTTGATCTGTAGATTGTGCTTTCAGATGTTTTTTGATGTCGGGAAGTGATGGATTCTTTTTGTTCATTTGGATGGTTCTTCCTTTCTTGGCTTATGATACGGAGTTGTAGCGATTAAATCTGAACATTTGACTCCTCATCATGAATAACAGAATGCTATTAACCAAATTATAAGGGAAATGGATGCTTTTTCAAGACTAACTTAGGCCATTGAGGTCATGAGTCGATTTCACGCATCAAGCGGGAGCCTAACAACCATGAGCGGACTGCAGAGCTTGGCATTTATCTTCATTATGAATATCGTCTATGTATCCTTGTTCACCATTCGTATCATTCTCGTCATGAAATCCAGAAGAGTGCTCGCTTCATTCATCAGCATGATTGAAGTTTTTGTCTATCTGATGAGTCTGACGATTGTACTGAATAATATCGATAAGCCCTTGAATCTTGCCGCTTATTGCATCGGTTGGGGGAGCGGTGTATGGCTCGGGATCAAGATTGAAGAATGGCTTGCCCTCGGTTACGTCACGATGCAGATCGTAGTCGATTCCAGCTCCAGTTCATTACCCCTCCTGTTAAGGGACAAAGGCTTCGGGGTGACGAGTTGGTCTGCTGAAGGCCGGGACGGATCGCGGGTCGTAATGGAGGTTCTGGCTAAGCGCAGCCTGGAAAAACATCTGATGCGCTTTATTCAGGAGCATGCTCCCAAGGCTTTTGTCATTTCGTACGAACCGAGAACGTTCCGCGGCGGATTTTGGACCAAACGATTGAAAAATGAAAGACCCTGATTCAGAAAAGAAGCACCTATTCCAAAAAGACGGCAGGTACCCACATGATACGATTCGAAAATATAAGCAAAACTTACGATGATGGTTTCGAAGCGCTGAAATCCATTAACATAACATTCAAGGAAGGCGAATTAACGGTCTTGATTGGCCCCAGCGGGTGCGGAAAGTCCACCTTGATGAAACATATCAATCGCTTGAACAATCCTACTAAGGGCAAGGTCTACATCAGGGATAAGGACATTTCGCAGATCGATCCCATTAAGCTCAGGAGAAGCATTGGCTATGTAATCCAGAATGTGGGCTTGTTCCCTCATATGAATATAGCCAAGAATGTTGCCGTAGTGCTGCAATTGTTGAAATGGGACAAGGATAAGATTGATCAGAGAGTAGACGAGCTGCTCAGAATGGTCAATCTGGATCCGGAAACATACCGGAATCGGTATCCTTCTGAGTTGAGCGGCGGCCAGCAGCAGCGTATCGGAGTAATACGGGCCCTTTCTGCCGAACCGGATATTATTCTGATGGATGAACCCTTTAGCGCTCTCGACCCCATTAGCCGCGAACAGCTTCAGGATGAATTAGCCCGGCTGCAGCAGGAGCTCAAGAAGACGGTGATCTTTGTTACGCACGACATGGATGAAGCGATAAAAATCGCCGATACCATTGTGCTGATGAAAGCCGGTGAAGTGGTGCAGCATGGAAGTCCAGAGCATATCCTCAGACATCCTGCCAATGACTTCGTCAAGGATTTCATTGGGGCGAAACGATTGCAAACCGAAACACTCTCTCCTGATCTTACAGTTGATGATGTGATGGTGGGCAATCCTGTAACAGCCACTCCCGGACGCGGAATGGCAGAAGCAGTCAAGATTATGGAAAAGAATCGCGTCGATTCCTTGATCATTGTTAGCAAACAAAAGGAATTGCTTGGGCATGCTACTATTTATCAAGTGTTAAAGCGCTACAAGGATGAGAATATCAAGTTGGGCGATGTGATGGTGCCCTTTCCCCATACGGTCGAATCTGGTACATCCCTGGCCCTTGCCTTAGCACTCTTAACGGAACACGGTCTGCCATACGTTCCGGTCACAAGAGAAGGTCAGTTCGTTGGGCTTATAACCAAAGGCAGCGTAGTCCGTCATCTGGCTGAAGTATACAATCCGGATGAGATGAGCGTGGATGAGCTGACAGCGCTGGCTGAACAGCATACAGAAGATAGCATAACCACCATTGAAGATTCGGGAGAGCCGTCGGAAAAAGAAGAAGACATGGCATCGTCCTCACATAAGGGCGGGACGTATGAATAACGGGCTGAGTCATTATTTCTCATTTGTTCAAAGCCGAATGGGTGACATCCTCACAGCATTATCGGATCATATCGTGATCTCCTTGACTTCTGTTCTGCTCGGAGCTCTCGTCGCGATACCGATTGGAATTGTGCTCGCAGGCAATCGTATAAGCTGGTTGAACGGCATAGTATTCGGGATCGCGAACGTGTTGCAGACGGTACCCAGTCTCGCTCTGCTGGCTATCTTGATTCCCATTCTGGGGATTGGCCGCACGCCTGCCATATTCGCGCTTTTCTTGTATTCGCTGATGCCTATTATGCGCAACACATATGCTGGATTCCAGACTGTAGACCCCAATGTGCTTGAGGCTGCTCGCGGGATGGGGTATAGTCCCGTGCAAAGACTCCTCCGCATTCAGCTCCCGCTTGCTTTTCCTTATATCATGTCAGGCTTTCGGGTCACGACCGTTTATATTATCAGTTGGGCAACGTTAGCAACGTTAATCGGAGCAGGCGGTCTCGGACAATTGATTTTTTCAGGCCTCGGGGTAAACAAGAATGAGCTTATTATCACAGGCGCTCTATTAGCCGTTCTGTTGGCTCTTGCAGCTGATTACCTGCTCGGGCTTGCTGAGAAATGGGTTACGGCCAAAACCAGAACCACACCCGCCTCAAATATATAAGCAAGGGCACACTAGAAGGAGTTTGAGACCATAATGATGCAAACCTCACGATGGCGACGGATGTTTATTCTGCTATGCATGATCATCCTTCTTGGCGTAATAACCGGATGCGGTAACCGCAATACTATTCGAATCGGAACCCAGACCTTCTCCGAGCCGAAGATTATTGCCCAAATGTATAAGCAGCTTATTGAAGACCGTACCGATCTGAAGGTGGATATTCTCCCCGATCTGGCTTCGAGCACAGTAGTCTTGGATGCCATGACGAAGAATGACACTCAGATGGCGACCCTGTATTCGGGTATGATCTTCGATAATTACTTTCCTCTGGAACAAACGAATGATCGTCGAAAGGTGCTGGAGCAGGCTCAAAAAGGATTCGACCAGTATTACGGTCTGAAATGGTTCGACCCTTACGGATTCGAGAACACGTATGCATTCACGGTCCGCAAGGATTTGGCTGCTCAGCACCAATTCGAGAAAATATCGGATATGAAGGAACAAGCTGCTTCCATGAGACTAGGCGTTGATACGACTTGGTTGGAAAGAGCGAATGATGGTTATCCGGCTTTTAAGCAAGTTTATGGAATTACGTTCGGCAAAACATATCCGATGGAGGTTGCCTTAGTCTACAGCGCTGTTGCAAATGACAAAATGGACGTAGTTCTGGCCTATTCCACAGACGCCAGGCTCAAGGAATATGATCTCAAAACATTGGTTGATGACAAGCAGTTTTTCCCGCCATACGATGCTTCTCCGGTCATTCGGAAAGATGTGTTAGAGAAGCACCCTGAGCTGAACGAAATTATCCATCTGCTGATCGGCAAAATCGATGCGCAGACGATAATTAATCTGAATTACGAAGTAGATGTGCAGAAGCGGAATGAGAAAAAAGTGGCGGAGCAATACTTGAAACAAGTAGGGTTGCTGAAATAGGGAAGGGGCTGCTCGAGTGGAGTTTTTTGTTCGTTACGTCAGAGAGAATTGGCCGGACATACTCGTCTTGGCCTATCAGCATATCCTTATGGTGGTGCTTGGGCTTATTCTGGCCTTGGCTGCAGGCATTCCTCTTGGCGTAATCGCTTCGCGGAATAAAAGGCTGGCTAGTGTGATTCTTACTTTAGCGAATATTATTCAGGTGTTTCCCAGTCTGGCGCTGCTTGTACTGCTTATGATTGTATTCGGACTCGGGTTCACGACGGTTGTGATCGGGCTGTTCCTCTATTCCTTATTGCCGATTATCCGCAACACCTATGTAGGGCTTACTCAAGTAAGTCCTACCCTTATAGAGGCCGGTCGCGGGATCGGCATGAGCCCGCTCCAGGTTTTGGTGAATGTTCAATTGCCGCTCGCCCTACCTTTTATTCTTACTGGGATCCGCATCGCAGCCGTGATTGCTATAGGGGTAGCAACTATAGCACCCCTCGTAGGCGGTGACGGGCTTGGCCGTGAAATCTATTCCGGCATCAACATGGACAACTCCGCGCGGCTCTATGCGGGGGCCGTCCCAGCCGCTCTGCTTGCTTTGCTGGCGGATTTCGCACTAGGTCGCCTGCAACGCCGTACAACAGTGGCTAAGCGGGCTTAATCGTGACGTGACGACCAATAAGCTGCTGGATTACGCTCACGAAGGAGTGTAATCCAACAGCTTGTTAGTTTTCAGCCTTTGGTAACAAAGGTCAATCCCAAACTATTCAAACATCTGTAAACGCTTGTTCAACGAGCCGCGCGGCACGCCGAAGGCTTCTGCCCGTTTCATACGAACGGGTGCGCCTCGAACGATCTTGAGCGCACTGTAGTACTCAATATACGGCCAGCCTGTCTCGCCGCGGGCAAAAGCATACTGGCTAAGCGCTTTTAACCATGTTTCATATGCTTCATCCGGAATGTCGATGGATACCTGCGGCTCGAAATCGTCCGCATCCTCCCAGTTGTCGGTGAAGTACATTTTACGTGCAAAATGATTAGGCAGCGGGCGCTCAATATTTTTAAGTGCTGCATAGAATTGTGCGTCCTGCACGATGTAGTGTGTGTTGGAATGATCCTTATGCATGCTGTTCTTCCAATGGGTGATCAAGATATCCGGTTTAACTTTGCGTATGACATCAGCGACCTGGTACTTGATCTCATCATTTACAGGCAGCTCAGCATCTTTATAGTCGAAAAACTTCACATCAGCGCCAATAATGTCAGCGAACTTGTGTGCTTCTTCGATTTTCTGCTTCGCATACTCTGCAGGGGTCAGCTTTTGATGACCTTTCTCACCGGGGGTCAAGTGCAGCAAGGTTACCTTATGCCCTTCCTGAACGTACTTCGCCATAGTTGCGCCAGCGCAAAGCTCCATATCGCCGGCATGCGCTCCAATGGCCAAGATGTGTGATTTGGTCTGCTCTGTGCTCATGATAGTCGGTCATCTCCTTGAACGATTAGTAGATTACGCTTCGATAAGTTTCATAACATGAAAGCTGCGGGTAATCGAGAAGCCGGCTTTTTTGTACAAATAACCGGCAGGTGTCGTTTCTCCAGTCCACAGGAACCAGGCTCCATGCAATCCTTGTGCCCGCATCGAGGTAAGGCAATCGTGCAGCAATATTTTGCCGAGGCCCTTTCCTTGCTGTCCTGGATCGACACCGAACGGCCCGAACCTTTCCTTCACACCTTCATACCCGCCATGCAGGCAAAATCCAACCAGCTTGCCATTCTCACGAGCTACCAAAATGCTAGAGAGCGGAAGCCCCTGCAGAACTCCCTCTCTAATCGCTCTTCCCCAGTCCGGGTTGAACACATTGGTAGCAAACTGGATAACCTCATACAAGTCGCTGTCCTGGGCTGAACGGAAGGTGTAGCCTTCACTGCGCCGTTGACGTTTCAATTCCGCTACATCTTCAGGTGCCTCATAATCGACAAGCGAGTAATCCATCGCGATAGGGGAATACAACCGCTTGAACCCAAGACTGAGCAAGAGTGCGTAACCTGCTGGATAGTTCTTCTCATCGATACCAGGTACAATATAGTTCGGCGCGTAAGAGGAGAAGAAAATGTTAGTGCGTCCCTGTTCGCGGAGAAAAGCTGTTGCATTGTTCATCAATTGAGTCGCAACACCTTTTCGACGCTCTTCTGGTGCTACAAAGAAGAACGGGATCCAACCGTTATCCGGCTCGAGCTCGGTCCCATGCATAGGCAGCAGACGGCGAACCGCATAAACACAACCAATAATTCTTTTCCCAAGATCTAGAGCCACTTGCAGCCCTTTCGGATCGAAATTAGCGTCAAGCAGCACGAGATTGCGGAAGCGCAGCTGTGTTACGGGATCCTTCTTCAAACAGCGATTCCACAGCTCAACTAGCTGCAGCTCGTCACCCGATTGATATGTGCGATACGTAATCATGCGACTGGTCAACTCCTTTTAAGTCATGATGGTGGTCATTCCGGAAAAGCTAGCTTACCCATAATCGTATGTTGTCTAGCACCTGTTGCGGATGGCAGGTTGTTCGGGATGCCATGGATAAGGTTATTCGCAAAGATGGCGAAGGCGACAGCTTCCTTCGCGTCCCCGGAGATGCCAAGCGAATCCGAGGTGCTGATCCGCTGCTCAGGCAGCAGCTCGGCGATCATCCGCAGCAGCGTCAGGTTGTGGGCGCCTCCGCCGGAGACGAACACCTCCTCGATCTGCATGAGCGGCAGCACGAAGTCGCGGTAGCTCTGTGCGATCGAGTGGGCGGTGAAGGCGGTGAACGTAGCGACGATATCAGCGTCGCTTAAGCTCTGCTGCTGCATGCGCTGGATATAGTCGAGCGCATAAGCCTTGCCGAACAGCTCCCGGCCGGTCGACTTCGCTGGCTTGCGAGCGAAGTACGGATGGCTCATCATCTGTTCGACGAAGCTTGCATCTGCCGTGCCGCGAGCAGCCCACTCGCCTCCGGCATCGTAGCTGTGCTTGCCGCCAGACAAAGTGTACACCGCCTGGTCGATCAGCATGTTGCCTGGACCTGTATCGAAGGCTACTACCTCCTCGGGCTGCCCGCTTGCCGGTATGGCTGCGCAATTGCCGATCCCGCCGATATTCTGGGCGATGCGCCCTTGCGTCTCATGGCGGAATAAGATGAAATCGCCATATGGAACAAGAGGCGCCCCTTGTCCGCCAACGGCCATATCAGCCGTCCGGTAATCGCCGACAACAGGCTTGCCCGTCTCCTTGGCGATTACAGAAATATCCCCAATCTGCAAAGTAGACCGGATCAGGGTCGGATCAGTTGGATCATCCTCCGGAATATGCCAGATGGTTTGACCGTGGGAGCTGACGAGATCGATATCATTCATGCTTAAGCCGGCTTCTGAGACGGCTTTCTTAACCGCGTCAGCCAGCACATAAGCCATTCGAAAGTTCATTCCGCATACTTGCGCAACATCGGAATGCTCGACACTGCATAGCTCCTTGATCTTCTCACGCAATGTATCGTCGTACGATGTTGAGGTGAAGTGAACCAGCTCAACCTTAGAATCGAGCCCGCTGCCTTCGATGCGGACTATAGCCGCATCAACACCATCCAGTGAAGTTCCTGACATTAGACCAACGACGAGTCGGCTAGGTTTGTTAAGCAGCTCTGCCAACATTATTGTTCGCCTCCATGTCCAGCAGCATATAAATTCCCAATGGAAACGGGTAACTTCCCGGGAGCTGGTATATGTCCTAATAAATGCTTCGCGGCCGATTGCAGCGCGAGCGGTCTTGATTCATAAACGGCAATATAAACGGGCACTTCCGGGAATTGCAACAAATCATATGGATTGCGCAGAGCAACAACGATCGGACGCTTGCCGAGCTCCATGATGCGGCGCACCAATTCACCTTGCGCCGGATGGAACGCTGCGTTATACGTAGCGACTACGATCTGTTCGTAGCCTGCGGCGAGCTTCACGAGCTCATCCACTCGCTCGGCAAGCGCAGCCAGCGCGACGACGCGCTCGTCTACGGCGGCACCAAGCGCCCGCAGCGCGCCTCCAAGCGTGGTCGGCGCGGCGTACGCCTCGTCGACCTGCGACACCGCCGCGGGCTGCACGCCGAGCGCCAGCGTCGGCACGCCAGCCGCCAGCGGCAGTAGGCCGGCCTCCGCGCGGAC
>FWWL01000549.1_pt1 | contig 59462 bp, 46 predicted proteins | sample 2228331 | NCBI WGS metagenome assembly FWWL01 (sample SAMEA103939775, study PRJEB20133) | metagenome
TGCCGAGGGTTGTTCTGTTCGTCAGGCACTTTACTAATCTAACAAACCTGAATTCGTTTGTCAACCCCTAAACCCAACTTTTTTGGAAAAAATTTTTTCAGCCATCAAAGCCATGCCTGGTGAGGATTCGGGGATTTTATTTTTCTGAAAAAAATTTTTTGAAGTGGATCGACGCGACTATATATAAGAAAGTTTGGGAAGGAATATAAGAGAGTTTAGGAGAATTTATGGCTGTATTGGCTCCTTGGGTCGTGTTGGATCCTATATTGCAAGATTGGTTAAGAGAAGATATTGGCCGGGGCGATCGCACCTCTGGGCTTTTCCAGAAAGGCAAAGCACTTAGTCAAGAAGCTCAATGGCTGGCCAAAGCACCGGGGGTCATTGCCGGATTGCCGATCGCCAGTCGGATATTTTATTTATTGGATCCAAATATTCAGTGGGAAGCATTGATCGAAGAAGGGGAATGCTGCCAACCGGGACAAGTGATGGCGCGTCTTTCTGGCTCCTCGGATAATCTGCTGTTAGGGGAGAGAGTTGCACTAAACATAACGATGCGCTTAAGTGGGATTGCCACTCTGACCAGGCAATATGTGAACAAAATTGCCGATCTACCAGTGCAACTGGTGGATACCCGCAAAACAACTCCCGGACTGAGACTGTTAGAAAAGTATGCGACCCAAGTCGGCGGGGCGAGAAACCATCGCCTGGGACTCGATGATGCAGTGATGATTAAAGATAATCATATTGCGGCGGCTGGGGGAATTAAGGAAGCGATCGCCAAGATCCGAGAACAAATACCTTATCCGTTGACCATAGAAGTAGAAACAGAAACTTTGGAGCAAGTAGAAGAAGCCTTAAAACATGGAGCGGATATTATCATGCTGGATAATATGTCACCAGATATGATGCGCCAAGCAGTCAAAAAAATTCGCGAGCGCAACCCAAAAATCAAGATAGAAGCCTCTGGTAACATCACTTTAGAAAATATCCGCACCGTTGCCGAAACCGGGGTAAACTTCATCTCTACCAGCGCACCAATTACCTGTTCATCGTGGCTGGACTTAAGTATGAAGTTAAAAGGATGACAGATAAAATCTACTCCAAATCTAAATATCTCAAGTCATCTAAAACGATCTAACCAAAAAAATGTCCTGGGAAAATATTATTTTTCCCAGCAACATTCTATAGAAATACTGACGGTCGAAGCCTTACAAAAACTAGCTACTTACTTAAAGCTAGTGCAACAAAATCTTTCTATGGTTTGATGGTATCCACAGCGGACTTAACTTTAGCCACCACATTCTCTGGCAGGGGGATATAACCTAATTCTTCACTAACTTTTTGGCCTTCAGTGAGTGACCATCTCAGCACTTCTCTCAAAGCTTTAGCTTTCTCAGGATTGTCGTATTGTTGGTACGCCAATAGCCAAGTATAAGTAACAATCGGATATGAATCAGGACCATCGGGGTCGGCAATAAAAGCGACCAAATTTTCTGGTAAAGTCACTGCTGCTAAAGTCTTCGATGCGGACTCAAAGCTGGGAGGGATAAAATTACCCGCCTTATTTTGTAAAGCAGCCATTTGTAAACCTTGAAGTTTAGCATAGCCGAACTCTACATAGCCGATCGCCCCTTGATTCTGCTTAAGTTGTGCTGTTACGCCTTCATTACCTTTAGCGCCAACTCCAACCGGCCATTCTACAGTTTTGGCTTCTCCGGGACCAGCTTTCCATTCTTCGCTAATCGCGCTTAAATGCTTAGTAAAAATCTCTGTGGTGCCACTCCCATCCGAGCGATAAACAACTTGAATAGGCCGATCTGGTAAAGTCAGACCGGGATTATCCGCCGCAATTGCCGGGTCATTCCACTGAGTAATTTTCCCTAAGAAAATATCAACATAGGTTTGCCGGGAAAGTCTCAGACCATCTACACCGGGTAAATTATACGCGAGAACAATACTACCAGCGGTCATCGGCAGCAGTACCACCCCTTTGCTCACCTGGGCAATTTCTTCAGGCTTCATGGCACCATCACTGGCACCAAAGTCCACCGTACCAGCGATAAACTGCTTTACTCCAGCGCCACTGCCCACGGATTGATAGCTAATTTCTATATTAGGATTTTTTGTGTTGAAGTCTTTAAACCAGCGTTGATATAGGGGAGCGGGAAAACTAGCACCGGCTCCGCTGAGAGAAAGGGTTGCCTGATTCGCAGCCTGAGTAGTAGTTTGGCTGTTTGCTTCAGGGGGCGTGGTGGCAGTGTTGGTATTTTCGCCTTGCTGACAAGCAGAAACCGTTAGAGATAGTGCCATCAAGGGAACCAGTAGAGCCTGACGGAGCGGACGAGATTGAAATAACATAAGAATCCTCTTAAATAACTAATTATTGCGGGGGTGCCTTAATAGGAAATTGAATAATCAAAACCCGATCGAGATTGGAATTGAGCGGCGACGAATATTCGCCGCTAGAGTGTCTGAATTCACCTAGAATTTGAAGGTAGTTCGGACGGTGCCGACCCAAATCGTGTCGTTGTTGTCGTCGTGATTGGGATTGGTAATCACCATAAAGCCAGGGGTGATATTAATGTTTTTACTCAGGGGATAGCGATATAAGGTTTCAAAGTGCAAGGAAGTGCTGGGATCGCTGGTTCCATTATCGATATCAGTCAATTTCGGCGGCATCCCAAAGATAAAACCTAACTGATCTCCTTCAACGCCTAAATCCTGTACCCCAAGAGAAACCAACCAGTTCCAGATATCTGCTTTATTTCCTTCATTAGGACCATCTTTAGCCTCAGCAGAGATATAACCCCCCCAGGCGGAAAGGGTCACTTGGCTAAATTTAATACTGGTTTGCAAGCCAAAATGGTTGCCAGACGTAGCAACGCTGCCAAAAGGCCGAGAAGCATTGCGACTGCCAGTAGTGCCGCTGAGATTGACGTTCGCACCAGGAGCGTAGGAGTTGACATAGCTAAAAGCTAAGTCAATATTTTCTGTGGGAGAGACAGTGATCTGAGCCAATGCACTATGGGCCCCATTGAACAAGCCATTTTTGGGGATGGGACTGTCGCTATTACTAGAGAAATAACCCAAATCTATGCGGAATTGTTTACTGGGTTTAATTTCAAATCCAATCCCCGCAGTATCTCCTGGGGTGCGATAGACCACAGGGTTATAACGTCCAAAGCGAGAGATCGCGCCATTCTCACTACTTTCAAACAGAGGGTTGAGAAGCGGAACAAATCGGTCTGCCACGAAGCCAGTAGCACCAAGATTCACTCGCACAGTATCGCTCAGGGGGAATCGATAGTCTAAACGCTCCAAAGTAATCTCTGAGCCATCATCTCCATCAAAACCTAGACGGGACATAGCTGTTCCGGTTGGTCGATCTAAGCGAGCAACATTTACGGCTTGTAAGCGAGTTCTCAAACGGTCTTTGCCGGTAAAGCTGGTGTCGAAATTCATCCGCACCCGATAACCAAAGGAAGTTTGGACATTTTCCCCACCGGCAATATTGGCAGTGGGTTCTTGATTCCCAAAAGCATCGACTAACGCAAAAATCACTTCCCCATTGAGTTTAGTAGTGGTGGAGAACTGATTGGCTTCCAGTTCAGCAGTCCGGACTTCTAGGGCATCAACTCGACGGCGGAGAATTGTCAGTTCTCCGGCGAATTCTTCTTGCAAGCGCCGTAAAGTTTGCAGGTCTGAGGCAGAAACGCCAGTATCCAAGGTGGCAAGCTGTCGTTGGATTTGTTCTAAACATTCATCCAAACCAGCGGCAAACTCATAACGAGTCATGGCTCGGTTGCCCCGATAGGTATAGGTATTATCTGGATTATCTGGGTATGCCAACAGACATTGGTAGCGTTCCGCCAATTTTTGCAATGCTTGAAACGCCCAGTCAGTGGGGCGAACATCGCGCAACTGATTTACGGAGTTGACTCGCTCAAGGGGTTCTTCTCCTCCTTGAGATAGGTCAATGGGATTATATTGTTCAATTTGTTGCAGAATGTCAGAGGTGGGATCGGCAACCAGAGAAGTTGACGAGGATTCAGTCGTATCAATATTTGAGACTTCTGGTGTCGTTTGAGCCAAGGCTGAGTTAGACAACAGTAGTAAAGCACCGAGGGCTGCGGGACTAGATCGTAGTCCTAGCCACAATAGTTTTAACATGACGATTTCCTCACACCATTCGTTTGCAATCAGAGCATAAGGCTCTAATGAAATATTGTTACTGGATTTGATGGATCTAGTCTGAATCTATATCTATGTCTAGTCTGAATTAAGGTGAAATGGTTGATATCGATCGCGCCGGGACTCTGAGCCTGCCTAAGTTTAGGCAATGATCATAAAGCCGCTGTAGGCTGGCCTCCGAGGAGACCGCCGAAGCGATCGCCCATTTACCGATGTTGGGGCCGATGTTGGGGCGCTCTGAGGGCGCTCATTGATGATTGCTCATGGATGAGCGGTCTAGTGGATGATAGAAAGCTGTTGGGACAACATCTTTGCTACTTAACCACCGAAGAAGCACCTGACCTGTTTTCTAGATACAGACAGACATCGCCAGAACAAACACTGAAAAGTGTAACATGGATATGGCAACATTTGGTAGTTTATTGGCTCCCGAAGTCAAGAAGTCAACGTTTCATCACTGATGTTGGCTAAACTAATGTTGGCGAATAGGAATACGATTTTTACTTCCCGGATATAGGTTTACCTTTAAAGGTTAAGATCGGGTAAAAATTGGATAATTTTTTAATTAATTATGGCTCAGTAATTATTGATTGGCGATTTGTCTTTTTCTAGGTTTTGATATTTTTGATAAACTTGGCAATATTTTGGCGAATAAGTTGAAGTTTTAGTGAACATTTATGGTGATATTTACGATATTTTTGAGGTTATATCAAGGGTTGAATCGTGACTAAGGACGATGACCAACGACAATATAAGCGACTCTTTGCCCAATATTGGTGGCATGGTCAGCCATGCGTTCGAGATGACGAATCGCTAACACAATTAATAAAAAGGGTTCAACGGAACCTTGAATATCTCTTTGTCGGGCTAAATATTGATAAATTTGCTCGTATAAATCATCGACGGTAGAATCTAATTCTTTAACTCGTTTACCCACTTCTGCATCTAATTCGGAAAGGGCTGTTAAGCTAGTAGCCAGCATAGCTTGAGCATGATGAAACATTAACTCGATTTGTGGGAGAATTTTCAGTAAAATTGCATGATTTTGATAGGGAAACAGTTGAGCGGCGATTTCTGAAATGTCTTTGGCATAATCACCAATTCTTTCCAAGTCTCTGATTAGCTGCATAAACGCACCAATTAAGCGAGAATCTTGAGATGCCGGGGCTTGTAAGGTAATCAGTAATACACAGTCTGACTCGATTTGGCGATAAAATTGATCGATTTGTTTATCTAGATAAGGAATAGCTTGAACCGCTGCGAGGTCTCGCTGGAATAAGGCTTGATTACTCAGACGAAAAGACTGTTCCACCAACGCACCCATGCGCAAAGTATCTTGCTCTAATCGTTTTAGTTGACGTTTTAACTGAGTATTGCTAATTGACATTAAAATAAAATTCTATGTTAAATAAAATAAATCATCGAAAAATGCTAGATTAAAAATAGTGAATCGATGTTATGTTAAATATATATTTAAGCTGAAATGTTTTTAGCTTAAATACAAAGTGTTTATTCAAATGATTGACTGAGGATTTACTTAGCTTGATGAGCTTGAGGTGAAAAGGTTGGCAGCAAAATTTTTAGCCAAGCCCCACCAATTTTAGGGTGATTTTGAGCGGAGATAACGCCACCGTGTGCTTCGACTATTTGCTTGACGATCGCCAACCCTAAACCAGTGCCGGTATTCATGGGCAAAGACTGTCCGTTGCTAGATAGATTCTTGCCTAAATTTGCCTGCTTGGTGCGAGATGAGTCAGCGCGATAGAAGCGATCGAATACGGAAGACAGATCCGCTTCAGTAAATCCTGAGCCTGAGTCTATGATATCGATTTGAACGGTAGACGCAACCGGGGACGCAACCGGGGACGCAACCGGGGACGCAACCGGGGACGCAACCGGGGACGCAACCGGGGATTTTTCAACGAGGTCATTGGTTTTGGATATGACTGGGGTAACTACGGCATAGATTTGACTGCCAGGGGGACTGTAGCGAATGCCGTTGTCGAAAATATTCAGGAAAACCCGGTAAAGACGATTCTCGTCAGCTTCGACCAGTAAATTCTCCGGTCCAGAATAGTTCAGAGTGAGTTGTTTCTGATTGGCAATTGGTTCTAAGGTCTGCCAAACCGAGTGAATTAAAGCTGAGAGATTGAGAGGTTTACAGGAAAGATGCTGGCTGGGGGCGACGTCCATCAGGCTAAGTTCTAACCAATCTTTGACTAATTGAATTAAGCGATTAATTTCATGTAATACCCGTTCTAGACGCTGATTCCACGAAGGATCGAGGCGTCCTTGTAACATTTCTATGACTAATTGGATCGAGGTTAAAGGAGTTTTGAGTTCGTGAGCCAGGTCGGAGACCCACTGGTTCCGACTTCGAGTTAGGTTAACCAGGGGTTGTCGATTTTCTAGGAACACCCCGATGTCACCATCAGGGAGTAAACAACTATAACCCCGGAGGGTGACGCCAAGGCGATCGCCAATTTCTTCCGCATCTTGACTAAAGGGGTAAAATAGCCACTCTTGGACTTGTGGCTGTTGGGCGATGCGAGTTTGTTCGATTAATTGATCCAGTTCATAGGAACGAACTAGGGCAATCAATAATTTGGTGTTACCTTGCCGCCAATTCGGGTGAATGCGGAGTAGCTTTTGGGCTTGCTGATTACACCAGATTAGCTGATTTTCTACATCCACTTGCAAAAAGCCTATCGGAGCCTGCTGAACGATTTCTTGCCAGGTCTTGATTTGTTGTGCTTGTTCTTGTTGACGTTGTTTGCTGAGAGCGATCGCCCGTCGTAAGCGAGAGAACGTCGGTAAATCAACGGACATCTCTTCTGGAAGGAACATATTTAATATTCTGTGGAGCTGCCGGTCGGCAAGAATACGCTGGCCAAGGCATATAGTCATTCCTAGCGCCAACCCGAGCAAAAAGTATAATAAGGGCATGGTTACAAGGAAGAAATTGAGGGTAAAAATTAAACAGAATTTTGCCGAATTTTAATGCCACTAATCCGTTTAACCTAATCGATAGCCAAAGCCTCGGACGGTAATGATATATTCTGGGTGGCTGGGGTCTTTTTCTAATTTTTCCCGTAACCAGCGAATGTGAACGTCTACGGTTTTACTATCGCCGACAAAATCATATCCCCATACATGATCGAGCAATTGATCTCGCGACCAGACTCGGCGTGGGTAACTTAAAAAAAGTTCCAGCAGCTTAAACTCCTTGGGAGAAAGATTGACTTCTTCACCGCGAACGGTGACGCGACATTGTTGCGGACAGAGAGTAATTTCACCAAATTGGAGAAATTGCGTGGATGAAGTGCCATTGAGTCTTTGTCGTCGTAATAATGAGCGACAACGAGCCATTAACTCTCTCATGCTAAAGGGTTTGGTGACATAATCATCTGCCCCAACTTCCAATCCTAATACCCGGTCGGTTTCACTGCCTTTGGCGCTGAGAATAAGAATGGGGATCGGGTTGCCTTTATGGCGCAGTAAACGACATAAATCTAATCCGTTCACTTTGGGCAGCATAATATCTAGCAAAATTAAATCAAAATTAGATTCAGCTTCGGCGGCCTCAGCACGAGATAAATAGTTAAGGGCAGTTTGTCCATCGGCAATAGATGTAACTTGATATCCTTCTTCTTCTAATGCCAACACGAGCATTTCTCGAATTAGGTCTTCATCTTCGACCACAAGGACATGATTGCCTTGAGCGAGTTTGGGTTGATTAAAATTGGGTTCTATTGATAACATAACCAAGCAATTGTTAGGTGAACGTCTGAGGACAAGGCGTTCCGCTTGCGGAGGGCGAGGGAATCGCTGGGGATAGAGCAGATTTTGCTAGAGATACATTGTTAGAAATATATTAGGGATACTTTCTGGGCAATTTTCCAGGAAATTTGCCGCAGATTTGAGCGGAATAGGATATGTCAGAGCGGCTAATATTGAGCGAATGGGCTGGAGAAACTCAGAGAATTTGTTTTGATTAGATGGAATAATTTTCTAGAGTGAGTCAAGATATCTTGTTCTATGATGTTTGATGTTCTATGATATTTGATGAGGTCAGCTTATGACATAATTTCCCTCAAAACTTTTCTTAAATTTAGCTTAACAAAATGGGAGGATGTCGGAGAAGAAGATATGATCGGTCAAATATCGATAAAATATCCCTCACGAGAATCGTGAAAAAAACAAGAGGCATTCATGCTGTTACACTTAAGTACCTGGCCGGAAGTTGAAGCATATCTGCAAACGTCCACTGGCATCATAATGCCAATTGGTTCCACTGAACAACATGGGCCAACGGGTTTAATTGGCACTGATGCTATTTGTGCCGAGGCGATCGCCCGTGGAGTGGGTGAAACCGCTCTGGCGTTGGTTGGGCCAACCATTAATGTGGGGATGGCATTGCATCACACGGGCTTTCCTGGGACGATGAGCCTGCGTCCAACCACGATGATTTCCCTGATTCAAGATTATATAACCACCTTGGCTAAAGCCGGATTTACTAAGTTTTTCTTTATAAATGGTCATGGGGGGAATATTGCCACCCTGAAGGCGGCTTTTGCTCAAACTTATGCCCATTTAGCAGATTTAAATTTGGCTAATGCGGCTCAGGTTAAATGTCAAATCGGTAATTGGTTTATGTGTTCGGAGGTGTATAAATTAGCCAAGGAATTATATGGCAATCAAGAAGGATCTCATGCTACGCCGAGTGAAGTAGCAGTGACACAATATCTTTATCCAGAGGCGATTAAACAAGCCCCACTGGCCGCGGAGGTGGCTTCTGGATATCCCATTTATGGTGCGGCTGATTTTCGCCGTCATTATCCCGATGGTCGGATGGGATCTAACCCTGCTTTGGCTACTCCCGAACATGGGAAAAAGTTTTATCAGTTAGCGGTCAAGGAACTAAGTGATGCTTATACCAAGTTTTTACAGGAGGCATAATGGCAAAGGAATGGCCGATGGGCTTTACTCCTTGCTGGTAAGGGTTTGAGCCAAGATTTAGCGAAGATTTAGCGAAGATTTAGCTAAGATTTAGCCAAAATTTAAGATTTTGTCGTTTCTGGCATGATTTGCCATAATTTAACGGTCTTATCATGGCTGGCACTGGCTAAGGTCATTCCGTCCGGGCTAAAAGCTACGGAATGAACGGTGTGTAAATGGCCTGTTAGGGTAAAAAGTAGCTGGCCAGTTTGAAAATTCCACAGCTTGATCGTTTTGTCATAACTACTGCTGGCTAAAATTGGCGATCGCGGACTAAAAGCTAGGGAGAATATCTCTCCAGTGTGGCCGGTCAAGGTTTGGGTGGGGGCTGGTCTGGTGTCGGCGCCGAAATTACTGGTATTTAGTTGCCAGAGTTTAATCCGTTCATCCCCACCCGCGCTGACGAGAAATTGGCGATCGGGACTGAAGGCCACAGAATTAACCGGGGCATAACTAATTAAAGTCCGCAGCAATTCGCCATTACTTACCCGCCAGATTTTAATAGATTTGCCGGCACTGCCACTGGCGATAATCTTACCGTCAGGACTGAAGGCTACCGAGTAAACAAAACTGGAATGATCCACCAAGGTAGATAATAATTTTCCCGTACTCACTTGCCAGATTTTAATGGTGTAATCACCACTGCCGCTGGCCAAAAGTTCCCCGTCGGGACTAAATGCCAGGGAATAAACCGGAAAAGTATGACCGGCAAGCGTCCGCATTAATGAGGCGCCGGTGCTGGTATGCTCAATGCTGCCCAGGTTCCAAAGTTGAATCGTGCAGTCTACACCGCCACTGGCAAGGGTTTGACCATTGCCACTGAGGGCAACGGCATAAACGGAGGCAGAATGGGCAGTGAGAGTTCGGATTAAAAATGGTTTGCGTTGCGAAGGAGTAGTTCGCGTTGCCGGCCAAATTCGCGGAACTCCCCAAATTTTAATGGTCTTATCCCAACTGCCGCTTACGAGAATCTCTGTTTCCTCGTCTCCGACACCATAAGCCAAAGAGACCACGGAATCGGTATGCTCTGCTAGGGTATGCATGAACTTGCAGCGCAGTCTCTCTTCTTTGACTGTGGGGTTTATCCTGGTGGTGGTCTGCGGCAAAGGGCTGATCAGTGTGGCGGGTTGGGCAGCAGTTTCCGGTGGCAGGATTTCGATTTGGCCTTTGATCTGCGGTGTCGGTGTATTTTCCACTGTGGCGGGGAGAATAGGCACATTGGCGGGTTGAGAGTGATTGCTTTGTTCGACTTTTTGACGGTTTTCTAAGATGGATAAAACCGTATCAATCTTAGCATTGGTAATATTGGTGTTAATTGGTGGCTGCAAAATCGCATTGTTTTCAACCTCTTCTGGTTCTAAAGTATCGCCTGAATCTTGGTAGATTGACTGGCGCATTTTTTGTTTGAGCATCTGGCAGTCAAAATCAATCACCTGGACGAAGCCTAAATAAACTTGGGGATGGGCGAATAAATAAATAAATTGTCCTATTGCTTCCGAGGGTTTAAGAATTTTTTTTCCCCCCTCGTAAAGTTCGTTAAATGCTTCTAATATCTCTAGCATAATATTTCTAACTTGCTTATTTTTAATTAAAATTTTGGCGAAAAATAAGCTGACATAAGGCAACCAATCTTGTTGAAAATGCCGCCGATATTCTAGGGGAATCGTATTGATATAAAGCGCTGATTCTATCTGGTGTTTTAAGCTTTGTAATCCCTGACTGCGCTGCCGATGGCTATACTGATAGATTTCGGCTGCGGTGGTATTTACTAAATTTTTTTTGGGATAAATTTTCCCGTCAGATTTTCCGTCAGATTGTTTCAATTGACAGAGGCGCATTTCTTCTCTAACTGCTGAGATTCTTCGGCTCAACCAATTTTCTAGCTGTTGTTTTTTCTCATTAATTTCTTCTTGGGAGTTAGGTAGCTGAATAAATGTTGCTCCTCTCAGGGAGGCAACTAAGCAGTTTAAAACAGCTATTTTCAGTAGATAATTTTCTGATAAGTATGTACCTTTACGTAAAAAAGTAAATAATTCGCACAGGTCGGCGTTAGAGAAATTGTTGAACGGGGGCTGATTTAGATGACCCGTGAGATTTCCGCCAAATAAGGCTGCTCCCCACAATAAACAACTCAATTCTTCAACTACTGATGTGCGGCGACTAATCCAATTTTCTGTCACCATGAAATCACCCTGACTTTTGTAATTTGTGAGACAATCAAATTTTCCGTGACCCAATCAAGCCTTATGCCTAAACTGATCCTAGTCTAAAAATCGCCGTTGGGGGAATTTTTCAGATTAAAGCAGTTAAAAAACCGGCGCTGAGGTGTCAAAATCATTGTCAAAATCATTAAAGTGATCAAATTCAGCTTCCTGATGGCGATCGCCTTCAATGCTGGCCACCATCTGATCCGGGTCTGAGACAAAATCATTAGACTGGGAATTAGATGGTCCCGGAATTGCTTCCAGAATCGCATCGAGTACCTTGCCAACGGAAATAATTTCGATGTCTAAGTCTGGGGGGAGGCTTGCCTGGGGGGGAACGATCGCCCGTTTAAATCCGAGTTTGGCGGCTTCTCGTAACCGCAGTTCTAACTGAGAAACGGCTCTAACTTGACCCCCTAAGCCGACTTCGCCGATTAAGACGGTATGGGGATCCACCACCCGATCGCGAAAACTGGAGACAATGGCGATCGCCACTCCCAGATCCGCTGCCGGTTCAGACACCTGGAGTCCTCCCACAGAAGCTACATAAGTATCTAATTTAGATAAGGGAACTCCTACCCGTTTTTCCAATACCGCCAAAATTTGCAAAAGTCGATTTCCTTCCAACCCGGTGGTTGACCGACGAGGAGAACCGTAGCTACTGGGACTGACTAAGGCTTGCAATTCTACCACAATGGGACGAGTTCCTTCCAGGGCAACCACGATCGCGCTGCCGGTGACGGCTTCTTCCCGACTACTTAAAAATAATTCCGAAGGATTGGTAATTTCCCGTAAGCCATGCGCCATCATTTCAAAGACGCCAATTTCATGGGTTGCCCCAAACCGATTTTTCATCGAACGCAACAATCGGTGACTGGCAAAGCGATCGCCCTCAAAAAATAACACCGTATCTACCAAGTGTTCCAACACCCTCGGTCCGGCAATGCCCCCTTCTTTGGTCACATGACCCACAATAAATAGAGTAATATTTTCCCGTTTAGCCACCTGCAACAAAGCCGAGGTACATTCGCGCACCTGGGCGACGGATCCCGGTGCCGAGCTCAAAGAAGGAAAATAAATCGTTTGAATACTATCAATAATCGCTAAATAGGGTTTCAGCGATTCTAATTCTCGTAAAATCTCCTCTAAGTCGGTTTCCGGCAATAAATAAAATTGTGCTTCCGGTAATTTTGACCCCATCTGAGAGAGTTCTTCAGGGCGATCGCTTCGGGAAACTTCCGCTGTCACCGGAGTTTCTTCCTGGGTTGGTAGCAGCGCCTTATCCGGATGAGAGCTTGTGGGATCCGCCGCTACCGCCAGCGAATCTTTCTCAGAATTGTTTGGGGCATTTTTTAATTCTGCTTGGACTTGCAACCGTTGGGCGCGGAGTTTCACTTGGATTCCCGACTCTTCGCCGCTGACATAGAGGACTCGTTTTTGCCAGGATATACTGCTGGCAACCTGCATTAACAAGGTTGATTTGCCAATCCCCGGTTCGCCACCAATGAGCACCAAAGAACCGGGAACGATGCCCCCACCGAGTACCCGATCTAATTCACCAAAACCACTGCCATTACGGGATACCGCTGCATCGGCAATTTGGGATAACTTAAAGGAGGATCTGGGATGACCATCGGCTTTATCTGGAATCTTGCCATTTCCTTTCATCCAATTGCTGCTGTTCCAGTTCAAACTAGGACGATGGGAATTTTCTGGCAGATCCGCAACCACCTGTTCCACTAAGGAACCGACGCTGTTGCAGCTGGTACATTTACCCCACCACTGAGGGAACTCAGCGCCACATTCACTGCAAATATATTGAGTGCGAGATTTAGCCATGCTAAAAAATATTAAAAATTAAATAAAACTTGAAATGAATCTTAAAATATACTCAACTCTATAAAGGGTGGGAGTTTTAGCCTGAATCCCCTTCCCCGAAGATCGGATCTACTAAATGGTAAAGTAGTAAAAATTAACGATTTGTAATTAGACTTAAGGAGCATTGGGTAGCTTGGAAAACCATAAGGAGAAAATACTGGTCGTGGATGATGAAGCCAGTATCCGTCGAATTTTGGAAACTCGGCTTTCGATGATTGGCTATGACGTTGTTACCGCAGCGGACGGAGAGGAAGCCCTGGAAACTTTTCGCAATACAGTCCCAGATCTGGTCGTTCTGGATGTGATGATGCCGAAACTCGATGGTTACGGCGTTTGTCAGGAATTGCGGAAAGAATCAGACGTACCCATCATTATGCTAACAGCCTTGGGGGACGTAGCCGATCGGATTACTGGCTTAGAATTGGGTGCGGATGATTATGTGGTTAAACCCTTTTCTCCCAAAGAATTAGAAGCGCGGATCCGCTCGGTATTACGTCGGGTGGATAAAGTAGGCGCCTCGGGGATTCCTAGCTCTGGGGTGATTCATGTAGGCAGTCTGAAAATTGATACCAATAAGCGACAAGTTTATAAAGGTGATGAGCGGATTCGGCTGACTGGCATGGAGTTTAGTTTACTAGAATTATTGGTCAGCCGTTCCGGAGAGCCGTTTTCTCGTTCAGAAATTTTGCAGGAAGTTTGGGGATATACTCCCGAACGTCATGTGGATACTCGCGTGGTGGATGTGCATATTTCCCGTCTTAGAGCCAAGTTGGAAGATGATCCGAGTAATCCTGAGTTGATTTTGACCGCTAGGGGGACGGGTTATTTGTTCCAACGCATTTTAGAGGCGGATGAGATTTAAAATCGGTGAGTAACCTGGGCAATTCGTGACAAATTAGTCAGAAACAAGGCGAAGAAGTCATGGCAGAAAAATCTCCAGGGGTTTTGCAGCGGTTGCCCATTGCGGTCGGGATACTGGCAGGGATTCTATTACTGCTGAACCGCTTTTTGACCCCAGAATTGACGGAAACCCAAGCTCGTTCTGATGTCCTGGGTGTGATTTTAAGTGCTTTGTTAATTTTAATTGGCTTATTATGGGAACAAATTCAGCCGCGCTCGCCGGAAGCGGTAGAATTAATCGGCGTCGAGGGCTTTGAATTGGCCGATGATTTGCCCGAAGTGGTTCGCAAAGAGTTAGCTTGGGCGTCACATTTATTGTTAACCAATACGGTGACGCGATCGCTGGTGGTTTGCGATCGAGAAAAGGTCCTATTACGGCGAGGGATCCTGGGATCTAAGTCCGAGGTGAAGCCGGGAGCCATTGTACAAAGGGTTTTAGCAAAACAAAAGCCGGTTTACTTAGTCGATCTCAAGCTTTATCCCGGTCGCATCGAGTTTGAGTATTTGCCCGAAAATACTCAGGGTGTGATTTGCCAGCCTATCGGCGATCGGGGTGTAATGATTTTAGGCGCCTGTGCGCCTCGCAGTTACACCCAGCAAGATGAAAATTGGATTGCGGGAATAGCAGACAAGTTAGCCGACACTTTCAGCCAATACTTATGATCTGTATATGCTCTGTATATGCTCTGTGATCTGTAGTGAAATTATGCTAGATGTAATTTGTCTGGGAAATGATCCCTGGCATCTTTCAGTGGCTAAAAGGGGATTTTAGGTCTTATGGGCGTTGACTTCTTGACCTCATTCTCAGCAGCCATTCTAGTTAAAAGGCTTTTGTGCCGAGGTCAAGTTATTTGCTCCGTTTTGGTCAATTGACTAGCTTTCTCATTTAAAATTAACCATGAAATCATCTTTAAAAAATCTGAAAACCAACTGCCAAAGAAAAAAGTGTCAGAAAATAATCAACTCATAGATTTCCGGTAAAAATGATGCTAGGATGAACAACAACCTTTTTAAAGAGCAAACTCGATTTCAATGACGATTACACAACCAAAAGTAACTTTTGGCAAAAGTATTGGCTTCAGAAAAGAACTCAATCGACGAGTTGAAGCTTACATGGAAGCAGAAAACATTGCCCCGCGAGATAATCTGGCGATGTATTTTAAAACAGCAATTATTTTTTCTTGGGTCATTTCTGCTTGGACATTTACGGTCTTTGGCCCCCCAGTTATCTGGATGAAATTGCTAGGATGTGTCATCTTAGGTTTAGGGGTTGCCGGAGTTGGCTTTAGTGTCGGACATGATGCCAATCATGGCGGATATTCTAATAGCAAGTTCGTGAATCGGTTGATTGCCCTCAGCTACGATTTCATCGGCTTATCCAGTTATTTATGGAGATTTCGCCATAACTCTCTCCATCATATTTATACCAATATGTTGGGACACGATGTAGAAATTCATGGGGATGAACTGGTGCGACTGTCGCCGGAAATGGAATATCACTGGTATCACAAATATCAGCATATTTTTATTTGGTTTATTTACCCGTTAATTCCATTTTATTGGTCGGCTGCTGATGTGTATTTGATTTTAGTCAAACGCAAATATCACGAGCATATGATTCCTAAACCTAGTGCCATTGAACTGGTGACTTTATTAGGGTTTAAAGTGATTTGGTTAGGCTGGCTAATTGGGATTCCGATCGCGGTTGGCTATAGTCCCTGGGAAGCAATTTTAGGCTTTACTTTGACTTACATGACTTATGGGTTTGTGATTTGTGTCATCTTTATGTTGGCTCATGTCATGGATGGAATAGAGTTTATTCAACCAGAGCCAAAATCCAATAGTGTGGAAGATGAGTGGGCTGTACTGCAAGTGAAAACAACCGCTGATTTTGCCCCAAATAATCATTTTTTAAATTGGTATTTAGGGGGATTAAATTATCAAACGGTTCATCATTTATTTCCCCATGTTTGTCACATTCATTATCCGAAAATTGCTAAAATTTTAGCAGAAGTAGCTCAGGAATATAATGTGAATTATCAAGTTTATGATAGTTTTGGTTCCGCATTAGCATCCCATTATCGCTGGTTGAAAAAGATGGCTGTATCCCCAAAACCAGTGGCTTCCGTAGCTTGATTAAGCAATTAATGCCAATTTCAGCAACATTAGCGAGCCAACGCAAATATCTCATTAAATGACTGTCAACCCGTTTTTGCCAAAAAACGGGTTTTTTCATCCCTAGTATTTATATTGTAGGGTGGGCAGGCATTCCACACACATAGGAGGAAAGAGGAAAGAGGAAAGAGGAAAGAGGAAAGAGGAGAGAGGAAAGAGGAAAATGCTCTTTTCTCTTTTCTCTCTTCTATTTTCTCTCTTCATGGTTGCCCACCCGAAGAATGTTAGGGGCTTTGGGATGAATTTTTGTAAATGGTATAAATTTTTACCCAGAACATTGGGCATAGCCAATTTAGAGAAAATGATGCATAATTTGGATTAACATTGTTATCACTCGAACGATTGGTGGTGTAGTCGAATGTCTCATCAGTTTTCCCTCAACCCGATTCCGAGTATTACGGTGGAACAGTTGGCTGAACGCTTAAAAAGTGCTTCAGACGATCTGCAACTTTTCGACGTGCGAGAACCGGAAGAGGTCGCGCTTGCCTGCATTGAAGGGTTTACAAATCTGCCTTTAAGTCAATATGACCAATGGTCAACGCGAATTGCCACAGAGTTTGATCCCCATGCAGAAACTCTCGTGCTGTGCCATCATGGTATCCGTTCCGCCCATATGTGCCAATGGTTAAGCACTCAAGGTTTCACCAATGTTAAAAATATCTCTGGCGGCATTGATGCCTTCTCGCAAATCGTAGATCGGTCAGTACCCCGCTATTAATCAAAATTAACGAAAGATTTTACATCCCTCAAAAACGGATGGTGAAATAATAGATATTTAGATCGTTTGCCAAACCGAGATAAATCATTCTTGACCAGAATGATTTATCTGGCTTGATGCCAATCCATCCAACCGCAAAAAAAGCAATTTGGCGGGAATTAGTCACCGGGAATAAATTTGCAGCCCGTAAGACTTTGGTGTTCTCAATGAACGGACTTAATGGAAATATCTGCTATCTTAAAAATAAATTATCTGAATTCACCCGCCATTTGACCCACTGAACCAACTTTTAATTAGAATTTAAAGAGAGCCCAACTCCACTTGAGCAAAAAACCATCGATATCAGATGACCCATAAAGCAGGAGACACCCGCGCTTAGGTTTTTCGTCATACCGGGCGAGCCGAGGCTCATAGGATTTCGCCCGACTCTCAAGGGAAAATTGATATTTCACTTTAATTTATTTGATGTAAATTCTCCGCCCATGTCCATCCAAGTGAATCTGACACAGAGGCAACAATATGTTCTGTGGGCAACTGTCCGACATTACATTGCCACCGCCGAACCTGTCGGCTCCAAAGCTTTAGTCAACGAATATAATCTGAGTGTCAGCCCAGCAACGATTCGCAATGCAATGGGTACTTTAGAAAAAGCTGGATTGCTTTATCAACCTCATACTTCTGCCGGTCGGGTGCCTTCGGACTCTGGCTACCGCATCTATGTTGACCAACTCATCACCCCCTCGGATGCGTTAGCCAATCAGGCGGAAATTATTCTCAAAGACCGCCTTCAGATGAAAACGTCAAATTTTGAAGATGTGGTACGCGGTGCGGCCAAAATTTTGGCCAATTTGAGTGGATATATTGCCCTGATTACCATGCCTCAAACCAATCAAGCGCGGTTACTGCACCTGCAATTAATCCAGGTGGAAACGGGAAAGATTATGGTGCTGCTGGTGACAGATGCCTATCATACGGACTCGGTGTTGATGGATCTGCCGCCATCTCTAGCGGAATCAGAAGTTCAGTCAGAAATCCTGGATCAGGAATTGCGGATCGTTTCCAATTTTTTGAACGCCCAACTCCGAGATCGGTATTTGACTGATTTACATCAGTTGGATTGGCGTGAATTGGGTCGGGAATTTGAAAAGTATGCCCAATTGATTGGTAAATTGTTGGTCGAGTTAAGCCATCGTAGTCAAATTCCCGAAAAAACTGGCATGACCATTAGTGGGGTGTCGGAAGTGTTGCGACAACCAGAATTTTCTGAGTTGAATCAAGTCCAGATGCTTTTGCAAGCCCTCGCTGAAGAACAAGACCAGTTATGGCCGCTGATGGTTGAAAAACCTTTATCCCCAGTACCTAATAGTAAGCGAGTTCATGTGCGAATTGGTAGTGAAAACCCTCTGGAGGCGATTCAAACCTGTGCGCTGATTTCAGCCTCTTACTGCCGGGGTTCTGTGCCTGTGGGCAGTGTTGGGGTGCTCGGGCCAAAGCGAATGGTTTATGAAAATGCGATCGCTCTGGTAGAGGGTGCGGCGGATTATTTGTCCGAAATATACTCTCAAAGCATTGATATATCCTAGTTTTTGCATATTCTGGTCAATCTTCGAGACGCTGAGGGCGATCTTTTTGCTGCCCACAATCTTACCTATGAGACATCTATGGGACGGTACAGGACTACCAGGGATCTACCCGAAATCTCCTCAACCTCCGATAGATGGAGGTTGATTTCGCCAAAATAAGTTGAGCATACCCTCTGTACCATAAAATAGACATGAAAGGGTGCGTTAGGATGTGCGGTTAGTCGATTTAACAACCATCAGACATCAGAGCAACAGCTCGAGCAAGATCAATCTAAGCGCAATGCCAATGATGAATTTTTCATCACAATTTATCAGTTAGTCGCCCAATTAATTTTAACGGACTTATTGGCTCTGGCTATTGTTAAAATGACTGACTGAAATCGATCTAGGTTCTCCTATAAACTTACTAAAAAATATGATTTCTGACATTAAATACGAAGTGGTTCGACCCAGCGGAATTTTAGACGGAACGCAGGCAAATAAATTGCGTAACGAAATCAACGAGCGACTAAAAAAAGAATCAGAAGTAGTTTTAATTGACTTGAAAGATGTGACTTTTATTGACAGTTCAGGTTTAGGTGCTTTGGTTTCATCATTGAAAATGGTCAGGACTAAAGGCGGTAAGTTATTTATTTGTTCAATTAACGAGCAAATCAGGATGTTGTTTGAATTAACCAGTATGGATCGAGTGTTTAAAGTTTATAAAGATGAGGAGACCTTTAAACAAGAAGAGTTTCCGGGACTGGCATCTTATGAATAATTAAGGCTATTGATTCACAATTTGATGTCACTTATATTAGCGGTGATTTAATTGGAGTTAACCGCTAATATAAGGTTTTTTTGCTAAAAAATTAACAATTAATTTCCTTAAAAAAGTTAATCTTGGTTCAGATATCCCCCCGATTAACTCTGTGGCTTCCCCATCGCCAATTTATCTTATATAAAAAATCTAATAACAGAATGGCAATAGATTAAATTGATATGGACAGGGAAAATTCGGCGGCAGCTTGATGAAAATGATTGATGGTGCAGGGGCGAATATTTCCTATAATCCCTGTTTTGCTGGTTTCTCCACTATGAATGGGGTTAAATTTTTGTCTTTGTTGACGTTGACCACTATATATCTCTGCCTCTCTGTACTATTATCTTTTATTTGGTCTACTGTCAAATCAACGCATTAGCATAATGGTTCAAGATAAAAATCGAGTTCGCAAAAGTAGTGATTTCCCCGATACGAGTCCCACAGCTTTTCCGGTGTTTTATCGGACTTACAGCCGTCGTACCCCTAATGGGACGGAGAGTTGGCAGGAAGTGTGCGATCGCACCATCAGCGGATTAGCCAAGCTGGGCAAGCTAACTGCCCAAGAAATTGACCTGTTATGGCGGATGCAGAAGCCCCTGAAAGCCTTACCCTCTGGTCGTTGGCTCTGGATTGGCGGGGTAAAATGGCTGGAAGCCCCAGAAAATTTCTCTGGTGCCTACAACTGCACCAGCACCAATGTAGATGATTGGCGGGCTTTTGGCTTGATGATGGACTTGGCGATGATGGGTTGTGGGACTGGGGCGGTACTCGAACCCAGATATATTAACCAGTTGCCGCCGATTAAGAATCGTCTCAACGTGACTATCGTCGGTGAAATTGGCACCACAGCCCCAGAAAACCGCCACGAGCTCACCGAGGTGGTAGTTGACGGGGCTAGAGTTCGCATCCGTGTCGGGGACTCCCGGAAAGGTTGGGTTGATTCTTATCAATGTTTGTTGGAACTGTCATCAGACGAGCGCTTTGATGGGGAAATCCAGGTGGCGATCGACCTTTCCGACGTGCGACCAGCGGGAGAACCCTTAAAAGGATTTGGCGGTATGGCCAACCCGGTGAAATTGCCGCAGTTGTATCAACGTTGCGCGGCGATTTTAAATCGGGCTGTTGGCCGCCAATTAAATTCGGTTGAATGCTGTTTGTTGATTGATGAAGCCGCAACGACCATAGTCTCTGGCAACATTCGTCGCTGTATCGCTTACGGGGAAAGGGTTTCAGCGATTTCAGGCATGAAACCGATTCAAGATATTGCCATCGGTGAATTGGTGCTGACTTCTTCTGGAGAGTACAAACCCGTGACGGATAAGTTCCTACAAGGAGTTCAAGATGTCCTCGAGATTCGGACTCCCGAAACTTCGATTCGTTGTACGGCGAACCATCGCGTTGCGGTTTACAATGGCTTGAAATCTTATACCTGGAAATATGCCAGGGACCTGCAACCGGGAGATCGCTTGATTTCCGTCCCTCACCGGAAAGGGATGCCCTGTGCGACCGCTGACTATGCGTGGCTGGTGGGATTCTTTATTGGTGACGGTCATGCAGATATTGCTTCTGCAAAACGCCGCAATGGTGGTGGCGGTTCTGTCACGTTTGCCTTTTCTAAAGAACGTTTGAACGCCCCTCTCGGACACAAATGCTTCCGCATTCTCAAAAGCCTGGGTTATACCCCAGCCATCAGCTTTTATCAGAACCATGGGTATATCAAAGTTCATCGCAAAGAGTTGGCTGAAGAACTGATTCAGTACAAGCAGCCTTGGGAAACTCCGATCATTCCCGAATTCGTTTGGCTGGGAACTGAAGAAATTCGCAGCGCATTTCTAGCCGGGTTAGCCGACGCTGACGCAGGACCGGGGCGCAATGTTTTGTTGAACTCTAACAAAATAGAGTTTTTGCGTCAGGTTCAACGGTTGGCTTTGTCTTTAGGTATTGCCACAACGTTACACGAGCGCGGCCAAAAAATGCTTCCAGGTCGCGATACCGTTTACGAAGGCTGTCATTGGCTAAAAATTCGCGGAATTCAATCTCAAGTCAATGCGGTGGCTCTGGTGAACCCACACATGGTTCGCGTAGGATTCCGAATTTGCTCCCAGAAAAAAAATGGTTTGAGTTTGCCCCATCAATTTATTGAAGAAGCAATGGCTCACGGTTGGCGAGCGAAAACTGTTAACCACACCAAAAGCATTATTGATCCCAGCAAAAAAGATGGGCCGATGCGCGATGCCAACTGGGATACGTTACTCTCCGAGGGCGTTGTTAATCCTCATTGGCTACCTTTAGAGGTGCAATTGGTTGTACCCGCAGGACAAGCGGAGACTTTCGATATTGAAGTTGAAAGCGATCACGAATTTATTGCCAGTGGTTTGTTGGTCCATAACTCAGCGGGAATGCGCCAAGGAATTAGCGATGATGAGCTATTTTCTCAGGCGAAAAGTAATCTCTGGCAACAAGATGAAAACGGCAATTGGCGCATCGATCCCGAACGGGATGCCCTGCGGATGGCCAACCATACGCGAGTATTTCATCACAAACCCACGGAAGCAGAATGTATTGAAGCCGTTCGGCAACAATATTATTCAGGAGAAGGGGCGATTCAATATGCTCCAGAGGCGATCGCTCGTGCCAATGCCGATATTTTCCCTACCCCTGAATTGAAACAAGAATTTATCGAAATATACACTTCTTTAGGGTTAGAAGAAACTCGCAATTGGCTGAAAACAAATTATCCCGAAATGCCCGATTATGAGGTAGAGCATCGTTTACAAAGATATGGACTAAACCCGTGTGGTAAGTAATTTTGCCTCACGTTAAAAACCCCGCAAAAACGGAGAAGGCTGAGATGCTAATTCCGTGGTAAGCAAAAGAAATAAAAAGCTTTTGACACCGTACAGCGTAGAAAGTGAACCTAGAATTAACTCCGATTAAATCTAGAATATAATCTTTCCAAGAGTGTGGGGGCATTCGTTAATAAATCTCTCATAAATCTAGAGAAATCGACCAAAAAGATGAATGCAAAATGTACGCGGAGCTACTACAAAATCAAGTAGTAGAACTAGGGGATAAAAAGCCTCTAGGATAACAAACTGGAAATTATTGGTTCCATGTTTCACTGTAACTTAAGTGAGATTCACCTGAACCAAATTGATCCCTATAATTTCAAGGAACAAGAAGAAGCCTTTACTGCCGGGGCTATTTCTGTAGCGGCTTTGCTCAATCACAAATTTATCGAGCCGCGCTATCAAATTAGTCGAGAACTTGACCCCATTGTGGGGGTTTCTTTCACTGGTTTATTTGATTTTTTTGTGAAAGCTTTTGGGATTGATTGGTTGCACTGGTGGGCTGCCGGACGCCCGGAAAGCCCAGAAGGACTGGAGTTTAAGCGCCGGGAACAAGAATATTTAACTCGTTGGCGGGAAATTGTCCGCCAAGCAGTGTGGGATTATTGCGATCGCCACGGGTTAAAACGTCCCAACCGTTACACCACGGTTCAGCCCAGTGGCACCAAATCTCTACTGACTGGGGCATCTCCCGGTTGGCACCCCCCGAAAGCAACTCGTTTTATCCGGCGGATTACCTTCCGCAAAAACGACCCGGTAGCCTTAGCTTGCATTGACTATGGCTACAACGTCATCCCCTCCCAGTCCGATAAAGATGAAAAAGGTCATCTACTCAATGACCCATTTTCTCCCTTATGTACCGAATGGCTGGTAGAAATTCCCGTGGCGGTGGTTTGGGCCGATCTTCCGGGCGCCGATCAAGTTGATGTTTCCAAGTTCTCAGCCTTGGCTCAATTTGACTTTGCCATGCAAGTGCAAAAGCACTATGTCACCCATAACACTTCTTCTACCTGGGAGTTGCGTTCTGATGAGGTGGAGGCTTTGGGGCGCAAAATCTACCAAGCGATCCAAAATAATGATGGATATATCTCAGCGGCTTTGTTAGCTCGTTTTGACGATCATCAATCATTCCCCCGACTGCCCTTTGAACCCATTTCTCGTGAAACTTACGAGCAGTTATGTCAAGATGTCCTCAAGCGCCGGAAAACCGATGATTTTCATGCCGCCTTAGCCACTTACAGCAATGGTTATGCGGAAGAAGCAGGACCGGCTGGTTGTGATTCAGACAAATGTCTGTTCTCCCAAACATAAACGGTTGATTGTGATTGGTTATTGGTTTTGGTTATTGGTTATTGGTTATTGTTTATTGGTTATTGATTATTCGCTCTGGGGGTGAAATAGTAAATAACGAATAACCAATCACAATTCATCCAAAGACGGAAACGCGCTAGGATCCTTAATATTGGCGAAGTAGATCGGCGAAGTAGATCAAGGAGATTGGTAGGAAATGTTTATGGATGAGTTAACACCCGTGTTGAAAGAACTGACTCAATACCCAATTGCGTTTTTGGGTGGATTTGTCTCAGGACTGTTGGGAGTCAAACTCACTGATGAGCCGGTGAAAAGCTGGCTCCAAGAACAGGGGGTTGCCAGCAAGGTTAATTCCAACCCTGACAGTGGTCAAAACCGCAGTAGTGGCAGCAGTAGCGGACCTCAGTCTATTTCAATTGACTAATGTCTTGTTTTAGTCATTGTTGAAAGAAAGGTCTGTTCGACATACCCGAGCAGACCTTTTTTGGTATCTTCAATAGGATTTAAAACATTTTTTCGGGCGCGCTGGCCTGGATTGGTTTCCTGTTCACAAAACCTGGTAAATTTTAATATTTTCTTAGATTAACAATCATTATCCTTGGAATATTTTACAACACCTATTCTCTAGCATAACCCATTATACATCAGCCAAATAATTGAGCTAACTTTTTTAGATTATTTTAAGATTTTGACCAAGATGAAATTGTCCGAGGCAATCTTCAAGGAAATCGCCTTTGCTATCCAGAAGCTCGGTAAAAACACTTATATAAATATCTTGATTTCTTTACTTAATCTCAAGTTTAGTCACAGATAATGTCAATGTGCGTTTAAGATAGGAAAGAAAGCGGCAGCCGCTCGGATGGTTAAAAAAATAAGAGAAAATGCGGGTGCTGCGACAACGGAAAATGCCACTGGAAATGATCGCATAAACACTATGTCAGAAACTCATCAAGCAGCGACTCAGGAACCGACACTCGATCGGGATTGCACCACCCTATCCCGTCATGTCCTCCAGCAACTCCAAAGCTTTGCCCCGGATGCCCAGGATCTCAGTTCTCTAATGAACCGAATTGCTCTAGCGGGAAAACTGATTTCTCGTCACCTGAGTCGAGCAGGGTTAATGGAAGGGGTGCTCGGTTTCACTGGTGGGGTGAACGTACAGGGCGAATCTGTGAAAAAAATGGATCATTATGCCAATCAGGTGTTTATCTCCGTTTTTAAGCAAAGTGGCTTAGTTTGTCGGTTGGCTTCCGAGGAAATGGAAAAGCCTTATTATATCCCTGAAAATTGCCCGATTGGTCGCTATACTTTGCTTTATGACCCGATTGATGGCTCGAGTAATGTTGATATTAACCTAAATGTCGGTTCTATTTTTTCCATTCGCCAACAAGAGGGAATTGATGAAGATGGTTCCGCCAAAGATTTGCTCCAAAGTGGCCGTAAACAACTAGCCGCTGGATATATTCTTTATGGACCAAGTACCATGCTGGTTTATTCTATTGGTCGCGGAGTTCATGCCTTTACTCTTGACCCAAGTTTGGGGGAATTTATCCTATTTAGTGAAAATATTAAAGTGCCCGAACATGGTCCGATTTATAGTGTGAATGAAGGAAATTTCTGGCAGTGGTCGGAATCAATTCGTAACTACATCCGTTATGTGCACCGCCATGAGGGTTATACGGCTCGATATAGTGGGGCATTGGTGGGAGATTTTCACCGCATTTTGTTCCAAGGTGGGGTGTTTATGTATCCAGGAACGGAGAAAAAACCGGCAGGAAAATTGCGGTTACTTTATGAAACGGCTCCTTTGGCTTTTTTAATGGAACAAGCGGGTGGTCGCGCAAGTACGGGAACCCAGGAAATTATGGATGTGATTCCCGCTTGCCTCCATGCTCGCACACCGTTTATCGTTGGCAGTAAGGAGGATGTGGCTTTGGTAGAATCTTTTATTCAAGCTCAACCATAGGCGGCTGAAGGGGGTAGCTGGCTAATAGTTAGCTGCCAGTTTATTTCTAATACATTTTTAACCAATTGTCAAGTAAATCTAGGAGAAAATCTGTGATGACTACTCAAAGTCCGATTTTACAAATTAAAGAATATGGCCAAAGTATTTGGCTGGATAATTTGAGTCGAGACGCAATTCAGTCTGGTGAATTAAAAGAGATGATTGCTAGTCGCAATGTTCACGGGGTGACTTCTAATCCAGCCATTTTTGAAAAAGCGATCGCCGGAAATAAGATTTATGACGCAGATATTGCGGCTAATGCCGGTAAAACGGTGATGGAAATTTACGAAGCTTTGGTGTTTGAAGATATTCGCAATGCTTGTGATATTTTCCGCCCGGTTTATGAAGAAACCAATGGCTTGGATGGCTATGTGAGTATTGAAGTTCCCCCCAGTTTAGCACGGGATACAGAAGGAACTATCGCCGAAGCCAAGCGTTATTTTGCCGCAGTGAATCGCCCCAATGTGATGATTAAAATTCCCGGTACTCCCGAAGGTTTGCTGGCGGTGGAAAGCGCGATCGCGGCGGGGATCAATGTGAATATTACCCTGCTGTTTTCTGTAGATAGCTACGTAGAAACTTTCTGGGCATATATTCGGGGATTAGAACAGCGAATAGCCGCCGGTCAAGATGTTAGTAACATTGGTTCAGTTGCCAGTTTCTTTATTAGCCGGATTGATAATGCGATCGATGCTAAACTGGAAGAATTAATCGCCAAGACTAGCGATATGGCATTACAAGAAAAAATGCGGAGTCTGAAAGGTAAAATTGCGATCGCTAATGCCAAAGTTGCCTATCAAGAATATAAGAAAATTATTCAGAGCGAGCGCTGGAAAGCCCTCTCCGCCAAAGGCGCTCAAGTGCAACGATTATTATGGGCTTCCACCAGCACCAAAAACCCAGAATACAGTGATGTTCTCTACGTCAATGAACTCATTGGTCCCAACACAGTCAACACCTTGCCACCCAGCACCCTAGAAGCTTGTGCCGATCACTGTGAAATTGCCAGCCGCATTGAAAGTAACCTCGAAGAAGCTTATCAAGCGCTGGCCACTCTTTCCGAAATTGGCATTAACTTAAATCAAGTTATGGCAGACCTATTGGAAGACGGAATTGATAAATTTATCAAACCATTTAATTCTTTGCTGGCATCTTTAGAAGCTAAAGTAAAGCAGCTGACCCCCGCTTAGTCTGGAATGGGACTAAAACCAATTAGCTATCCTTAGTATATGTAGGGGTCTGTAGGGGCAATTCTCCCCCAACCCTGATATACAGGATAGCATACCAGTCCTGAAAAAGACCAAAGAGTTGACAATTTTTCGCTAATTTTAACTATGGTTGCATTGCTTGAAAATCCGCTCCGGGTTGGACTTCAACAAAGTCGCATTCCCGAACCCCAAATTATGGTCATCTTTGGGGCGTCTGGGGATTTAACCCAAAGAAAATTAGTCCCGGCGATCTATCAAATGAAACTGGAGCGCAAACTACCTCCAGAACTCACCATTGTCGGAGTTTCTCGCAGTGAGTGGAGTCACGACTACTTTCGCGAACATATGCGGGAAGGCGTAGAAGAATTTGGCGGTGGCATTGGCGAAGAAGAAATCTGGCGAGATTTTGCCAAAGGACTATTTTATTGCTCTGGGGATATTGACAATCCTGAAAGTTACCAAAAACTCAAAGCATTTCTCAGCGAACTAGATGAACAAAGAGGAACCAGGGGAAATCGGGTTTTTTACTTATCGGTTGCCCCGCGATTTTTTGGGGAAGCAGCCCAACAACTTGGGTTAGCGGGAATGCTCACTGACCCAAACAAACATCGTTTAGTTATTGAAAAACCTTTTGGTCGTGACTTAGCTTCTGCCCAAATTCTTAACCAAGTGGTGCGTCAAGTTTGTCAAGAAGAACAAATTTATCGCATTGACCATTATTTAGGTAAAGAAACCGTCCAAAACTTATTAGTATTTCGGTTTGCCAACGCCATTTTTGAACCGCTATGGAATCGCCAATATGTCGATCATGTGCAAATCACCGTGGCAGAAACCGTCGGATTAGAAGGACGGGCAGGCTATTACGAAACTTCTGGGGCTTTGCGGGATATGGTGCAAAATCACCTGATGCAATTGTTTTGCCTCACCGCAATGGAACCGCCGAATTCTCTGGATGCGGATAGTATTCGCAATGAAAAAGTTAAAGTCATCCAAGCCACTCGTTTAGCGAATTTAGATGACTTGGATTTGTGTGCGGTTCGGGGTCAATATACTGCCGGTTGGATGAATGGCAAGCCGGTGCCTGGTTATCGTCAAGAAAAAGGGGCTGACCCTAATTCCATCACCCCCACCTATGCGGCATTAAAGCTACAAATTGATAACTGGCGTTGGAAAGGGGTACCGTTCTATTTACGGACGGGCAAGCGAATGCCAAAAAAAGTGACGGAGATTGCCATTCAGTTTAAAGAAGTGCCCTATATGATGTTTCAATCAGCGGCTAAACAGGTAAACCAGAATGTTCTGGCGATGCGAATTCAGCCAAATGAAGGGATTTCTATGCGCTTTGAGGTAAAAACTCCGGGCAGTTCTCTGCGGACTCGTTCAGTGGAAATGGATTTCCGTTATGATGCCGCCTTTGGTCAAGCGAACGCCGATGCCTACAGTCGTTTGTTAATTGACTGTATGTTAGGCGACCAGACTTTGTTTACTCGCGGGGATGAGGTGGAAGCGTCTTGGCGGGTGCTCACTCCGGTGTTAGAAGCTTGGGATGCTCCTGCACCCCCGGAAGCGATTCCTCTATATGAAGCGGGTACTTGGGAACCCGTGGAAGCCGAACTACTATTAAATCGTGATGGTCGGCGTTGGCGCCGGTTATAACTGTCTTAGTTATTAGTTACTTGTTGTTGGTTATTGGACAAGGAATAACTAATAACTGATAACTAAGAACTAAACACAAAGAAATAAAAACAAAGGAACAAGCAAGCATAAACCAATGATGACACCAATTGTGGCTTTGCAAAAGCCAAAAGATATTTCTCTGGATGAAATTGAAGCGGAATTAAGTAATATTTGGCGTAGCCAAAATGTGCCAGGAGGAAATTCCGTGGCCACGCGAGCCGCTACTTTCAGTATGGTGATTTATGAACCAGAAGAGTTTCAACAATTACTAGCCGCTTTGGGTTTCTATGGTGGGGCAATTGATGGGATCTATGGGCCTCAGACAAAAGCGGCAGTGCAAGAAGCTCAGACTATTTATAATCTAAAAATTACTGGGCGCGTCGGACCGCATACGCTGAAAAAATTACGGGAAGAGTTTGCGGCGTTGCCTCCAGAAAAGAAAAAGATTAATAATGTGGATACTAGAGGTTTTAGTGTGAGTGAGGCGATCGCCACTCAAAATCCCTGCCGCATTATTACTATTTGTCCTACTTTTGGAGAGGATAAAGGGGTAACGGCTCAAGTTTCTGCTTATTGCCCAATTCAAAAAAATAGCGCTAGTAATTTGGTTTGCTGTGAATATATTACCATTCGCGGCACAAAACAGGCTTTAGAACGGGTGGGCGACTTGGTGAAGTCTTTGATGATTCCAGAGTTGCCTAAGTTTGTCTGGTGGAAGGCCACTCCTAATCCAGAACAAGAGTTGTTTAAGCAACTTTCTAGCTGCTGTAATTGTATTATTGTGGACTCTTCTTATTTTAGCGATCCAGAGTCGGAATTGCTCAAAATGCAGGATTTAATTGATGCCGAAACTTATATTGCTGATTTGAATTGGCATCGTCTATCTCCTTGGCAAGAGTTAACCGCCGCAGCTTTTGACCCCCCAGAGCGTCGCGCTGCTTTAGGAGATGTGGATCAAGTCACTATTGACTATGAAAAAGGTAATGCCGCTCAAGCGTTAATGTTCTTAGGTTGGTTTGCTAGTCGCTTGGGTTGGCAACCGATTTCTTATACAGAAGAACATGGTGATTATGATATTAAACGGATTAAATTTATCGGTCAAAATCATAAAACCATTGCAGCAGAATTAGCCGGAATACCAACTGCCGACTGGGGCGAAATTCCCGGTGATTTGATTGGTCTGCGTTTAACTTCTACGAATTGTAATGCAAATTGTTGCACGATTCTTTGTTCTGAAACTACGGGTTGTATGCGGATGGAAGCAGGGGGTAGCGCTCAGAATTGCCGCACAGAGCAAGTGACTCCTTTGAGTGATCAAAAAGCCGAATCCCTGATGAGTCAACAGTTACAACGTTGGGGTCGGGATATGCTTTATGAAGAAAGTTTGGCTGTAACGGCGCAAATTTTAAAGTTGCGCTTGCGGTAAGAAAGCCAGCAAATTGCTACTCGAGACGCTGTTGAGGCGTCTTTTTTTTATTTTGATTCATTTATGTGTTCCCATATGTGCTCCCAAAAAACGTTAAGATTTGTTAAGAAACCTACTCGTTAGATAGCACTATGCAGACGGCTTTAATCACGGGCGCTTCATCAGGAATTGGTGCCGCTTTTGCGGCAGAACTGGCGAAACAGCAAACCAATCTGGTTTTGGTCGCCCGTTCTGAAGACAAATTGAATCAACTGGCCGATCGCCTACGGCTTCTGGCGCCAATTCAAGTCGAGGTTTTGGTCGCTGACCTGACTCAGACCGGCGCTAATCAGGCCATTTTTGACCAAGTGAGTCAAAAAGGTTTGACCATCGATCTGTTAATTAATAATGCTGGATTTGGGGATTATGGGGCATTTAGCGATCGCCCCTTAGCCAAGCAACTAAAAATGGTTCAACTGAATATTTTAGCTTTAGTTGAACTCACTCACTTGTTTTTGCCAGGGATGAAACAGCGAGGTTCTGGCAGTATTATTAATGTAGGCTCGATCGCTGGTTTTCAACCTTTACCTTATATGTCAGTTTACGCCGCAACTAAAGCATTTGTTCTCAGTTTTACTGAGGCATTATGGGCAGAAAATCGACAATTTGGCATCCGGGTGCAAGCCCTTTGTCCTGGGCCAACCAGTACCAATTTCCCCAAAGTGGCAGAGTTTCCTAATTCCATGAATTTTGGTGGGCCGCAAAAACTGGCCACCCCAGAAGAAGTGGTACGGCAGTCCCTCAAAGCTTTAGCAAAAAATGAATCAACCGTGGTTACAGGTGGATTGGGTAATCAATTAATTGTGAATATTCCCCGATTTCTGCCCCGCGAGACCCTAGTCAGCGCGCTCGAAAAACAGTTTAAATTTTCTTAATTCAGCCACCGGGTTTTTCAGATAATATTGGGCTAATTTTCAACCAATTTCGGTAAAAAATATCTGAAAAACCCGGTTTTTCTAATCCCTGAGATATAATAAAATATCACAAAATAACGGAGCGGCTCATAATGACTCATATAACTGCTGAAAAACCCACCATTAGTCTGGCTTTTCCCCAATGGCAACCCGCCACCTGGGATGATTATGTAGCATGGCGGGATAATCCGAACTTGGAACAGGATGTTCGGCTATTTTTTAATCAGGGATATCTTTGGGCTAATATGGGTAATGAAGGAATTAACCACGCCAGATTTAACGATTTATTCACACTGGTATTTTTTGTCTGGTTTTCTCGGAAAAAAGGGTTGTTAGTGGATTCTTTGAGCGGTTGTGTAATTGAAAAACCGCCAAAGCAAGCAGCGGCTCCTGATAAAGTATTATATATCGGTGGTGGTTCGCCTCAATGGTCAGAGGGGGAACCCCGCCGAATTAATCTGGAACGTTGGCGAGTTCCCGATTTAGTGGGGGAAATTGCCGATACTACTTTAGCCACAGATTTAGATGAGAAAAAACAGCTTTATGCGGCGTTGGGAATTCCCGAATATTGGGTAGTGGATATTAAGGGACGGCAAGTGCTGGCATTTCGGTTACAATTTGATCAGAAATATCAGCAAATTGCCGTTTCTGTAGCTTTGGCAGGATTGCCGATTTCCCTGTTATCGGAAATGTTAGAACAGATGAATGAGGGGAATAATATTAATGCGGCGGTTTGGTTTAGTCAGCAACTTGCTGATTTGGAGACAAAAGGTTAAGAAAAAACCGGGGTTGTAAAGAGATTGGATGGCGGCGATCGGATCGCCCCTACATTGCAACCAAAATATTAATTAAGAAACCGGGTTTCTGAACACCCAGGAATCAACCCGGTTTATGGGTTCTGAGATAGAGGGCTTTTGGGGCGATCGCTTGGGAAAATGAGGATATTTTAGCTATAATTTAGTAGAAAGGCTAACCTCTTAAGTTATTAAAGGTTACTGACTAACTTATAATGATGAAAATAAATCTTTCTAATCATGTCAGCCAAAGATATCTTTCACGATACCGTGCGTTCAGCCCTGGAAAAAGATGGATGGACAATTACTCACGATCCTCTGTTTGTCAAAGTCACTGTGCAAGTTAGCATTCAGATAGATTTAGGCGCAGAAAAATTATTATTGGCTGAAAGGGGAGAACAAAAAATAGCAGTGGAGGTGAAAAGTTTTGTTGGCCGATCGATTATCTCAGAATTTCATACTGCTGTTGGTCAGTTTCTTAACTATCAATTAGCCTTGGAAAAATTGGCACCAGCACGAGTTCTGTATTTGGCTGTACCCAACGATATTTATCAAGAGTTTTTCACAGATTCGTTTGTGCAAACGGTGTTGGAACGATATCAAATTAAACTATTGGTCTTTCATGCACAGAAACAGGAGATCATTTTATGGAAAAGTTAAATTATCGAGATTTAGTTCAGAAAGTTATCTCTCAACACGCCAGCGATCGGTCAGAAAAAGATGTAGAAACTACTGAAATTGTTTTCGATACAGAACGCGATCGCTATTTATTGTTGTATGTGGGATGGCATGATGAAGAACGAATGTATGGATGTCCGATTCATATCGATATCAAAGATGGCAAGATTTGGATTCAGCGCGATTTTACAGAAGAAGGATTGGCAAATCAGTTGATGGAATTAGGAGTGCCAAAAACCGATATTGTTTTGGGATTTCGTTCACCTTATGTGCGGCAGTTTACTGAATTTGCCGTGGCTTAATTTTTGATGGGAAAAAAGAAACCGGGTTTCGGCGACAATCTTTGCCTCTCAACCAAAAGCTTAATTAAGAAACCCGGTTTCTTGACACCGAGGAAAAGCGCGATTCCGCTAAAGCGGATCGCTACCGCGAATCGCGAAGCTCACGCGAGGGAATCGCACTTACGGAAATTGCACCACTTTATGCTAACAAAGGACTTCTGATAGAAATTCCTTGTTTTAGAGATATCTGCACCCAGAGCAACCAGTCGGAGTGAGATATACCATAAGCAGTAGGATTGTAGTAACAGTTAAATTCACATTCTAGCAGATTTTTTAATTGCTCGGTTGCGAGATTTTGGGAAAGCAAATGTTCGATTTCTTTGATGGTTGTTTCTACTTGTTCCAGCGACTCATCTTTAAGGTAGTTGCTGATAACTGCGAGAGCATCGGGGGCTTCTAACTCCCAGTCTTGATGGAAGTAAGCGCCGCAAAATTGAGCGAGGGCGGGGAAATTTTTTTCGGTCATAGTTCTGGGTATGCCGTCAGAATATAGTATATAGTATCCTAATGATAGGTTAGAATCTCGTTTTAAAACAATTTGTATGTTTGGCGCGGGTGCGGAATTAGAATCCCCGCGAGTTAGAGTAACGCCGATAGGTTTAGTCGCAGTATGCTTGATTTGTAACCGAGAAGAATTACCACCAAGCCAATTGGTAATTTGGGTTTGGTTATTAGCGATCGCATCTGCTATGACTTGTTCGGCAATTTCTCGATTGGTGAACGATGATGAGCGGGGAATAGCTATTTGATTAGCAAGCCGATTAGCGAGTTCGGTTTCTGTTACATCAACCTGCCGTGCTAATGTATGTCCTCCGGCTAATTCATGGGCTGTTAGACCTCCACCTGGAGTTATATTACTAAAGTTCGTCACGGGTTGGATTTTACTGTCTGTATTGATTTATTTTACTATAAATTTCCCGAAAAAGCGATCTCAAGATAGGGCGAGGGAATCGCTTCCAAGAAAAGAAAGCGGGTTTCTGCGTTAACTGTTGCATCACAACCAAAAGCTTAATTAAGAAACCCGGTTTCTGAACACCCAGGAATCAACCCGGTTTGGGTTATCGGCGCTCGCTACAATCAGATGCCAAATCTTGATTCAGATTGTTGAAAGGTGAATCAATATTCGTCAATCAATCATTGACTAAAAACGCCAATTCCGTAATAACAATCAGAAGTTGAACAACTATACATATCTACCTCTAAAGTGAACTTTCCTGTCCAAGCAGGAGAAATCTGGAGCATCGGGTAGTCATCAGATCCGCGATCGACCGCAATTGAATTCCCATTTTCGTCATAAATTTCCAGGTCGATATCGCTGCAATCTTCATCGCAAACGCCAACAATCGCATAAGTCCCGCCTTTTTTCAGGGTGAAAGTTAAGCGATCCTCACTGTTGGCGCCCAAGCTATCAATATAGGGGTCGTAAAAAAGCTGATAATTTTCCAATCCCAACGCCATTGCTGCAATCATTAGCTGACCGCGTATTTGCTCTTCGTAACGGTTGCCTGCGATCGCCACCGTGGGAACAAGAAGCGAGACACTGGCAAGCAGACCAAAAGTGACTTTAGCCGTATGATTGACTTGCATCGTTTTGACTCCATCTATTTATTGCGTTCACTAACTTATCGGGCAAGAACTGAAAATTTATGCAATTCGCGGTTAGCGCAACCAATCTTTAATCCTGAATCCCCAAATGTTCTTGCCATCAATTTGTCCAAATGTCCAGATTATTCACAAATCATCGGATACCCACAGGCAACCCTACGGGAATCGCAACCCTGTAAATTCAACGAAAAATTAGATTATGTTCATCTTGCGCGATCGCCAATTGCTTGCCTCGATCGCGGGAAAAGCGCTAAAATCTCCAGCCGCCCAAGATGCTGCCAAAACTCGTGCTTTTTCCCCATCCAGGCGATCGCCAAATATCCCCTGCATCTTCTTCAGCAAATCTGGACTGGTCGCCAAACTTTTCAGAGAATTCCCAACATCTTGCAGCGCATCTGACACTTGAACATTCAACAATTCAGCATAAGTCAGCGATTTCATAATCTCAATTCCTCACCAAGCTACTGAGTGACAAACATAAAAAACTGGAGGTATTCAGAAACCGGGTTTTCTGGCAAAGCAAATTCACCGAAGTAATATCCCTGGAAAAACTCGGTTTCCTTAGCCACTTTCCCCAGTCCCGCGAAACTCCCATTCGTCTCAGACTAGATGAGCTAACTATTCAGTTGATTTAAAATGATTAGCTGTCGATACTTACAACCGTACAGCGGGGGCGAAGCATGACCGCAGGTAAATTAGTGGTTAAAAGCAGGAATCCAATACGGTCATGCTTCGCCCCTACATTCGGCATTTTGCCCCATTGATTGATGCGATATTGGTGTGGGCTTTTCCTCAAGCTAATATAGCAATCATACCACAGATAATAGTTTCCTATTGTTAAGATTTATTACCAAGCCACCGCCTCACTTCTTCATCGGTAATCACATAACGATAATGGGTTCCTCCCTTAATCACAATCCTAATTTTTTCAGTTCTAGGCCGATCGCTTTCAATGGATAAACAGCCAAAACCTGTCTCTTGCCAAGTCTGAAGCAAAAGGTCTTGAATTCGGGCAAAAACCTCGTCAATATTAGTCTGCTTACTGTCAGGTTCATGTGACATCATATTTGGGTGAAATTTTAAGTTAGGATAGAGTCAAAAAAAGCCAAAACCGGATTTGGAGCATAATTTTAGGTTTCCTCAACAATTTTCAGCAAAATCCGGTTTTTTATTTAGTATTTTGGCTGTTATGAGCTTGGTTGACGACGGCGACAAAGCTTTAGCAATCCGCCAATACAAAAAATGCCAATTAATGTTGACGGTTCGGGAATTTTATGGGGTAATTCCTCATAGTCGTCCCAAGAGATAGCCACTTGATAGGGATTATTCGGATCCCAATCATCGAATTCATAATACTGATCTAAAATTGGGAATGACTCGGAAGATGCGTACTGCTCTAACACCGGAGTGTAGCCCCAATAATTGCTGGAATAACTCGACCATTGACGACTAATTACGGAGTTAATCCAACTGGTAAATGAAGAGACACGAGTAGAAGCAGAAATGTCACCGTAAGTAGATTGTCCGGTGATGAAAGAATGAACCCCAGCCACCATGTTGTTGATGAACATTCCTCCTCCACTGTCTCCATGCCCGAGTTGATATTCTAGGTTTAAAGGCTGAGTTAAACTATTGTAGGGATTAGCGTAATAGGGGGAGTCAAAGTCAGACACCAGCAGGCGATTAGAATAATTAAGACGACTGCCTAGTCCAATTATATTTTGTCCAGCCCGTTTTTTCCCATCATTGTAATATTCCCCGGTTAAACCAGTTCCCGTGGCACCAAATCCAACATAAGTGCCGATTTGCATATCTTCATTGTACCCAGTAAATAGGTTGGCTGGAGCAACATTTTGAACTGAAGATTTTAGTTTGAGCAGGGCAATATCATAACCAGCACCGAGGTTTCCACTTGTGTTTAACCATCCCCGATATCCGATCGCATTTGTGACTGTGTAACGGCCTCCACCCACCATAAAATTAGCTGATTGCCCTTGCATGCCACCAATACAGTGTGCGGCGGTCAACACCCAATTGGAACTAATTAATGTCCCCGAACATAGTCCTTGAGAGTTGAGTCCAATTTGACCGACACTGGGATAATATTTTGCTAGATTTACATATTGCCAATCTGGGCGATCGTGCCGAATTGTTCCGGCTGCTGCTGGGGCAATTCCGCTGGTGATCGTTACTGCCATTGTTGCTGCCACAGTCATCGCGGAGTTAAGAGTTGATAACCGTTTAGTTTCAGATCGATTTTTCATGGTAAATAACCCTGTAAGAAAGAAATGTAATTTTTATCACCTAAACTATTGGCAAAAAATGCCAAATCCTGAATAACAATGCCCCTAACGGCAGTTAACTCTGGGATTTAACAGTTAAGATAATTCCCCGAAATATCACTTAGAAAAATGGGATGCAGATTAAACCCTACGATCTAGAGAGGCGCCGACTTGTTATCCTGGGGTTGCTACTGTGAATATCAGACAGGGATATTTTCATCAATGTTGGGGCCAGCGACCCTGATGATGAATTTTTTCTCTGTCTCTATTAACTAGGACGCTGGACAAAGCCAAAACTTTCCAAATTGACTAAAAAATTTGCCAAAAATTTGCCAAAATCTTTTCAGAATGCCGGACTGTCTTTCCACCACTGGGTTAGGGGAGATTCCGCTTTGTAGGGGCTTTCGCATAAAGCCTACGGCATGGCTTCGCATATCCTGGCAGAGAATCTATGGGACAAAACCCAAAATTTGTCCCCCGTAGGCGAAGCCTTCTCGAAGAGTATGCTTCGCCCTTACACATAAAAGAGGCTGATAAAAGATGCTGGTTTCTGGGCTGGGGTTGAGAAACCGGGTTTCTTGATTAAGATTTCGGTTGTGAGGCAAAAATTGTCACAAAAACCAGGCTTATTATTGAGGCTGGGGGCGAAGCATGACCGGACTAGATTTCTGTTTTAACCCTCGAACTTCTGCGGTCATGCTTCGCCCCTACAGTAATTTATATCTAAAAATCGATTAAATCAAACTAAAATTATCCACACCGATCGCCCCAAAATTGACGCTATTTAAAATGGCGATTAACTGATTATTACCAGTGGCGATTCCCGAAGGGATCGCTACGCGAATCGCGGTAGTGGCATCGTCAATTGCGGTAATCGATAAATCCGCCAAGGTTAAACCCCCAGTTAATAACAACAAATCTTCCCCTATTTTAAAATCGAGAATGCGAACCGTCCCTTTTTCCGAAAGCACAAAGCGATCGCGTCCGTTGCCACCGAATAAAATATCTTCCCCTTCCCTTTCACCGTCTTCAGTATGGTTAAATTCTGTGCCACCATATAAGGTATCCTCCCCATCTCCACCACAGACCGTATCATCGCCGCGATCGCCCAAAAGCCAGTCATTGCCGGTATATCCGCAAACGATATCATTACCCTGACCACCGCGCACCGTATCGTCACCCTCACCCCCACAGAGGGTATCGTCTTTTTGGTTGCCGTTGAGGAAGTCATCCCCAGACCCACCCAGCAGCAAGTCGGAACCATCCTCGGCGATCAGGGACGGATCCTCAGATGCCCCGTAAATGCGATCGCTGCCCATTTCACCTATGAGGGTATCGTTGCCGCGATCGCCATAAATTAGGTCATCGTCCTTGCCACCAAAAATTAAATCGTCATCTTGACCCCCATAGATGCGATCGCATCCTTCATTGCCGTCCAGGGTATCGTTGCCCTTGTTGCCAAACAACAAATCTTTTTCCCTTTCTTTGCCGACGGGAACTGCACTGCCACGACCCCCCAAAATCATATCGGCACTGGCATATCCTAAAATCGTATCGTTACCATCCCAGCCATTGATAAAGTCTGGGTCAGGAGTACCCATGAGCAAATTGTGGTCGTTGGGCAATTGTTCATTAATCGGCATATTGGCGATCGCTGGATTAATCAATCCTAAATTAATAAATAGTTCCCCGAAATTGAGTTCAGTAAAATGCTGACAAATATCCAATTCCTTGGGAGTATCATTAATCTCTCGATCGATACTTTCATCAGCCAGTAGCGTAGTAGGAATAGCATTGATATTTTCAGGACTTGCTGGCTTAACCGGAACAGAAAGTAGGCGAACAGTCTTAGGTGTCAAATTGGCATTTTGACTAGAATTAGTGGGCTGATTATTCTGGTTATTCGCCTGAATATTATTCAGGGGCTTCTCATCGTTGCTGGTGGTGGTAGCACCAGAAATTAACTGTTCAATTTTCACATTATTCGGCAAAGTTACTAACTCAGAAACTTGACTCACTAGAGGTAAGAGGGATTCTGTATTCAGGTTTTCACTCTCTAAAAAATTGTCGAGATTTAAACCACCTAAATCTAATTTTTCCGAGGATAAACTTTCCGGCAAATCTGCACTATTTCCGCTGGCCAAATCTTTTATATTTTGGTCGGTCAGTCCCAACTGTTCCTGAACGTGGGTAACTTGAGGATTTTCTAACAGGCTATTGAATTTTGACGCTGCCGAATCTTGGGTAATTGAAGTGCTTGACTCTGAATTATTGTTATCGGAGGTATCGTTTAATGTACTGGTTATAGTGTTGGATAAATCGCTGGTTGAGGTATTTTCTAATTGGCTGGATAAATCCCTGGTTGAGGTATTTTCTAATTGGCTGGATAAATCGCTGGTTGAGGTATTTTCTAATTGGTTGGATAAATCGCTGGTTGAGGTATTTTCTAATTGGTTGGATAACTCGCTGCTTGAGGTATTTTCGAGAGGATTTTCTGAACTGGTTGTTGATGAGTTTTCTGAGGGTACAGGCTGAGTATCCGTGTTGTTTGAGGAACTCGAATCTTGGGAAGTATTTTCGCTATTAATTTGGCTTTCGTAAGCCCCAATATCAACGGATTTTCCCGAAATTTGATTCAACTCAATTGTAGCAAAATTATTATTCCCCCCATCGATCGCGGGACTGCCAGGAACCAAGGCATGAGTCAGTGGAGAACCTGCGGGTTTTCCATTTAATCCTAAGTTGAGATCCAGGACATTTGTGATGGTAATACCCCCCAAAGAAGCAAAGGTGCGATCGCTGCCATTAGGATCAAACCCGGTACTACCATCTATATTCCCAATCAGGTTATTTTGATTACCAATAAAATTACCCGACACATCAGAACCTAACGATGCTGATGCAGACTCATTTGGATGATTAAAGTTTCCGGCGATAATCGTATTTCTGATATCAGCAGTCCCACCGCCGTTATGAATCCCCCCAATATTTCCCACACGACTCTGATTATAATCAGCAACATTATTAGTAATGGTACTGTTAATGATGGTTATTTTGGCTGGTTCTGCCTCCGATCCTGAATTAGCAATACCGCCGCTATATTCTTTAGCTTTGTTGCCGGAAATGGTACTATTTGTGATAGTAGCCGTGCTGATGTCATTGTGCAAACCACCGCCATAAGTGGCGATATTATTGGACAACGTGCTATTATTAATCTCAACATAACTACCATTCTTGTTATAAATAGCACCGCCTTTACTTTCAGCAGCATTATTATCAAATGTGCTATTATAAACCTTGACTGAACCGGCAATATTATTATTACGAATAGCGCCTCCGTTTACTTCTGCCCGGTTGCCAAAGAAAAGGCTATCCTCGATCTCAACTGTCCCGCCATCATTATAAATGCCAGCGCCGTCACCACTCCCGAAAATCCACTGGGATTGATTATCGGAAAAAGTGCTGCCAGAAATCGTTAAATTGCCCGTGTTAGAGATTCCACCACCTCGACCCATTACAGTATTTTTGGTAATGGTGCTATTGGTTAAAGTCAGGTTTCCTTCATTATAAATGCCGCCGCCGTAAGCAGCACCCTTAATAATCCAATCTTCCACGGTTAATAATGATTCAGGAAAACCATTTTCAACGGTCAGATTATCCAGAATCAGATTACCACCAGCAGCTACATGGAAAATCCGAAATTTTTCCTGAGAATTCCTTTTAATTATTGCCCCATTCCCTTGGAGAGTTAATGTTCCGGCAATACTCTGGTTAGCAATTGAGGGCAAACCATTACCGGAAGTAAAACCAAAATCGCCGACAATTGTATTATTAACTGAATTCAACGCATAAGTGCTGCCAGCAGCCAAAGAAATTGTGTCATTTTCACTGGTTGTATTCGCTTGATTAATTGCCGCAATCAGCCCGTTAATGTCACCAGGATTAATGGTATAATTTGCTAAAACCTGGGCATATTTTTGCAGTCCCTCTTCCTGAAACGCGAGAGAAGTTTTTCCGGGTTCCCTGGTGGCAACTTGCAATTCCCAATCACCGCCTTTTTCCGCACAGCCAGTTAAAGTATTAGAAGCAATAACATTGATTCCTGTAAAGTTACTAATTGCTTCTACAAACGCCATCCCAATATCAGCCGCAGCCACCTGGCAACCGTAAATTAAAATAGTGGCATTCTCGCTTAAATAATTTTTCCATTGCTGAAGAAATTGGCGATATTCTGGCAAATTCTCTAAATTTAATTTAGCCCCACCCAGTTGCACCTGACCCGGTTGCCCGTGAGAAACCAAGTGAATTGCATTAATCCCCTGCCGTTGGGCTAAAATTTGACTAATTTGCGCTATGCCATCCTGCTGCGAGTCGATCGCGATCGCCTCTATCCCCGGTTTAACCAACGTTGCGAGATACTGATAATCTTCAACCGCTGCATCAATAAAAACCATCAATAAAAACGATTTGTGGTTTTTGACCTGGATTTGCGTACATGGGATTGCCCCCGATTAACCTAATTTAATTATCCGCTGATATACCTACCAGCGACAAGAGCGATCGCCTGATTTAACCATAAATAAAGAAACCAGGTTTCAGACCGCCCACCACTGACCCACTTGAGGCGTTGGTTGCCTCAAGTGGGTTCCGCTGAAAGTATCTCTCATCAGCTATAACGCCCCAGCAAGGCAAAACTTTCCCAGCGTTGCCAAAAAATTTTTGCGGGAGGGTGCAGGGTGCGGGGACTTATGTAGGTCTATGTGACACAGGGTGTCTGGATGTAGGGGCGAAGCATTCCCACAGACAATTCCTGATATAACAAACAATTTAAATTGGGGAATACTTCGCCATACCGTGATTTATTAATCTGAAAAACGCGGTAATCACCGCAAGGCTAACTGCTGAAAAACGGGCATTCCATCAGGCGATCGCAAAATTTTTCCCTTCTTATCCCGTTCCACCTCACAGAAAATATAGTCGCCTTTCGCATCTTTTTTCAAACGGATACTGCCATCGACATATTCATAACTCGGTGGATGGAATTGGGGAACGCCTTGATATTCCACAACCTGATTATTTTCATCCAGCAAAACCGGGCAAACCACCAAGTTATTTTCTGCATCAAATACCCAATCATTTTGTTGTGGATCGCGCACGGGTGTCGGGTAAATTGGCAAACCAGTGGATGTTTTAACTGGTTCGCCGGTTTCGGTTAGAATCGGGCTGAGAAATACCGGATCGCCCGCTGGGTTACGGACAATTTCATTGGTATAAGGATCGCGCAAAGGAATCGCCCCAGGGCTGGGTATTTTGATATCTGCTAATTCGGGATGCGGTGGATGTAAATCTGGCAATTCTGTGCCTAGAGGAATATCATAATGACGGGTATATTGCACAGCCGCTTTCGTAAAACCAGAGCGTTTTAACAAGCTATGAATGCCGGTTTGTTCCGCCGAAATCAGCAAATCAATATCCGTAACTTTCAGTTCTTCTGCTTTAGCAATGCCGCTGGCGATGATTTCCTGAATTGCTTCCGGTTGTCGATATTCAGGTTGGACATACAAACCTAAAACCGAACCAACCCGACGAGGTTGAAAGGGATTTTCTTGTTCGTGATGTTGAATTAAATCCGGGGGTAAATTCGCCGGTGGTGCTTCGTCGTAGGTATAGGTAAACAGAAATCCGACGATAGTTTTTATATCAGTTTCTTCGCTTTCTTGGTATTCCAATACCCAGGCATAAGAGTTGGGCTTGCTTAGTTGAATGGTGACATATTTTTCAAAGTCAAACTTAGGTTTAATCAGCATCGAAGGGTCAGCACTTTCCCGTTCGATCGCGAATTCTGCCATCAGGGGAGCCAAGGCTTTGGCATCGTCTATAGTGGCAAGTCGGTGGCTGTATTGGCTGAAATTGTTGTTGTTCATAATGTTAGTAATTTGGTAAAATCAATTTGTGTTTCTTGGGTAGGGGCGAAGCATTCCCCCAGACAATTCCTGGTATAAAATATAACTGAAATTGGGGAAGGCTTCGCCCTTGCCCCCGCAGACAATTTTTCATCACATAAAATCAACATAGGGCTTTCGCATTGGCCAACATAAATTTGGGTGATAATTCATAAATTGTCGTGGCTAATGCGAAAGCCCCTACGAATCACAAAAATCGGAAAAAAGGAGTTTCGCATATCGCCTCTGTATCCCCACGGAAATTTTTGGGAAAAAACCCGGTTTCTGGGATAAGCAGATACCTTCTGGTGGTTAGGTTAAAGAAACAGAGGGGTTGAGGATCGCCTGGGTTGGGGAAGGGCGATCGCTACGATAACTAATTAGGGAGTAATCGCTACAGGTGCAGGAACTACTATAGGTTGATTCCAAGGTACTAAGCTATCTAAAAACTCATCAAGCGTATTGCCTATAGCTTTCAAGGTATCATCACTGAAGAGCGATTTTACAGCATTTTTCAAGGCATCAAACTTATCCTTCAAACTACTTCCAGCTTTGACATTGGTCTTGAATTTACTTAAGAGTCCATCAATGTAGTCATGTAATTCCGACTGTTTATACTCATCAGACCATGCTTTTTTCAGATAGTCAGCAGCTTCTGGCAAACTCTTGAGCAATTTTTTGAAGCCATCTTTTGCACCATCAATAACAGTAGCTAAAGCAATTCCCGTATAGCCAATGTTTGATACAGCATTGACATAAGGTGCTGCTTTAGTTTCATCAGCGTAAGTTTTGGCAGAAGAGAGGACGGTATCGAGTAAAGTACCTATGCCCTTAACATACTCTTTATCTTTGATGTAATCAATAGCTGCGCTGATTTTTTGCGGGGCTTCTGACAGAACTTGCAAAGTGTCACTAGCGAAATTTTTGACACCGGCTGAAAGGCTACTGTTTTGAATCAAATTTCCTAAATCGGCTTTCCAGATATTTGTTAAGTCACCAATCCCCGTAAGCCAGCCATTGACACCACCTTCACGGATAAATTTGTTGACAACAACACTTGCACTACTGTTGAGATTACCCAAGGTACTAAATAGCTTATATGCAAATGATGCAGAGTCTTCTTTGCCATCACAATTACAGTCTGGGCCAGTTCCCGCTGTAAGGTTTTTACCAGTTGATAAAACTGCGCCTAAAATAGCGCTAATCCCATTAAAGGTATCCCCATTTTGAATCGTGCGAATGCCATTAAGAATAGTGATCGGTGTTTTTTCAAGTTCTTTAATAACTTTGAAAATCATATCGCCACCTGGCAGGCTCTTAATCGCGTCACCTAAGCCTGTAGTTGCAGCACCAGCCAAACCACCGAGAATTTGTAATGCGCCTAAAATCTTATCGCCTGACATGATAGATTTTGCACCATTATAGGCTCCAGTGGCTAGGTTCTTGAGAGCATCGATACCATTTTTAATGTTTTGGAGGGTTGATTTCGCAATTGATGTGCCAAATACACAGACACAGTTACCTGCTTTATTGATGATATTTCCTAAAGCACCACTAACAAAGCTGGCTGCTGTCATTACACCACTAAAGATAGCTCCCATCCAATCACCGTTGATGGCAGCTATCACCGTACTAATCATACCCTTAACTAAGTTTAAACCTAGTGCTACCATTGGTGCGAAGGGGGCAACAATCAAACTGATTACACCTAGCACAGTCATCCCAATATTGAGAATCATTTGCCAAAATGCTTTTTTGCGCTGTTCGCGTTGTTTCTTACGGTAGTCTAGTATTTCGTCAAGAATGTCTTTTGCTGCTTTAGCAAGCTCCTTAGAAATATTTACGGCTTGATTAGCATAAGCGACTTTAGCTATGGATTCAATCGCTAATGGAGTAAGAATTTGTTTCTCTTCATCAAGCAATTTTGCTTCATTCATACCATCCAAAAACTTTTGGCTGGCCAATTGAATGTCATTTTCAGCAATTTGTAGAAGCTCAAAATCTTCTTGCTCTTCTTGAATGAGAAAATCAAGTTGATGTTTGTATAGATTACCTTGGATAATTAATCCTTCCAATGCAGATGTCAAGTTTTCCTTGCTAACTTCCTGAATTTTACCTTATGTAAAGGTTTCTGAAATTGTGGGTAGCGATTCATTTGTGGAATCATTCGCATTGGGGGAATTATCCGCATTTGTAGGGGCAAGGGATTCTGGCGAATTATCTGCCGGTTCCCCACTCATATCTGTTACCGGAGGGCCCGCGCATTCCGGGCGATAAGTTATCGGTAATATACAGAGATTTTCTGCCGAAATGCTTCGCCCCTACGAGGATATCGATCGGGGGGAAATGCGAGAAATTTTAAAGGCGATCGCTCGGTAAAAAAACAAACCAATTTATTTTACTGATAAATATGCTATACTAAACATAATATCATTTAGCTATTTAAAAGTTAACAGGAGGGATTTATGATGCAATTATGCGATAATAAAGAAACGATTCTCCGCCGCATATCGATCATCCTCGATCAATTGTTACAAAGCGATAGTTTATTTCAAGAAAAATTAGACAAAGACGAACTACTGCACATCTTTTCCAATCTGTTAGAGCGAGTATTGCCAGAAACCCTGATAGGCTTGGATGATGAACAGTTAAAAAAACGGGTCTATCGCGTCATGGCAACTGAAGCATTGTCTCATTTGTTAGACAACTTAACTTCAGAGGAAATAAATACTTTTGAAGCAGCCGTAGCAGGAAGATAATCAAGATGAGTTATTTGCTCAATACGAATATCGTGAGCGCGATTATCAGAAAAAATCAAGCAGTTACAGACAAATTGCATGAATTAGAATTTTCTGGAATTGAAGTGTTTGTAAGCTGCATCACCTATTATGAAATCAAAAGAGGATTGCTGGCTACCAATGCAACCAGACAATTAGCAGATTTTCATAAGTGGCTGCCCAAGATGCCAATTTTATTTTTGAGCCATATAGAAATTGTAGAAAGAGCATCAGCAATTTATGTGGATTTAAAGCGCAGTGGTCAGCCAATTGGAGATGCAGATATTTTAATTGCGGCAACGGCAATGACCCATGATTTAATCTTAGTTTCCCCTGATTCAGATATGTGGCGAATTTCAGGTTTGACGGTAGAAGATTGGATCGGAAAAGCATAAAAAAATCGCCGATAGCTATCAAAGCATGGCATTTTATGGGCGAATGCTTCGCCCTGATTTAGTTGAAAATCGGTGAATACCAAGGCAATAGCGAATCATTTCGGTAGATAAATTATTGGTGAATACCGAGACAATGGCCCGCGCATTGCGGGCGATAAGTTATCGGTAATAAGCCGAGATTTTCTGCCGAAATGCTTCGCCCCTACCCAGGAAATGTAAAAATTTCATCCAGTCATGCTTCGCCCCTACAAGGATATCGATCGCCATCTCTTGATTTTATTTCTCATCCGTAGTATAATTACTGATTAATTGCTGAAGGGCGATCGCGGCGATCGCGTCAAGGGGGATATCTAAAAATATGTCATTAGAAAAAGCATCAGAAGATCCTCTGGAAGCACTGGTAAAAAGGTATATCCAGGGAGAGACGGAAGTCTGCCAGCAACTTTTGAATCACCCCCCATATCGCCAAAGAATTGAGCGGATTGCTCGGCATATAATTAAAGATTATGCTAAAGATTCTATGATGTCCTGGGAAGATGCAGCCCAGACAGCCCATTTGAAAGTTTTGCAAGTGGCAAACAAGGGTCTGTTTCGACCAAAAAAGAGTCGGTTTCATCAAGATAAAGTGAAAAATTTTTATGCTTGGGCGGCAGTGGTGGCACAACATACGATCGTAGATTTCATTCGCAAAGAACAGCGCCGCAACCGGCGATATTGTGTGAAAGATACAGTATTGGATGACTTGCCAGATGAATTTGACTTCACGGAAGCCCTAGAAGACGCGGATTTAGTCCTGAAAATACCAGAGGCGATCGCGGCGATCGACCAACGCTATCCCAAAAAAGCTTATTTGAAGTTATTTTATGGATTGGTGGCAGGTAAAAGCCAATCTGAACTAGCCACAGAGTTGGGAGTCAGTCAGGGAGAGATTTCCAAGCGTCGCAAAGAATTAAATCTGCACATTTGGAAAGAATTAGGACTCTTGAGCGTTAAAGATATAGAGGAGCAATTAAGGGAGATTCGTCAAGGAAAATCTAAACGGCGGAATCGCACAGACACAGAGTGGTAGGGAAACCAAGTCAGGCAACTATGGAAATTAACGAAGAGATGGCAACCAAATTGCCGGTTAATTCAGCTAATATAAACTGGGCAAAAAACCGGGCAAATATTAAACCGGGGGAAATTTGGGTTGTGACTGGGCAAGTACCAAGTCCTTTGGCATTGAATGTCGAGGAACAAAAATGTCTTTATCCACAGGTCGCTTGGACTTGGCAATTTGATTCATCAAACTTGCCAACCTTGCCACCGCGTTATGTGATGATTGTGCAAGCACCAGGAGCGGATACCTCTCTAGAGAATACGGAAGATGAGTGGCAGGAAGTTTCGGTGATGTTGCTATCAGTTGAGTGCGATCGCCTCAGCAATGTGGATATTTTAATTCCCGGCAAAATTTCTGGAATAGAGCAAGATTTGTTGGCGGAAACTTGGCACGTTTTGCCGATGTTAACGAATAATTTGTCCCATCCGGTAGGGCAGCGTTTGTCGAGGCAAATTTACGATATTTTGCTAGATATCGGAGATGCCTATCACGGTTTAATTGACCAGCCACCTGGGAGATTAGAAATCGAAAGTGTGGGGCTAAAAATAGGGACAAAAACCGCTGAATCTGACCCAGAAATTCAAGCTTTTCATCAGCAAGAAATGGACTGGGCAGCAGTGCTGGAAGTGCCGGTGGCGGCTGCCCGCGCTTGCCAAAAAGCCCTAGCAGTGAGTGAGGATTTGGTGGCGATCGCTATAGAAATAGAGCGAGAATTTTCGACGAACCAAAAGGCTGAAGTCAGCCCGGTAGTACATTTAAGTAAATGGCTAGAAAATACCGCTGAGACAATTCAGCAAGGTTGGCAAATCGTCGATGAATTAATGCTGCCTAAAACACAAAATTTTGCCTTTAGAAAAAGCCCGCAAAAAGCAGCCGGGGAAGTTCGTCGGGGAAAATTAATCAAATTTTGGCATCAAGGGGAGGAGGAAACCTTTATTCTCACAGTTTCTCTGCAAGAAACTAAGGAAAAAGTAGATATTATTTTGCGAATATATCCGATGGAGGGGAGAAATTATTTGCCAGAGATGATGCAAATGAGTGTATTAGATGAATCGGGAGATAGTCTGCTTGATGCTACCGCTAAATCCGCTGATGAATTTATCCAAATTCAACTGGATGGTTTACCCGGAGAACAGTTCGGAGTGCAAGTTAATTTTGGCCAACAAAGTATCAGGGAACAGTTTATCATTTGATCTGAATTATCCGTAGGGGCTTTCGGATTACCGCCGATTCGCGATCGGTTTAACACCAATATTTAATCCGGTCATGCTTCGCCCTGAACAGAGGCAGAGGGCGAAGCATTTGGGAATTGAATTTTTGGTCTTATTCTATAAATTGCTACCCAAATGCTTCGCCCCTACGAAAATTATTTATTTGCTCCCACAATATTATGCTACCATTAACCAAATTTTTTAGGTGGAGAAAATCAATAAAAATCCGCAACCACTGTCAACCGGAAAGTGGTTTTACTCTGATTGAATTATTGATGGTGACGATTATTGTTGGTATTTTATCATCCCTGGCAATTTCAACGGTTTTTGGACAAGTTCAAAAAGCCCAAGAAGTCGAAGCTTCCACCATTATTCGTGATATGAACCTGCGTCAGCAAGAGGCATATCAAGAAAGGAATGATTTTGCTAAATCTTTAACAGAAATGGGGTTTTCTATCCAAGAAACCCCCAATGCGATCGCCTCTCCTTTAGATATTTTGGGCATCGAGTCTCAGTAAACGGAAAACTTTATCTATGGGACATATTCTTTTGAATTTGATGGCAAACCATTAGCGATTAATTTCGCGATATCTAAGCAAGCCGATATGAATTCTTTTGTAGGCGCTGTCTTGGGGACAGATAATGCGGTGAATACTTGTAAACCTAATAAAATTGAGGCAAATTTAAAGTCTTCTTATCCACAGGTGTTGTTGATGATCGGTAAGATCATGTCAAATCCTAGTAAATATTGTCCCGAATTATTTTAGTTATTCTCAAATAATTGGTAGGGTGCGTTAGCGGTAGCGTAACGCACCAATAATCTCTCAACTTAAATTTATTGCCAAAATGCCAATAAAGGGCGAAGCATTCCGGTATATAATTTATCGGTTTTCAGCCTAAATTGATTGCCGGAATGCTTCGCCCCTACAGATATATTCGTGGGGTGATTGGGGTTGGTTAAAATATATTTATTGGTTCAATAATCGGGATTTGTAGGGGCGAAGCATGACCGCAATCAATCTTCGCCTTGAACCGATAACTCATCTACGGTCATGCTTCGCCCTGGCATTATTTTCAGCTTAAATTGATTGGGGTTATGCCAATAAATGGCGAATAATTCCGGTATATAAGTTATCGGTTTTCAGCCTAAATTTACTGCCGGAATGCTTCGCCCCTACCAGGACAAATTGTGACAAATTGTTTACTATGCTAGGGCGAAGCATTCCGGTATATAAGTTATCGGTTTTCAGCCTAAATTTACTGCCGGAATGCTTCGCCCCTACCAGGACAAATTACTATGACATCTACCAAAAATATGGAAAATAAAAATTGCCAAGGTCGTTCTTTTAAAGGACAAGACCTGACCCATGAAGACTTCAGCTATGCTGATATTCGAGGGGCGGATTTTAGCAATGCTAATCTCACGGGGGCTAACTTTCGTGATGCCAAAGCGGGACTGCCAACTAAGTGGATGATTCGCTTATTTATTTTATGCTTAATTTTCGGTGCGATCGCTGGAGTATTTGCCGGGGCTGATGCCTATGTACCCCTCTCATACTTAATGCTCTCAGCTAAAGAGGCAAGAACGATTATTCCATTGATATTGATTCTTTTTGTGCATGGAATTTTCTTCTTGACGATGATTCGGTTTGGCTTCCAGAAAGCCCTGGCTGTGGTTGGTGTAATGGTGGCAATTGTTGTCGTATTTATTGTTTTTTTGTCCGGTTTTGCTACCAACAGAATTTCATTTTTAGCTCCGTTTTACTCATTATTATCACAATTTAGACTCAACAAGTTTCTCACAGTGATTTCAGGAGAGACAACGGGTGCTGAACCTGCCGCGATTATTGTTAGTGTTGGGCTCGCGATCGCCGCTGTTATTGGTCTAGTCGCCCTATTATCTATAGTTGTCACCGTAGCCGAAATTATCACTCAAGTAAAAGTGGGATATTTACTGATTTTAGGTACAGGAATTATCGCCCCGATTGTCAGCGGAATTGTCACTCGAAATGGCAGCGACTATTTAGAGAGTACGGCGGTAAAATATGGTATCATTATTTTATCCATATTATTGGCAATAATTTTAGTGTTAATTGCCGGTTATATTGCCTTGCAAGTGTCAAAATAAGATGAAAAATATGCTATATTACGGCAAATTGCAGTAGCGATCGCAGCTACGGGGGGCACTAACTTTCGGGGCGCTAATTTAACCGATGCTCATTTCAGTAACGCCACCTTAAATAGCACCGATTTAAGAACCGCAAATCTAACTCGGACTCGCTGGCATCAAGCTAAAAAATTAAACAGCGCTAGAGTAGAAAATACGATTTTAAGTAATCCTGCTGTGCGAGATTTGTTAGTCAGCGGTGATGGCTATCAAAAATCTTATATTGGGGCGAATTTACAAGGGGCAAACTTGATGGGAGCCAACCTAAATTATGCCAATCTGCAACAAGCGGATTTAACCAATGCTACTTTACAAGATGCGAGTTTAGAATGGGCAAATTTGAAGCAAATTCAAGGGGTAGGAACGGATTTTACTGAAGCCAGATTAACCGGCGCTTGTTTAGAAGCTTGGAATATTGACAGCACCACCAATTTACAATGGGTAAATTGTCGATTTGTCTATCTGTTGGAAACTCCTAAACCGGGAACGGACGATCGCGAACGTCGTCCCAGTAGCGGTGAATTTGCTCCGGGAGAATTTACCAAACTCTTTGAAGAAGTATTGGATACCGTTGACCTAATTTTTAACAAAGGAATCGACTGGAAAGCCTTTATTTATTCTTTCCAAAAAGTGCAAGTAGAAAATGAAGGCACCCAACTGGAAATTCAAAGTATTGAAAACAAAGGGGATGGGGTAATGGTGGTGAAGTTGGCGGCTTCTGCGAATGCAGATAAGCCCAAAATTCATCAGAATTTTACCGAGACTTATGAAGCAGCGGTGAAAGCATTAGAAGCCCAATATCAAGCAGAATTGCAAGGCAAAGATCGAGAAATTACCGCCTATCGTCAGCGCAATGCGGATATGATTGAAGTGGTGCGACTTTTAGCCAGCCGTCCGATCGCTATCGGGAGGGAAAGCGATCGCATTTCCTCACGAGTACCCAAAGTTAACCCCGGAAAATTAGTCATTCTCAAGTTAGGGCCAGGAGATTTTCATCAGGGCTTTCCGGTGACTTTACAAATTAGCAGCGAGGGGGCAATTCCGGCGCTCGAAAAACAAGGCAGTTTTCCCCCAGCCCCAAAGGTTGCCGAAGATTATCATAACTGGCAATCAAGCTACAATAAATTAGAGGAATCTTTCCGCAATGCTTTTCGGATTAACGTTCCCCGAAATCAGAAAACTAACGCTTCAGATATTCTCCAAAAACATCAAGAATATATTGCCGAATGTCAAAAAAACGCTGAAATTTTAAATCATAGCTTCAATGGTTGGCTGAATTCTGAGCAATTTCGGCCTTTGAAAGATTTGTTGCAACAAAAACTCAACCCGGAAGAAGAAACTCTCCGGCTACATATTCAAACTGAGGATATGCAGTTGCACCGACTGCCTTGGCAATTATGGGACTTTTTTGAAAGTTATCGCTATGCGGAATTAGCCTTAAGTCCTCTAGAGTACGATCGCTCCACAAAACCGATGCCAGAAATTCTGCGAACTAAAGTCAGAATTTTGGCAATTTTAGGCAATAGTCAGGGGATTAATCTGCAAACAGATCGGACATTACTCCAACAATTACCCGACGCTGAACCGATATTTCTCCTGGAACCAACCCGCTTAGAAGTTGATGTGAATTTACGGGACGAAGCGGGCTGGGATATTCTCTTTTTTGCCGGTCATAGTCACAGTCAAGGAGACAAGGGGCGGATATTTATTAATCAAACGGAAAGTTTAACCATTCCCCAGTTAAAATATGCCCTGAGAACTGCGGTCGATCGCGGCTTAAAATTGGCGATTTTTAACTCCTGTGATGGCTTGGGTTTAGTCCGGGATTTGGCGGACTTGCAAATCCCCCAAATTATTGTCATGCGCGAACCCATTCCTGATGCGATCGCTGCCGAATTTTTGCAACATTTTCTCAAAGCATTTGCCGGAGGAAAATCTTTATATGCATCAGTCCGAGAAGCGCGGGAATGGCTACATCCTTTGGAGGAGCGATATCCTTGTGCCAGTTGGTTGCCAGCAATTTGTCAGCATCCCGCAGAAATGCCTTTCACTTGGGATGAATTACGGGGGATCATTGGGTCAGAAATTACCAGTAAAAAAGGATTGGAATTGTTAGCCCAATTCCAAGAACTAATTGAAAACGATTTATCCTTAACTCCGGTGGATAAAGCTGATGCGATCGCGGCTTTACAAATATTAGTGCAACGGGTAAAATATCCTCAAGATAAATTACCCTTAGCCCAGGTCAGAACAGCCCTAAAAATTCTCAAAGCCACCCCCTTAGATAAACCAGGTCAGGAATTGCTGGATGGGATTATTAAAGAAATCGCCTTTCTGGGATAAAGAAACCGGGTTTCGGCGTTAACCGTTGCATCGCCACCAAAATTTTTGATAAAAACCCGGTTTCTGACACCTCAAGAGTATGATGAAAGACGACCATAACAAATTGTAATTTTGGCAACGGAGAAACCGATGACACCCAAGCGATTAATCCTCACATTACTGACGGTGATGGTAGTGGGTTTGGCGGGTATTTCTTTAGCGACTAGCTGGAATGAACCTCAGATTCAAAGTCGCCTAGAACTATATCAAACCAATCTACTCCTACAGGGATCGGAATACAAGGGCGAAAATTCAGCAGACCCTAGGGTAAAGGCTGCCCAAGCGTTATTAGGTCAGGAGTTTATTCAAAATGCCCTGAAGCAATATCAAGCAGTACGCGAGTCTACCCAAACCATTTTGCAAAGCAACCGGGCTAAATTAGAAGCAAATGCAGAAATCGCTACCGTTGACGATTCGCGCAGCGATCCGCTCTCGCGGAATCGCCCCGTGGAATTGCTGCAAACGGCGATTCGCGATGGAGAGTTATATTTAAATGACCTAGATTTGCGAATTGGCATTTTGCAAGCGTATCAAGGTGAGGTGAAAACTGCTCAAACAACTTGGAGACAAGTCAGCGATATTGCATCCACCCAAACCGAAACCCAAAAGCAAATTGCGGTTATTTTATCCGGACTTTGGGGTGAACCACCACGTCTAGAACCCAATGCCGAAGAACTGCTAAAAACCAACTTAGATGGCTGGTTTCGCTATCAAGGACTAAGCCAATTATATGCACAACAAGGGCGCACCAGTGACCTAGAAATTCTTCAGGAAAAACAGCAACAAATCGCTGGTGAAGCGTTGCTAAAACTGGTGTTTATTGGTGGGTTCCCCGTGTTGGGGGTAATCGTCGGTGGGTCATTGATAATTTTCTTGCTGGTGCAAGTTTTTTTAGAACCGCAAACAGCAATTTTAGCCTTACCTTCCGATAACGATAACCAAGAAATTTGGCAAACTCCCTGGGATTGGGAAACGATTTGGCAAGTGTTGATTGTGGGCTTTTTCTTTGTCCAGCAAATTTTCTTACCATTGTTACTCGGACTGCTGCCGATTAAGGCTTCAGAACTCGGTGTTCGGCTGAAGTCTTTCTATGTGTTGGGAACTTATGTGCTGTTATCAGCTGGTGGTTTGTTGGTACTTTATTTATCCTTAAAACCATTTTTCCCATTACCAGAAAATTGGTTTCGTTTTAAGTGGCGAAGTAATTGGATTGTCTGGGGAATCGGCGGCTATTTAGTCGCTTTACCTTTGGTTATTTTGGTGTCTTTAATTAACCAACAAATTTGGCAGGGACAAGGTGGTAGTAATCCCCTATTGCAAATCGCCCTAAATAATAAAGATACTGTGGCGTTAGTGGTATTTTTTATCACCGCATCAGTGGCCGCACCTTTGTTTGAAGAAATTATGTTTCGCGGCTTTTTGTTGCCATCTTTAACCCGATATCAGTCCCCCTGGTCGGCGATCGCCCTGAGTAGTTTATTATTTGCGATCGCTCACTTAAATGTTGCCGAAGTTATCCCCTTAGCTACCTTGGGTATGGTGCTAGGATTCACTTATGTGCGATCGGGCAATCTTTTAGCCCCAATGTTACTCCACTGTCTCTGGAATAGTGGCACACTCATCAGTCTATTTATTTTAGGCAGCAGTGCCAGTTAATATTGGCATTATCCCAAAACCTGTATCCTGTGGTATCTGGGAGGGTGGGCACTGCCCACCATGCCCTTTTCAAAATATATGTAGGGAATATGTAGGATATATGTAGGGGATATATAGGGGCGAAGCATGATCGCAGAAGTTTGGTGGTGAAAAACAGAAATTTCCCCCGGTCATGGTTCGCCCTATATCCTACTGCCCCCCTGTTCGCGGAGACAAAGACAGCAGTCTTGACGCTTCAGCCCGTTAAGAGTCACAATACTATACTATACAGCATTGGTCGAGCGGTCATTTTTGCTTTATTTTCTCTTTATGACTCTCTTTATGACAAACTCCCACCATCAAACCACCCAAACCTCGCTAAATTTCTGGCGGTTTATCCCCTATGCAGGGTTTGGCGTCCTAGCATTTTGTTTCACCTCTGCCACCGGACTGCCTATTCTGTTGAAAAGTTACTTGATGGTTCTAGAAATTCCTCTGGGTCTGTTGGCATTGTATATTCTATTACCTAAATTGAGCAAAAGTAAAAAAATAACATGAATTAACCTGAAGAATTCGTGGCACCAGCTTAAGTAGAATTACGCCCATCACTAATCACTAATCACTAATCACTAATCACTAATCACTGAAGTTGGCAAGGAATATGAAAAATAAATCAATCGCCATCCTGCTTACCTTTTTTTTAGGTGGCCTTGGCATTCATAAATTTTACTTAGGAAATAATGTGGCTGGTTTGCTTTACTTCCTGTTTAGTTGGACATTCATTCCGGCAATTTTGGCCATTTTTGATTTGGTTGGATTAGTTCTTATCTCTGAGGAAGCCTTTAACCGAAAATATAATTGGTCAATGCTGCCTCAGAGTTCCGGTAATTCCCAGCCAGGAATTTCTGCCGATCGCGTTACCCAAACGTTATTTGACTTGAAAAAGTTATATGAGCAAGGGGTAATTACGGCGGAAGAATATGAAGAAAAACGCCAAAAGTTATTAAATAATTTGTAGTTGTAAGCTGCTGAACCTGGCTCACCATTATCTTGGTTGTAATTATTAAAAAATCTAGAAAATAATCTAGACAATCTAGCGAATCATAAAGTCAGTGAAAGTGCCAAAAAATCAGTCGATAAATAATAACTCAAATTGGTTTAAACAAGTCCCCAAATGGGTATGGTGGTCTGCGGTGCCTGGTTTCGGCGGATTGGCGATCGCCTTTGCCGGAGAAAAAACCAAGACCAACTCTTGGATCGCCTTGGGATTAACTTTAACCGGGGGTGCATTACTTTTAACAGAAACTCCTTGGTTTCTGCCTTTATGGTTGACGCAAATTGGGTTAGCCTTTTATCTCAGAAAGCCCTTTTTGATTAAAACCTATCCCAAGCACTTGCCTTTACCAGAGGACGCAGTAACTTCGTCAATGATTGCTGGTTTGCGGGAAAAAATTGACATCAATCAATGTTCTAAAAACGAACTGGTTTACCAATTAGAACTGCCCATTGTCTATGCCAATGATATTGAAGCTTTACGCAATGAAGGCTATATTTTTACCGACCCAGAAGAGTTAACCGACTTGGTGGGAATTCCCGAAAGTACCGTCAAGCGCATCGCCCCATTGATTACCTTTACTTACGACTATAAAAAAGAGTTGGATTTATCTTGGCGGCGGTTAAATACTCATTCAATTACTGAGTTAGTCGCTTGCGGACTGGACTCAGCGGTAGCGATGAAAATTGTCAACGAACGCGAACAACGGGGCGAGTATAAAACCGTGATTGATGTTAAACGGCGCACCGGATTACCCTTGAAATTTTATCGTCAAATTCTCTAGAATATCCTGTAGGGTGGGCATCGCCCACCATGCTATTTTCAATTATTAAAAAAAGTGGAATAATTATCCTTTAATAATGAGAATGATTTATGATGATCGATAATAAACCTATATTGAGCTATTTTTTAAGCAAATATACTTAAAAAATGCTCTAATAATGCATTAGGAGCCATAATTTATGACTTACGATCGTGGCCAGGGCATCGAAAAAGCGATCGCAGAAGGATATAAGTTTAAAACCGGGGAATATATTCAGCGTGAATTGGATATATTGAAGAAAAATTTTGGTTTGTACCTCGGATTTTTCTTGTTAGCGATTATTATTAACGCCGCCTTACTAAAACTAGAATCTGCTCAACCTGGGCTGATTATTTTCAGGATATTAATCAATCCTCCACTGATTGCTGGATTTTTTACTGCTGCCCTAAAAACACTCAAAAAACAATCCCTGGCTTTTGCTGACTTTTTCACCGGATTTGAAAGTTTTGTTCAACTTAATTTACTGAATGTTGTGGCCAGCATACTGATATTTGTAGGGTTGGTTTTATTGATTATTCCCGGACTTTATTTATCGATCGCTTATTCTCTAGCTGTACCAATTCTGTTAGATCGAAAAACGGACTTTTGGTCAGCATTAGAAAGCAGCAGAAAAGTTGTCAATAAAAGCTGGTGGTCATTTTTTGGCTTTAGTTTTGCCCTAGGATTAATTAATTTCTTGGGAGCACTTTTGTTAGGGTTTGGCCTTGTGGTGACAGTACCCTTGACTTTTTGCGCGATCGCCGCAGCTTATGAAGATATTATCGGGCTAAAATCGGCTAGTTTTTAATTTATTAAGTAGGGTGGGCATTGCCCACCACGTTCTTTTTTATTAAATTAAGTAAGGTGGGCAATGCCCACCCTACTATGCTTAAATCGATCGCAAAATATCGCAAATTTGCAAATTTAATGGTGAATAATTCAGAAATAAATCTAGAAATTCCCGTAGAAACCATCGTCCTGGACGTGGGGGGAATGAAATGTGCGGGCTGTGTCAAAGCGGTGGAACGTCAGTTAACCCAACAGTCTGGGGTAATTTCTGCTTGTGTGAACTTGGTGACGGAAATGGCGGCGGTGGAATGCCAAGTCGGGGCGGTCAACCCGGTGGAACTGGCCGATCGCCTCACCGCCACGGGTTTTCCCACCCAACCGCGTCCGGCGTTTAATCCACTAATGGGCGATCGCCCCTACACGGAAGTCATCGAACGCCAACAGCAAGAAATTCGCGCCACTATTGCCCAATTAGCGATCGCTGCCTTGCTGATCGTCCTTTCTGGCGTCGGGCATATCGTTCATTTCCCTTGGCTGGGGGGAATTTGGTTTCATTTTGGCCTCGCCACCGCCGCCCTATTACTCCCCGGACGGGCGATCGTCCTCGACGGTTGGCGCGGTTGGTGGCATGGCAGCCCCAACATGAACACCTTAGTAGGTTTGGGCGCTTTGAGTGCCTATCTTGCCAGTACCGTTGCCCTGCTTGATCCAAAACTCGGCTGGGAATGTTTCTTTGATGAACCCGTAATGTTACTGGGTTTCATCCTCCTCGGTCGTACCCTGGAAAAACTGGCTAGACACCGCGCCGCTGCTTCATTGCAAGCATTGCTGACCCTCAAACCAACTACCGCCCGACTTTTGGGCAAATCAGCAGACGCCCAAACCCTGCAAAATCCCGCATCTGCCATAGAAATTCCCGCCGACCGTGTGCGAGTTGGGGAATTTTTACAAGTATTGCCCGGAGAAAAAATCCCCGTAGATGGGGAAGTGGTTCTCGGCAATACCAGCGTCAATGAATCCATGCTAACTGGGGAAGCTATCCCCGTAGCCAAACAACCAGGAGATGTAGTTATCGGGGGAAGTTTAAATCAGTCCGGGGCGATCGCCTTCCGGGTCACTCGTACCGGGTCGGACACCACCCTGGCCCAAATTATCCGTTTGGTAGAACAAGCCCAAACGCGCAAAGCCCCAGTTCAACAATTAGCCGATACAGTGGCCGGTTATTTTACTTATGGGGTAATGAGCATTGCCACTTTCACCTTTTTATTCTGGTACTTTGCAGGCAGCAAAATTTGGCCAGACGCGATCGCCGTGGGGCATTCTCTGACTCATGTCGTCGAAATGCCCATTCATCCCTCACCGCTATTATTAAGTTTAAAATTAGCGATCGCTGTCCTAGTCATTGCCTGTCCTTGTGCCCTCGGTCTTGCCACTCCCACCGCGATCTTAGTCGGGACTGGGGTGGGGGCAGAACAGGGTTTACTAATTCGCGGGGGAGATATTCTCGAACGAGTCAAACAGTTAGATACCGTAGTTTTTGATAAAACCGGCACCCTCACCGTTGGTTATCCCGTGGTGACAGATTGTATTTTGCTAGGGGAAGTTAGCGAAGGGGCGAAAAGTCAGGCAAAACTGCTGCAACTGGCTGCCAGCGCGGAACAAGGGACAAATCACCCCCTGGCGATCGCCATTTTACAAGCCGCCGCACAGCAAGGTTTACCGCTTCTCGATGCTAAAGACTTTTACACCGAACCGGGTTTAGGGATTTCTGCCACCGTTGCCGGGGAAAAGGTTCTCGTGGGGACTGCCCAATGGTTACAACAGCATGGGATTACCTTAGAACCTGTAGAAAATGAGTTAGAAAATGAGTTAGAAAATGAGTCATTCTCCGGTAAAACCTTGGTCTATGTTGCTCTGGGAAATCAACTGCAAGGATGCATCGCCCTCAAAGACCAACTTAGACCGGATGCTAAAGAAACCGTCAAAAATTTACAGGACATGGGTTTGCGGGTGGTCATGCTGACCGGCGATCGCGCCGAAACTGCCCAGGCGATCGCGCAACAACTGGGAATTGAGGCAAATGATGTACTTGCCGGTGTCCTTCCCGCAGCCAAAGCCCAGGCGATCGGCACCTTACAAACTGCCGGTCATATAGTAGCAATGGTGGGCGACGGCATCAACGACGCCCCAGCCTTAGCCCAAGCGGACATTGGCATTAGCTTACATGGCAGTACCGACGTAGCCGTAGAAACTGCGGGCATTGTGTTAATGCGTAACCGCTTAATTGATGTAGTAAAATCCATCCAACTCAGTCGCGCCACCTTCAACAAAATTCGCCAAAACTTATTTTGGGCATTTGCCTACAATACCCTAGGAATTCCCATTGCGGCGGGGCTACTTTTACCCCAATGGGGCATCATTCTCAGTCCCTCCACAGCCGGGGCAATGATGGCCTTTAGTTCCGTCAGTGTTGTCACCAATTCTTTACTATTGCGGCGGGCAAAATTACTCAATTAGTATTATCTTGTAGGGTGGGCAAGATTCCACACTTATGATAGGAAAGAGGAAAGAGGAAAGAGGAAAGAGGTTCGAGAAAAGAGGAAAGAGAAAAGAGGAAAGAGGAAAGTGAAA